>ENA-ORUB01004504-ORUB01004504.1-human-gut-metagenome-genome-assembly--contig:-NODE-4504-length-10653-cov-8.633233_pt1 | contig 10653 bp, 9 predicted proteins | sample MGYA00241918_ERZ509200 | MGnify/ENA primary metagenome ERZ509200 (study PRJEB26280, sample SAMEA2338853) | human gut metagenome | biome: human gut; feature: human-associated habitat; material: faeces... | reverse complement strand
AATACTATGTGCATATTTATGAGAATACACTGGGACCACTTCCGCTTCTGGGATTTGATAAGGATAAGATCGTGAAGGTGCGCGCACTGGATGACGGACATGAGGTGCCGATCTCCAATGCATGGATGCACAGCGATTATCCGGATATCGCATTCGTTGACCTGGGACCGGACCCTGTACTTCCGGATCCGGTAGACTATGTTCTCGAAGTAGAGATGGCTGAGTAAAAAACGAATCAACAATAAAAAAAGAACAACAGGAAAAGCAGGAGATATGTGAATCCCAGTTATCCGGTTGTTCTTTTTTACCGTAAGGAGAAGGGGAAAGATTATGGTTATTTATACAGGAAAAGATTATTACGACGTAAGCAGAAAAGCAGCAAATATCATGTCTGCCCAGATCATCATGAAGCCAAGAGCGGTTCTTGGTCTGGCTACAGGTTCCACACCGGTTGGAATGTACAAACAGCTGATCGAGTGGTACAAAAAAGGAGATCTGGATTTTTCTCAGATCACATCCGTAAACCTTGATGAGTATAAAGGACTTTCCGGAGACAATGATCAGAGCTATCGCTATTTCATGAACACCAATCTGTTTGACCACGTAAACATCGATAAAACAAAAACCTACGTACCAAACGGCTTGGAAGAAGACAGTGAAAAAGCCTGCGCGGATTATAATGAAATCATCCGCAGCGTAGGCGGTATCGACATGCAGCTGCTGGGAATCGGCGGAAACGGGCATATCGGCTTCAATGAGCCGGGAGCGGCTTTTGAAAAGGAAACTCACTGTGTGGATCTTACAGAGAGCACCATCAAGGCAAACGCAAGATTTTTTGAAAGCATGGATGATGTGCCGAAGCAGGCGTATACCATGGGAATCAAGAACATCATGGCGGCTAAAAAAATCCTTCTGATCGCTACCGGAGAGGCAAAGGCAGATGCCCTTTACAAATCTCTCTACGGACCGATCACGCCCAACGTGCCGGCATCTATCCTGCAGCTTCACCCGGATGTGACGGTAGTGGCCGATGAAGGCGCTTTAAAGCTGATCCGTGAGAAGGGACTGCTGTAAGAGATACAGAGGAAATTTCCGCGAATTAAATGAACGCAGATCACGGATATCCGTTTGAGTCAAGAGGATATCAGCGATCACTCATGGGATTTTCCTGATTTGGTTAATAAAGAAAGCTTCGATCTAACTCTCATCGATGAGCGATGTGCTCAGAGAGTGGATCGAAGCTTTTTGTGCTTTCGGGACGTAAACCTGCAGGTGGCTGCAAACAGGCCGGTGGGCCGGACATTTGCATTCTCAGGCTTTTTTCAACGTTTTGTGATAAATCATGACAGAAACGATGGCTGTAAACACCTCTGTGATCCAGAATGCGTTCCACACGCCATCAGGACCCATAAAATGGGACAGAAGATAGGCGGTGGGCATGATAACGATCACATAGCGGAAAAGGGAAATTACAAGGGACTGCGTGCCTTTTCCGAGTCCTTCCATAGCTCCGGAAGTGGTGACGGATATTGCGGAGACCAGAAAACCGGCACTGATGATCTTAAGGGCTTTGGAACCGGCGGCAATGGTTTCCGGGGTGGTGGTGAAAAGTCCCATAAGCTGTCCGGATGCCAGAAGGCAGATAACAGTACCAAGGAGCATGATCACACAGCTGGACTCCAGGGTAAGCCGGAAGATCTTTTTCACGCGCTTCATCTCCCGGGCTCCGAAGTTGTAGCCGATCAGCGGGCGCATGCCCTGGATGATGCCGTTAGCCGGCAGATACAGGAAAGTCTGCAGCTTGTAATAAATGCCAAGGATCACTACGTAGCTGTCTGAGTAGGCGGCCAGCACGGAGTTCAGAAAAGAGATCAGGAACGATGGCAGTGCCAGGTTCAGGATTGCGGGAACACCAATGGCATACAGGCTCAGATCCGTTTCTTTGCTTGCTCTCAGGGCTTTTGGTGTCACGCGTACCGGAATCGGTTTCAGGATATAAAAGGCCATATACACTACAATGGTGAGCGCCTGGCCGATACCGGTGGCCAGAGCCGCACCACGGATCCCCAGTTTCGGGAAAAAGCCGATTCCCCAGATCAGGAACGGGTCCAGGATAATGTTACTGATACATCCCACCAGCAGGGCGATCATAGACACTTTCATCCGTCCTACAGCCTGGAAAAGTTTTTCGAAGAACAGGCTGATGGCGATCACTGTGGAAAACAGAAAAACGATGGTGGAATACTCCAGGCCCATCCGGATCACGGTTTCATCCTGCGTGTACATTCGAAGGAATGCAGGCATAACAGCAATACTGATCACGGTCATCAGGATACCGTGGATCACAGACAGGAGAAAGCCGTGGGTTGCTGCGGTGTCTGCCATTTTCTTGTCGCCGGCGCCAAGATGATAGGAAACTCTGGCGTTGATACCGATTCCAAAACCGATGGCAACGGCATTGATCATGTTCTGAACCGGATAGACAAGAGAAAGAGCGGTCATGGCCTGTTCGCTGATCTGCGCTACAAAGAAACTGTCCACAATGTTGTACAGCGAGTTTACAAGCATGGAAAAGACCATAGGCAGTGCCATGGATGCCAGTAGCGGGCCTACAGGCTTTTCCTTCATAAAAGTATCATTCATGAATAATCCTCCTTTATATCAGAATCGTATGGATATCAGGTGTGGGAAACAGAGCGTGCTTTTTTTACACAATAAAAGCCACACAACCTGTCCCTTCTGAATGGGGCGGGTTGTGTGGCGAAAAAAGTCGGAACTGAAAAATCCACACGTTGTTTTAGTGCTTTCACCTTAACAAAAAATGGGCTGTATGTCAATAGGCATGGCTTAACCAAATCAAGTAAGTCCCCTGCTTCAATTGCGAAAAGCAATAAGCAGTGTGTGGGGACTTGCTTGTATCAGGAGGAGTGCAAGCTCCTCCTGATAAACTGCGGAGCAGTTATTTGGTGTAGAGCTACGTAGCGAAGCGGATTGCGAATATCCGCTTGACGAATATCTGCCTGACTGCGGGCAATTGCGGGCATAATGGGGTTGAAAAATACAATTCTGGCAAAGTGCACAAAACCTGTCGAATCATGGTGGATAAGTGAAAAACTTTCCAAAAAGTTTTCCACATGACAAAAATCCGCAAATCCGCTAATAATCAAGTTATACACAAAATTATCCACATTATCCACAAGGATAACAATGTGGATGACCTGATTTACATAAATAAAATGAAACGTATGTTTTGTGTAAAATGATAAATCTGTAAAAAACGTTAAAAATATTTTTAAAACTATTGACATTTTTAAATTCTAAATATCATAGAATGTTTTGCGAAAAAGACATAATTTAAAAGGATAAAAATAAATAATCAGAAAATAACAGATAAATTCTCACGGAACTAATCTATTTAAAGGAGGCACTATCAGATGTATGGAAATGAGGGTGAAATAAGAACAGTGCCCGGATAAAACGGGCACTGTAAGATGTTGAAAAGTCATTTTCAGGTGTGGATAAGTGTGGATAAATCTGCTTATCCTCCCTGTTTCATACGTTTGATCACCTTCAGACGGGTAAACTCTTCACGCTCTTTTTCTTCCAGGGCGTTGGTAATGTCCCTGGTGAGAGTTTCATATCTGGGGATGGTGATGTTTTTCAGGGCGTTGGCACGCTTCTGTGTTTTCTTGATGTTGGTGGCAAGACGGATTGCTGCATTTTCGATCATGGAGAGCTGGATGGACAGCTCTTTTACACGCTCGAAGGCGGCTTTGGCCTCGTCCAGGGACAGCTTGGTGCTGTAGTAGGCGTAGGTAGGAGTATTGCCGGCTTTTTTATCGTATTCCACAAGCGGGATCTCAGTTCCCATGACACTCCTGGTCTTGATCCGGATGGAATTTTCTACAGGAACGGTATGGGAGATCTGATCTACAAAAGCGATTCCGATCTCCATGTTTGCTTTCTGCAAAGCAGCGTAGGCAGTGCGGAAAGTCTCATCGATCTGGGTCTGGATATCCTTTGCCTGGTCGATCAGCTCCATCATTTCACGGATCAGGATATTACGCTTTTTGTCCATAAGCTCATAGCCCTGTCTGGAAAGGGCCAGAGAATTTTTTGCAAGTATGAGATTTCCCTTGGTGGGAAAGGTATTCGGATCCATAAAATCACCTCACTAACGGACGGTTTCTCTGTAATACTGATCCAGAACTTTGGTATCGATACGGTCGAGTTCTTCTCTTGGGAGAAGTCCCAGAAGTTCCCAGCCTTTATCCAGAGTTTCAATGATGCTTCGGTTTTCTGTCTCAGACTGTCCCACAAACTCTGCCTCAAAAGCTTTTCCAAATACAAGGTACTGCTTATCCAGCGGAGAAAGCTCGTCTTCGCCGATAACCGATGCCAGGGCTCTTGCATCGCCTACTTTTGCGTAGCAGGAGAAGAGCTGGTTGGCAACATCCTGATGGTCGGCACGTGTGAAGCCTTCACCGATACCGTCCTTCATCAGACGGGACAGGGACGGCAGAACGTTGATCGGCGGGTAGATCGCCTGTCCATGAAGCTGACGGTCCAGTACGATCTGGCCCTCGGTGATATATCCGGTAAGGTCAGGAATCGGGTGGGTGATGTCGTCGTTTGGCATGGTCAGGATCGGGATCTGGGTTACAGAACCGGTGCCTCCACGGACGATTCCCGCACGCTCGTAAAGAGTTGCCAGTTCACTGTACAGATATCCCGGATAACCTTTTCGGGAAGGAATCTCACCTTTGGAGGAGGAAACCTCTCGCATAGCCTCGCAGAAGGAGGTGATGTCAGTCAGGATAACCAGGATGTGCATGCCTTTTTCAAAAGCAAGATATTCAGCAGCAGTGAGGGCAATCTTCGGTGTCAGAAGACGCTCTACAACCGGGTCGTTGGCAAGGTTCAGAAACATTACAACGTGGTCGGAAGCACCGCTTTCCTCGAAGGTCCTGCGGAAGAATTCGGCTACGTCGTATTTAACGCCCATTGCTGCAAAAACAATAGCGAATTTCTCATCGGAGTCTGCGCCAAGGGAAGCCTGCTGAACGATCTGTGCAGCCAGCTTGTCATGAGGAAGACCGTTTCCGGAAAAGATCGGCAGCTTCTGACCGCGGATCAGGGTGGTCAGTCCGTCGATGGCGGAGATGCCGGTGTTGATATAGTTTCGCGGATATTCACGGGTTACCGGGTTCAGCGGAAGTCCGTTGATATTCAGGCTGACTTCCGGTGTGATCTCGCCAAGTCCGTCAATGGGCTGGCCGATACCGTTAAAGGTACGTCCCAGGATCTCCGGGGAAAGCCCGATCTCCATAGGATGTCCGGTAAGACGTGTGTGTGTATTGCCGAGGGACATATTATCAGTTCCCTCAAAAACCTGGATAACAGCCTTGTCTTCATAGATTTCCACGATACGGCCGATCTTCTGTGTGCCGTCTTCCATGTGGAATTCCACGATCTCCTCGTAAGATGCGTTTTTGACACCCTCAAGGACAACAAGAGGGCCGTTTATTTCACTCAGGCCAAGATATTCGATTGCCATAAACTGATCCCTCCTTTAACCGTTTCTTTCCAGTACGTTGTCGTAGAAGCGGTCGATATCTTTATGATACTCATCAAAACGTTCCAGTTCTTTGTTTGGAACTTCGTATTTGATGGCGATGATACGTTCGAAGATATTATCCTCTTTCAGTACGGAAACCGGCATGCCACGGTTTACAAGGGCACGGCATTTCTCGTAGAGATAAAGGATGGTTTCCATCATCAGGAACTGTTTTTCCATTGGGACACTGGTGTCCTCCTGGTGAAAAGCGTTCTGCTGCAGGAAGCCCAGACGGATGACTCTGGCAATCTCCAGTGTCAGTTTCTGGTCATCCGGAAGAACGTCGCTTCCGATCAGTTTTACGATTTCCATAAGAGAACTTTCCTGATTGAGGATCGCCATGATCTGGTTTCTGTCGTAGACAAATTTCGGGGAAACATGCTCTCTGTACCAGGGAGTCAGATCCTCCAGATATTCGCTGTAACTGGTCAGCCACTGGATCGCAGGGAAGTGACGGGCATAGGCGAGGGCCTTGTCCAGTCCCCAGAAGCAGCGGACAAAACGCTTGGTATTCTGAGTGACAGGTTCGGAGAAGTCACCGCCCTGAGGGGAAACCGCACCGATAATGGAGACGGAACCTTCTGTTCCGTTCAGGTTCTGCATCATTCCCGCACGCTCATAGAAGGCGGAAAGTTTGCTTGCCAGATATGCAGGGAAACCTTCCTCTGCAGGCATTTCCTCCAGACGTCCAGAAAGCTCACGGAGAGCCTCAGCCCATCGGGATGTGGAGTCTGCCATGATCGCTACGTCGTAACCCATATCACGGTAATATTCTGCAAGGGTAACGCCGGTGTAGATGGAAGCCTCACGGGCTGCAACCGGCATGTTGGAAGTGTTGGCGATCAGGGTGGTTCTGTCCATCATCAGGTTTCCGGATTTCGGGTCGATCAGTTTGCTGAAATCCTCAAGAACCTGTGTCATCTCGTTTCCACGCTCACCACAGCCGATGTAGATGATGATATCTGCGTCAGACCACTTGGCGATCTGGTGCTGGGTCATGGTTTTTCCGGTTCCGAATCCTCCCGGAACAGCAGCAGTGCCGCCCTTGGCAATCGGGAAAAGAGTATCCAGGATACGCTGGCCGGTAAGAAGCGGAACGCTTGCCGGGAAACGTTTGTAGGTCGGTCTCGGCACACGGATCGGCCATTTCTGTGCAAGTGCCAGTTCTTTTTCAGTTCCGTCATCAAGACGAACGGTAACGATGGGTTCCAGAACCGTATAAGCTCCGTCAGGAACGGCATGGATAACAGTTCCGTGTGTGATCGTCGGCGGAACCATGGACTTGTGAAGGATAGAAGCGGTTTCCTGTGTCTCGGCGATAACCGTACCTGCGCCGATGACATCGCCTTCTTTTACTGTAATGTGTGTTTCCCATTTTTTTTCGGTGTCAAGAGAGTCAACGCTGACACCACGGGAAATATATTTTCCAGAGGCCTGTGCAATCTCTGCCAGAGGTCTCTGGATACCATCAAAAATATTGTGGATGATTCCCGGACCAAGGAGAACGGAAATGGCGTCTTCTGTTCCGATCACGGTTTCTCCGGGTTTCAGTCCGGTAGTTTCCTCAAAAACCTGTACGGTGGTCATATGTTTCTTAAGACCGATGACTTCGCCTACCAGTTTTTCAGGGCCTACATAGACCATCTCGGAGATCTTGAATCCGGTGTCGCCCTTTAAGTAGATAACAGGACCGTTAACACCGTAGATAATACCTGTTTTACTCATGTGCTGGACCTCCGTCAAATTTGAATTCTCTGTAAGCTGCCTGGTAACCTTCCTCAAAGGAATTGTCTATGAGGATGTTTTTTTCAGGGATGATCGCCTTGATTCCGCCGATAAAGGACTCGTCGGAAAGCTTCAGCGGAAAGCCGGTTTTTACAGTGAGAGATTTCAGACGAGGTTCATCTTCTTTTGAAAGATAGATCTGGATCTCATCGTGTTCCGCGAAGCAGACAGCTTCTTCAATTTTTGTACAAAGATATTCTTCATAACGGGAAGATTCCATGAATTTCAGGATCTGTTCCCGGACTTCAGCAAAAAGTTTTTCTTTTAAGCGGCTCTGTCTGGCAGTCCAGTCACGCCGGATGTGAAGCTGCTCTGCGGAAAGTGCCTTGTTGATCTCGCGCTTTGCGTTTGCAATCTCGGCTTTGCGGGAGCTGGCGGCGTTTTCCAGAGACATTTTTTTATGTTCCTCCAGTGCGGCATCCAGGGAGCCTTTGTGCTCCTGTACATCTTTTTCCGCCTGACGGCGGGCTTCTTCCACGGAGGTGTCATAGAAGTGCGTAAGCTTCTCTTCAATTGTCATAATATCACCTGCCTATAATTTTAATCCGATGGCCTCGTTTACATAAGAAGTAATGAAATCGGGCCTGCGGCCGGTACCATGTCTGTCAGGAATTTCAATGATGAGAGGTGTTTTATGATGAAGTTTGACATCATCGATGATCTCAGGAAACTCCCGGCCGAATTTTTCGGTCAGGAGTATGATTCCAATCTCTTTGTCTGCGATGGTGCGTTCCAGGGCTTCTTTCAGCTCGTCGTGTTCATGGACGATCACACCTTCTACACCGGCCAGTCTCATTCCTGTCAGAGTATCAATATTGTCACTGATCAGATACATTTTCATATCAAAGTTTACCCAGGATCATGAAGGAGATGATCAGTCCATAAAGAGCAACACCTTCGGCAAGACCTACGAAGATAAGAGATTTACCAAGGATGTTCTGATCCTCACTGATTGCTCCAAGGGCTGCGCTTGCCGCACTGGCAACGGCAATACCACCACCGATACAGGAAAGTCCGGTAACGAGTGCTGCTGCGATGTAACCCATACCTGTTGCAAGGCCTGCGTCAGCGCCTGTAGCAGCCTGTACGGAAGCTCCGCCTGCAAATGTTACGGCAATGGCGACAAGCATGATACCGAAGAAGAAAAAGGCATTGACACCAAGTGCTGTTTTGTAGCGGCCACGGCTTTTTTCGCCGAGAAGATAATAACCAAATGGAAGAATGATGCTGAGTACAAGTGCAACTGCGATTGTGATCTGTGTAATGACTGTCATGATGATGACCTCCTTAATATTCGTTTAATTGGCTGCCTGGATCAGAAGGAGTTCTGACTCTGGCATTTTATTTGTTTTTGGAGCAGAACGGCTCGAATTTCCGGCCGCTGCCTTTGTAAAAACGGCTGAACATTTCGTAATATTCCAGACGGAGTACCTGGATACCTACGATCAGGCCCTCCATGGCGCATACAAACAGGTTTCCGAGAATGATGACGATCCAGTTTGGACTGCCGTTCTCCGCACCCGCAAGCATAAGTACAACTTCCATCATGGCTGCGTGGCTGACTGCAAAAGCGCCGATACGCACGAAGGAGAGTGTATTGGAAAAGTAGCTCAGGATAACCTCAAACAGTTCAAAGATACCCTGTACGATAAACATGCCTTTTTCTTTTGGCATAACCTCGGCTTTTTTCTCTACCAGGTTTGTGAGCGGCTCCTTGAAGAAAATAAGAAGCAGCGGTAAACCGAACATAATGGCAAGAACTGCACCGCCAGGAACTGCATGCCCGGATACAAAAAGTCCGATGCAGAGAACTGCGGAACCATAAAATACAAGTCCTGCCACTGCGTTGGTGTCGAACCAGGTTTTTTCAACATCGTGCATCTTAAAGGAATTGATGATGTTGAAAACCATGCACAGGAGGATGATTCCCATGCCGAAGCCGATGGCAACGATAAATACGGTATTCAGTTTTCCGATAAAAGGTATGGTCGTCATACTGTCTACGGGCCGCAGCCACAAAGCAGGTATGAGATCCTCAAATCCAAAGACACTTCCGAACATCAGGCCGAAGAATGTGGAAAAGACTCCGGCGCAGCTGATGATTCCGGCAAGATCGATATGTTTCCGTTTGTACAGGAACAATCCTCCGATAAAGAGCAGGAGCCCCTGGCCTGCATCACCGAACATGGCTCCGAAGATAAAGGAGTAGGTGATGGCAACGAACCAGGTGGGGTCCATTTCACCGTAAGCAGGAAGTCCGTACATTTTTACGTACATTTCAAATGGTTTGAAAAGTTTTGGATTTTTCAGTTTGGTTGGCGGCTGATGGCTTGGGTCATGTTCCAGTGTGGAGGTATCTTCTCCGTCAACCAGACAGAAGATCCTCTCATCAGAAGCGATGTCCGCCTGAAAAGCTCTCGTGTCGGCTTCTGTCATCCAACCGCAGAGAATGTAAAAATTCTCATGCTTTCCGGTACATGCAGCAGCTTTTCGTACATCGAAGTTTCTGGAAAACTGTCGAAGTGTATTTCTGACAGAAACAATGGTTTCAGCTTTATCTGAGAGAAATCGCTGGTATTTTTGCTTCTGTGTTTCCAGGTGTTTCATGGCTTCTTCGTATTGGCTGCTCACGGTGGAAAAAGCCTGATGCGCTGTTCCGGTGTAATTATCCGGCACAAAAATCTTCTCAAAATGCATGGAAGCGTAAGCTGCATCGATCTTACGAGCCTCATGCTTCGGCACAAAGTAGACGCCCCAGACATACTGATCGTCTTCATCGCATTTGAGGAAGATGGTGTTCAGATTGTCGTAAATATATTTCTTGAATTTCTCATAATACTGTTTTTCGATACGTCCGAAATGAAAATGAATATATTTCAGATGCAGGATAGAGGAAATATCATAATTGATATTTCGGAATGGACGTATGATACGCAGAGATTCTTCCAGTGAAGAACATTTCTCTTCCAATTCTGCCTGTTCTTGCTGGAGCTGATCCGCCTGAGAGCGGATCTCCTTTACTGTGGAAAGTGCTTTTTCAATACCAGGACTTTCGCCGGAAGCGGCAGGAGGGCTTTTCAGCTCTTCATAAATGGCATTGATGGAATTCAGCGCATCTCTGTAAGGGTTGACCTCAAGAAAAGGTGTCAGGTTTTCTACTGTGGTCAGTTCAGAGAGTGCGTTCTCCAGATGAATTTCGTACTTGCACAGGTAGGTGTTTACAACCCGGTCGATATCTGCCTTCGGACCGG
>ENA-ORUB01004503-ORUB01004503.1-human-gut-metagenome-genome-assembly--contig:-NODE-4503-length-10657-cov-37.087625_pt1 | contig 10657 bp, 4 predicted proteins | sample MGYA00241918_ERZ509200 | MGnify/ENA primary metagenome ERZ509200 (study PRJEB26280, sample SAMEA2338853) | human gut metagenome | biome: human gut; feature: human-associated habitat; material: faeces... | reverse complement strand
CAGAATACGGAAGAAGTTGTCGGAAAAGACAGATGAAGTTGTCGGAAAAAATAGTATAGGTTATCGGAGAAGTTAACTCCGTAGGCCGCACAACAGCTGTTGTGCGCTTGCATAACAGCTGATATGCGCTCGCACAACACCTGTTGTGCATGCGTAGACCAGCTGATGGGCACCTACAGCAAACCAACATTACTCGCAGATGGTTTTATCTATCTGCTTTGTAAAAACTTATAACCGGATTTTTGATATTGATTACTATACAATCTAGAGATAGAAATAGAGCTATTATGCACTTCATTTGCCATATTACCTGTTTTTCTATAAGAGAAAAATCTATAGTTGTACGACTATAACCCCTATAGTCGTACAACTGTAGAGCTATGGTTGTACAACTATAGCACCTATAGTCGTACAACCGTAGAGTTATGGTCGTACAACTATAGGTCATTTAGCCGTACAACTAAAGAATCACTGCAAAAGCCGTTTACCAACAATCACATAACTTCCTGTTTATTAAGGTATTGTGATTTTCTATCATATTTTCAATATTCACAGCAAAATAAAAACAGGATGAAAATACGGGAATCTGAGCAGGGTATTTGTCAAAAAAACTATAGTCATATTCCGATCAATACTTTGGTAAAACTGAGAACAATTCACTATCTCAAAGAAACCCAAAAAAGGGATGCCACACTAGGTGACATCCCCCTATGAGAATCAAATACTTATTTGAAGCTTAAACTTTACTTGCTCTCAGCCTCAGCCTGCTTGGTCTCTGCTGCGTTAGGACCATAGTAGCCATAGTAAGCCTGGTAACGGGTGTAACCCCAGTTAGCCTGAGCCTTCTCTGGATCGAGCTGCTTAGCCTTGTCGAGAACCTTGATAGCCTCCTGGTAAACAACCTTGCGGCCGTTAGGATCCTGCAAGTTACCAGCCTTGCTGTTGTAGCAAGCACCCAGATAAGTAAGAACAACTACGTTATCCTCCTTTGCAGCAAGAGCCTGCTTCAAACACTTGATAGCGTTGTCTGCATCGTTCTTCTGGATATACATCATACCCTTGTTGGCAAGAGCTACGAAGTTGTTAGGGTTCTTTGCAATAGCTGCGTCCAAAAGTTCAGTCTGCTCCTTCTCCATCTTCAATGAAGAGAACATAGAGTTCAAACCATCGAGAACAACCTCATTGGTCTCGTCCTTTGCAAAGATATCCTTGAGCTTGTTAACATAGGCAAGAGAATCCTCGTGAGTCTTCAAGCCGTCCTTCATCACATAGAGCTTGAGGTTGAGGGCATCCTTAGCCTCCTTCTCACTCTTCATGGCGATGTCGCAATACTTCTCGCAACGGGCAGCATCCTTAGCCTGGTATGCATAACGGGCTGCAAAGAGAGCAACCTGACCGATATACTCCTTCTCGCCATCCTTCTGCTTCTGGTCTACAGAAGCGAAGAGAGGCTCATTGTCTGTATCGAGGAAAGCACCCCAATACTTCAATACCTCATCAGCCTTACTGTTCTGAGCTGCAGTCTGACCCGCATTAACGAGCTGAACACGAGCACCCCATACACGGCTAGCGTTGTTGTTAAACTTAGGAGCAACCTTACCCTTAGCGTTAGGAAGCTGGTCGTACTTGTAGCACTCAATAGCATTGATCAATGCATTGTAAGCGCCCTCAGACATAGCAGCCTCGTCAACCGGGTCGTTCTTCTTCATGATCTGATTGGTCTGCTGGATGCTCTGCTGGTCGTTGAACTGCTTCATAGCGAGATCAACGAGCTTGTTGTAAGCCTTGGCCTTCTCTGCATCGTTAGCCATCTGACCCAAATTCTGCTTAACCAAAGCCTCAGCCTCGGCATAAGACTTAGCCTTCATGACAGCCTTGAGAGCGTCACTGTCGCCTGCGAATGCTGATGTGGCACCTAGTACCATCATTGCAGCTACTAAAAACTTTTTCATTTTTCTTAATGAGTTTAAAAGTTGTTGTTATTTATTTTTTACGCGTCTTTTCTTTTATTCGAAATCTACGTTGTTTGAGTCCGCATTCTCTGTTTCTGATGCTTCGTCTGCGAGATGAGCCTCAGCCTCGGCAGCCTCTTCGGCAGTCTTGGCACCTACGGTATCATTCTCTATCTCCTCGCTCTTCTTTGCCCAAGCAGAACGGCTCTCCTCTTCTACAGAAGCCTCGAGCTCAGAACTCATCACCTTGCATACGCTGGCAATGACATCATTCTTCTTGGTAAGATTGATGAGGCGGACACCCTGGGTAGCACGGCCCATGACACGGCAATCGGCTACGGCAAGACGAATCACGATACCACTCTGGTTGATAATCATGAGGTCGTTATCATCGGTTACGTTCTTGATAGCTACCAGTCGACCGGTCTTATCGGTAATATTCAGTGTCTTCACACCCTTACCGCCACGCTTGGTAACGCGGTAATCGAGTACATCAGAACGCTTACCATAACCCTGCTCGCTCACTACCATCACGGTTTCCTTCTCAGGATCGTTGACAACAATCATACCTACTACGGCATCATTACCCTCATCGAGGCGCATACCACGAACACCGGTAGAAGTACGGCCCATGGTACGAATCTCGTTCTCATCGAAACGGACTGCTCGACCATTGCGGTTGGCAATAATCAGTTCGTTATGACCATTTGTCAGACGAACATCTACCACCTCATCGCCCTCTACAATGTTGATAGCTATCACACCGTTGGCACGTGGACGGGAATATGCCTCCAGACAGGTCTTCTTCACCGTACCATTCTTGGTAGCGAAGACTACATAATGGTTGTTGATGAACTCAGCGTCGTTCAAGCCTCTGAGGCGGAGGAATGCATTCACCTGGTCATCGCTCTCGATGTTGAGGAGGTTCTGGATGGCACGGCCCTTGGAGTTGCGGTCGCCCTCAGGAATCTCGTAACACTTCAACCAGTAGCAGCGGCCCTTCTTGGTGAAGAACAGCATGGTCTGGTGCATGGTAGCAGGATAGATATACTCGGTGAAGTCCTTATCACGGGTACGGGCGCCCTTAGAACCTACTCCACCACGAGCCTGCTCACGGAACTCTGACAATGGAGTGCGCTTGATATATCCGAGATGACTCACGGTGATAACCACTGGGTCGTTTGGATAGAAGTCTTCTGGATTGAACTCATGGTCATCAGGCTTAATCATGGTACGACGTGCGTCACCATACTTCTCCTTCACCTCGTTGAGTTCGTCCTTCATTACCTTCTTGCAGAGCTCAGGATCGTTCAGAATCTGGTTCAAGTAGTCGATAGTCTTCATCAACTCGTTGAATTCATTGTGCAACTGCTCCAGACGCAAGCCTGTCAACTGGCTGAGGCGCATATCCACGATGGCCTTACTCTGAAGTTCATCGAGTTCGAAGCGCTTCTCCAAATTGCGCTGGGCATCAGAAGGAGTCTTGCTGGCTCTGATAATATGTACCACCTCGTCGATGTTGTCGCAGGCAATGATCAAGCCCTCGAGAATATGAGCACGCTCCTGAGCCTTCTTCAGTTCGAACTGAGTGCGGCGGATTGTAACATCATGACGATGCTCTACGAAATACTTCACACACTCCTTCAAGCTCAAAAGACGTGGACGGCCATTAACAAGAGCGATGCAATTCACTGAGAATGAACTCTGAAGAGCAGTCAGCTTAAAGAGTTTGTTCAAAAGAACATTAGCATTGGCATCACGCTTTACATCAACAACGATACGCATACCCTGACGGCCAGATTCATCGTTTACGTTAGCGATGCCATCTACTCTGCCTTCCTTGGCAAGGTCAGCAATAGCCATCACGAGCTGCTCCTTGTTGACACCATAAGGAATCTCGGTGATAACAATCTTATCATGGTTTTCACCACTTTCAATCTCGGCAGTGGCACGAACCACGATTCTGCCTCGACCCGTTTCGTATGCATCCTTCACACCCTGTATACCATAGATGGTAGCACCGGTTGGGAAGTCAGGAGCAGGGATATACTGCATCAATCCATCGGTGTCGATGTCAGGATTATCGATATATGCACAGCAACCGTCAATTACCTCACCCAGGTTGTGGGTAGGCATATTGGTAGCCATACCTACTGCAATACCGTTACCACCATTTACCAGAAGATTAGGAATCTTGGTAGGCATCACGGTAGGTTCCTGCAGGGTATCATCGAAGTTGTTGGTCATATCAACCGTTTCCTTGTCAAGGTCATCCATGATATGCTCACCCATCTTGGAGAGGCGGCACTCTGTATAACGCATGGCAGCAGGAGAGTCACCGTCAACAGAACCGAAGTTACCCTGTCCGTCAATCAAGGTATAACGCATGTTCCACTCCTGTCCCATACGCACCAGAGCGCCGTAAACAGAAAAGTCACCATGAGGGTGATACTTACCGAGCACCTCACCAACAACACGCGCACATTTCTTATAAGGTTTGTCACTGGTGTTTCCAATGCCGAGCATACCGTAAAGAATACGGCGGTGCACAGGCTTGAAACCATCGCGTACATCAGGGAGGGCACGAGCCACGATAACTGACATCGAATAATCGATGTAGCTCGACTTCATCTCCTCCTCAATGTTGATCTTCATGATTCTATCATGATCCATTGTCTGATTTTCGTCCATTTCTTATATTAATGTATTATTGTTTATTCGTTACTTTCAAAACGCCTGTTTTCCATCCGGAAATCGCGTTTAAGGGCATTTCCTTGCGTTCTAAGCCGTTTTACCCTTTTGAAATTCCCGACAAAGATACAAAAAAAAATGATACTAAAACGCTTTAGAGGCGAAAAATCGCATTATTTTAGCATTATTTGTATTTTAACAATGCAAAAAAGTTGGCATATCATTTGCTATTATTGAAAATAATGTGTACTTTTGCACTGAGATATTTAAAAATATAAGCAAATATGATAAATCCGTTTTCACATATACAGGACATACTGAACAGAAGTAGCAAAGAAGCAGCACGCACCTTGGGAAGAGAAATCAGCGTGGAGCATCTGATGCTGAGTCTGATCAGCCAGAACGACAGCGATGTCAACAAGCTCCTGAAGGGCGCAGACATCAGTCCGATGGCTTTCAGCGGAGTCCTTAACAGCAAACTGGAAAAGCGTGTGGAAGAAACTCCTGCCGATAACGTGAAGGAGAACAGCCACATCCCATTCAGCCAGATAACAGACAGCATTATCAGAGACTCTATCCGCGAGGCAAACAACTACGAGCACTCCAAGATTGTAGAGCCAAGACATCTGCTGCTTGCCATCTTGAGAAATGACAAGAACCCTGTAGCCAACTGGCTGAGTCAACTGGGCTTAAGCTACGACCGTGCCATCGAAATGCTCTATCCTACTGACAAGGATGATGAGCAGAAGACAGAAGAGCCGAAGGATTTCAAAATAGAACCCCAAACACCAGCTTCAGAAACCCCTGATGCTGACAGGCAGGAGGAAGCAGAGAGCCTGGAGATGGCTGGCGGAATAGAAGCAGAAGATGACTACAACGAGCAGAACGACATGATGGAAACTGACGAAGAGCCATTCGATATGGAAAAGGACCAGAACCCGATGAGACTGTCTACCCGTTCAAATGGAACTCCGCGCAAAAAGAGCAGCACCCCTACCATCGACAAATTCAGTTTCGACCTGACCAAGGCTGCAGCCGATGGAAAACTGGATCCTGTCGTGGGCAGAGAGAAGGAGATTCAGCGTGTGCTCGAGATTCTGGGTCGCAGAAAGAAGAACAACCCAGTATTAATAGGTGAACCGGGCGTAGGAAAGAGTGCCATCGTAGAAGGACTGGCACAACTCATCAACAACCAGGAAACATCGCCTATGTTCTTCAACAAGCGTCTGGTAAGTCTCGACCTGACAGCCATCGTTGCAGGAACCAAATTCCGCGGACAGTTTGAAGAGCGCATCAAGAATGTCATCAAGGAACTGGAGGACCATCCGGAAATCATCATCTTCATAGATGAGATTCACACCATGATAGGCGCCGGTTCCGGCGAAGGAAGCATGGATGCCGCCAACATTCTGAAACCAGCCCTGGCAAGAGGTATCATCCAGTGTATCGGTGCCACCACGCTCGATGAGTATCGCAAGAGCATTGAGAAGGACGGAGCCTTGGAGCGCCGTTTCCAGAAGGTTATCGTTGAACCAACTACACGCGAAGAGACCCTGCTGATACTGCACAACATCAAGGAACATTACGAGAAGCATCACTGTGTGAGATATACAGACGAGGCTCTCGAGACATGTGTCAAACTGACAGAGCGCTATATCACCGACCGCCACTTCCCAGACAAGGCTATCGACGTGATAGATGAAGCCGGCTCGCGCGTACATATTAATAATGCGAGTGTTCCTGCTCCATATATCAAGCTGGAAAAAGAACTGAAAAAGATAATCAGCAAGAAGCAGCAGGCTGTAGCAAACCAGAACTTCGAGATGGCAGCCTCATGCAGAGATGCCCAGACCAAGATTGAGAAAGAGATTGAGGACATGAAGGCGCAATGGCAACAGGGAGAGATTGGCGAATATGTTGAGGTGACAGCCGAAGATATTGCCAACGTTATCAGCATGATGACCGGCGTACCGGCCCAACGCATGGCAGAGGGTGAAAGCAAACGTCTGAAAGATCTGGAACACAACCTGAAGCACAAGGTGATTGCTCAGGATAATGCCATCAACAAGATGGTAAAGACCATTCTGAGGAACCGTGTAGGCTTGCGCGACCCTAACCATCCTATTGGCGTATTCATGTTCCTGGGTCCTACAGGTGTAGGTAAGACCTATCTTGCCCAGAAACTTGCCGAGGAAATGTTTGGTTCAAAAGATTCACTCATCAGAATAGACATGAGCGAATTCTCCGAGAGTTTCAACACCTCACGTCTGGTAGGTGCACCTCCAGGATACGTAGGCTATAACGAAGGTGGACAGCTGACCGAAAAGGTACGCCGCAAACCATACAGCATCGTATTGCTCGACGAAATAGAGAAAGCCAACAGCAAGGTATTCAACCTGCTCTTACAGGTACTCGACGAAGGCAGACTTACCGATGGCAACGGCAGACTCATCGACTTCCGCAACACCATCATCATCATGACCTCTAATGCAGGAACCCGCCAGCTGAAAGATTTCGGCAGAGGCGTCGGCTTTACTTCTGCAGGTATAAAAGGCGGATTGGCGATGGATGAGAAAGACAAGGAGTATGCCCGCAGCATCATCCAGAAGAGTCTGAGCAAGCAGTTTGCTCCAGAGTTTCTGAACCGTCTCGATGACATCATCACCTTCGACCAGTTGGATCTCAATGCCATCAAGCGCATCATCGACCTCGACCTGGAAGGACTGGTCAAGAGAATAGAAGACTTGGGATTCCATTTCCAGATTACCGAAAAGGCAAAGGAGATGGTAGCCAAGAAGGGATACGATGTGCAGTTTGGTGCCCGCCCACTCCGCCGCGCCATCCAGACCTACATCGAAGATTCCGTTTGCGAGATGTTACTCGATGGCACAATGAAGCCAGGCGACACCATCTCGGTCGGCAAAAATTCGAAAAAAGAAGAATTGACATTCAAGAAACTATAATCAGAAGAGGGACTATCCACTGGCGATAGTCCCTCTTTTATTATGAACCCGGTATAGCAACCAACGAACTTTAGTTAATAAGAGTTAACCACGAGAAAAGTTTAGGCAATAATTTCTTATTTCAAAAAATATTCATTACCTTTGCATCTGCTTTTGGGCAAAAAGCCATGATGGCTCAGTTGGTAGAGCAACGCATTCGTAATGCGTGGGTCGCGGGTTCGAGTCCCGCTCGTGGCTCTTTCTTGTGAAAGGAGTTAGTATTTTCCTTCGCGAGATTAGCACATCGGTAGTGCACGGGCTTCCCAAGCCTGTGAGGCGGGTTCGACTCCCGTATCTCGCTCAGAACATCAGCAAACCCAGGGTTCAGCCCTGGGTTTCTTGTTTTTATTAACATCTTTTCAGCCTTCTATAGCAACAAAATCACTTTTTTCGAGTTATTACATAAATATAACTAAGATAATAGAACAATAATGAAGAAACATATCATACTTGTACTAGCGCTCGTCCTGTCTTCAGGATCTCTTTTCGCACAGAGTTCACACATGACCGATGATCAGGTCATGAGCTTTGTGGTGAAAGAACATGAGCGTGGCACATCCAATTCACAGATTGTTACCAAACTGATGCAGCAAGGCGTAGACATCTCCCAGATTCGACGTGTACGCAATAAGTATCAGAAAATGTCGCAGCAGAACGAGCTCTACAGCACAACCGCTGCAGGAAACGCAGGCAACAAGAGAATGCGGACCAACAATGGTAAGCAAAGAGAAGATTACCAGGACAAGGACAATGAGAAGCAGGCTTCAACCTATAGCAATTATCGCATCCAGAGCAAACAGAACGACAGCTACTACTCATCTTATGATGAGAATAATCCTGACTATGCTAACTTCAGCAAGGAGATGAATGCACTGGTTCCAGATACAGCTACCATGGTAAAACAGATGCAGGCTGAGCTCGGCATCAAGCGCAACAAGGTATTCGGCCGCGACATTTTCAATAACAAAGACCTCAGTTTCGAGCCAAATATGAACATCGCTACCCCACAGAACTATCGTCTGGGACCTGGCGATGCGGTTATCATCGATATCTATGGTGCCTCACAGAAAACCATAGAGAGTACCGTTTCGCCAGATGGTGAGGTAACCATCGAGGGGTATGGACCAGTCAGCGTTTCAGGCTTAACCGTAGCTCAGGCTAATGCCCGCCTGCGCAATACCGTGGGCAGCAGATACCGTTCAAGCCGAATCAAGCTTACCGTAGGACAGACCAAGACCATCATGGTAAACGTGATGGGCGAGGTTAAGATTCCGGGCACCTATACCCTCTCAGCCTTCGCTACCGTATTCCATGCCCTCTACATGGCAGGCGGAACCAACGATCTGGGTACATTGCGAAACATCAAGGTTTACAGACATAATAAGCTGGTAACAGTTGTTGACATCTACGACTACATTCTGAACGGCAAACTGACGGGTAATGTCCGCCTTGCCGACAACGATGTTATCGTAGTAGGTCCATACGACTGTCTCGTAACCATCGCCGGAAAGGTTAAGCGCCCGATGATTTACGAAATGAAGAAGAACGAGAGTGTCAATTCCCTTCTGAAGTATTCCGGTGGTTTTACAGGCGATGCTTATAAGAAATCAGTAAGACTGAACCGCAAGACAGGCAGAGAACATGCCGTATATAATGTTGGAGAGTTTGACTTCTCAAGTTTCCGCATCGATGACGGCGACTCAATCAGCGTAGACAGCATCCTGCCACGCTACGCCAACACCGTAGAGGTGAAAGGAGCCGTATTCCGTCCGGGCATGTACAATCTCGGCGAAGAAATCAACAGCGTACGCACCCTTGTAGAGCATGCCGAAGGATTGACTGAGGAGGCATTCACTAACCGTGCCGTAATGCACCGCATGAAGTCAGACCGCTCACTCGAAGTAGTAAGTGTAGACATCGCCGGCATTATGAACGGCAAGACTCCAGATATCCCATTGAAGGAAAACGACGTTCTCTTCATCCCTACCCGACAGGAAAAGATTGTAGAGCGCACCCTCACCATCCGTGGCGAAGTGCAGTATCCAGGCGTCTATCAATATGCCGACAATGAGACCCTCGAAGACTTCGTTCTTCAGGCAGGCGGCTTAACCGACAAGGCTTCAACCGTTAATGTAATGGTAAGCCGTAGAGTGATGGATGCCAAGGCTTTACGTCCAGATAGCGTTATCGCCAAGACCTACACCCTATCTCTTAAAGACGGCTTCGTTATCGACGGAGCCCCTGGCTTCAAGCTGATGCCATTTGATGAAGTAATGATTCGTCAGAGTCCGGCGTATGTAGAACAGCAGAACGTATCAATTACCGGCGAAGTGATGTTTGCCGGTCTCTATACATTAGACCATCGCAACGCCCGCCTGAGTGAACTTTTCAAGAAGGCAGGTGGAGCTACCGACCAGGCATATCTCAAGGGAGCCCGCATCATCCGCAAAGCCAACGAACAAGAGAAGCAGCGCATGGAGGCAGTATTGAAGATGCAGCGCGAAGAGATGCAGAAAAACCTTCTGCAGCTTGCCGCCAGCAGCAACAATTCCAGTGCACTCACCCAGACCTCTAAGGATGTAGAGCGCACCAACATAGAGAAGTTCAATGTACCTAGCGAATATCCTGTAGGTATCGATCTTCCTGAAGCATTAGCGAACCCAGGCAGTGATGCCGACATCATCTTGCGCGAGGGTGACCGTCTGGTCATTCCTCAGTACAATGGTACGGTAAAGATCAACGGTGCTGTAATGTTTGCCAATACGGTAGCCTACGAAAAGGGCAAGAAGCCAAGCTACTACATCGACCAGGCAGGTGGTTTTGCCTCAGATGCATTAAAGAGCAAGGCATACATCATCTATATGAATGGTAAGGTAGCCAAACTCTCTCATGGTGCCAAAGTGCAGCCAGGCAGTGAGATTGTCATCCCAGCCAAGCTGAAGCGCAAGATGAGTACTGCCGAAATGATGAGTATGGGAACCAGTATGAGCAGCATCGCCGCTATGATTGCTA
>ENA-ORUB01004501-ORUB01004501.1-human-gut-metagenome-genome-assembly--contig:-NODE-4501-length-10663-cov-3.387349_pt1 | contig 10663 bp, 8 predicted proteins | sample MGYA00241918_ERZ509200 | MGnify/ENA primary metagenome ERZ509200 (study PRJEB26280, sample SAMEA2338853) | human gut metagenome | biome: human gut; feature: human-associated habitat; material: faeces... | reverse complement strand
AAAGAAAGCTTGTGCCATTGTCTTCACCTCATTCTTACTCCATTGATAGGTGTCAAAGCATACCCCGCCCCGCCATCGGGCAATGGCATGGCAGGCCATGCTTCGGCACACTATCACATACTGCGCTTTATTCTACACCACCCGTTGAAAAATGTCCAGACTATGAATTCGTTTTTTTGTATAAAATTTATCAATTTCTTTGTATTCCTCCACTTTTTCCCTGTTTTTGCACAAGCCCACCCTCTCTTTTTGGTCAACCTGCATATTTTCCTGCCGACAACTCCCGCAGTCGCTGTACCCTCTCTGCCTCTCTTGTCTTTTTTTCAGAGGTATGCTATGATGAAGCATATCTTTCAGAAAGTATCGCCGCAGTTTGGCCTGTCTGCCGGAGCGGCGAATGGAGGTCCCTTTTTATGACGAAACCCATTGACCGCGCCGAAATGAAAGCCCAGACCCGGAAACTCTTGCAGACAGCTCAGGTATCCCCCAAGGGTATGACGGCCCTATACTGTGCCTGTCTGTTTCTGCTCAGCCTGCTGGAGGCCCTGATTCCCGGGCCGGAGCTGGTATCCACCTTCCTCTCCATCCTCACAACGCTGGCCGGGTGGATCTTAGCCGCCGGCTTTGCCCTCTACTGCATGGACATCCGCCGCCGGGAACGTTCGGAATACGCGGTGCTGTTCGACGGCTTTTCCTTCACCGGCAAGATCATCGCTCTGAACATCGTCATCAACCTGTTTGTGTTCCTGTGGTCCATGCTGTTTGTGTTCCCCGGCTTCATCGCCCATTACCGTTACAGCTTCGCCCTCTATAATCTCTATGAAAATCCGGATATGGATATTATGGAGGCACTGAATTTAAGCAAGCGGCAGACGCAGGGATATAAAATGGAGTTGTTCAAGCTGGATCTCAGCTATATGGGATGGATCCTGCTGAGTATACTTCCCAGTCTCTTTTTTACGAGTCAGGCGATCTTGACCCTTGGGTTCAGCGGTATGGACCCCTATGCGGCCCTCGCCGCTCCCATGCCTCTGTGGCAGATTCTGGCAGCCTCCGCCTTCGTTTACGCGCTGTCCATCTTCTATCTGCCTAACTACCAGTGCGTCCAGCTTGCCTATTTCGATGCCGCCAAGGAAGATATGCCGGAGTTCCGCTCCCGGCAGTCAGATTTCTCCGACGGCCCGGGCAGTTTCTGAGTTTTCTTTCTAATCATTCCGCCCCGGCTGGGTCACCCTTGCCGGGGCGTTTTTCCCATCCCATTCTGGAGGTGCCGCTATGCTGACTTACCCCATGGAGGAGCGGGGTTCTCTCCCCCTCTATGAATACCTGTGCCGCCGCATCCGGGCGGACATTCTCAGCGGTGCTCTGCCCGCCGGGACGCGGCTTCCCTCCAAGCGGGCGCTGGCGGAGCATCTGCGGGTCTCCGTTGTTACCGTGGAGGGCGCGTACAGCCAGTTGGAAGCGGAGGGCTATTTACAGGCTCAACCTAAGCGGGGCTTTTTTGTCTCCGCCGTGGAGCAGGCCCCACCGCCTGCTGTCCGCTCGGTTTTGATGCCGGAGACCCCCGCTGTTTCCTGGCGGCTGGATCTGGGCCGCAATCAGGTGGACACTGCCCGGTTCCCCGTTTCCACCTGGGCCCGTCTGACCCGGCAGGTGCTGTCCGAGGACGGGGAAGCCCTGCTGCGCCCAGTGCCCCACCAGGGGCTGCCCGCCCTGCGGCAGGCCATTGCCGACGATCTCCGGGACTTCAAAGGTATGGCAGTCTCCCCGGAACAGATCGTCATCGGCGCCGGTGCGGAATACCTTTACTTATTGCTGGCCCAACTGCTGGGCCGGGACACGGTGTTCGCCGTGGAGGACCCCGGCTATCCCAAGATCCGTCAGGTCTATGACGCCTGCGGAGCCGCCTGCGTCCCCATCCCGCTGGATAATCAGGGCGTAGAACTGGCGGCGCTGATGAGATCCAAGGCGCGGGCACTGCACATCTCCCCCAACCACCAGTACCCCACCGGACTGGTGACCCCCATCGGCCGGCGGCAGGCCCTGCTCCGCTGGGCTGAGAAGGCCGGAGGCATCATCATCGAGGATGACTATGACAGCGAGTTCCGCTTTACAGGCCGTCCCATTCCCACCCTCCAGAGTATCGACACCGCCGGGCGGGTGGTATACATGAACACCTTCTCCCAGACCATCTCCCCCTCCATGCGGGTGGGATTCATGGTGCTGCCGCCCCGCCTGCTGGAGCAGTACCGCCGGGAGCTGGATTTTTATTCCTGCACGGTGCCCGCCCTGGACCAGCACGTGCTGGCCCGGTTCCTGGACCAGGGCCACTACGAGCAGCACCTGGCTCGGATGCGCAAGGAGTACCGCACCCGTCACGACGCGGTTCTGGCCTCCTTCCGGTCCAGCCCTTTCCGGAATCGGATCACGATCTCGGAGCAGGGGGCGGGGCTCCACTTTCTCCTGCGGCTGGACACCCGGGAGAGCGACGGGGCCCTGCGGGACCGGGCTGCGGCCCTGGGCGTCCGGCTGGGCTTTCTCTCGGAGTACGCCGCCATCCCCTCCCCTGCCTACGCCCACACGCTGGTGGTGAACTATGCCGGCCTCAGCCCGGCGGCGCTGCCAGAGGCCATGGACCTGCTGGCGGAGATCTTCGGGGCCTGATGCCTGCCGTCCACTCCCCCGCGCAAAAAAGCCGGCCGCCCCAAGGGCGGCCGGCTCTCTGCATCGGGTTTTCAGTTCACACGCCGGGCTTTCCCTCCAGCGCGGTCATGCTCTTTTTGAAATGGACAGCGAACATGGTGGCTGTGGTACACACCGCCAGGAAATCCGCCACCGGCTCCGCCAGAAAGACCGCAAAAGCCTTATCCGCAAAAAAGTTGGGCAGAATATAAATGAAGGGAATCAGCAGGATGATCTTCCGCAGCACTGCCAGGAACAAGGAGATCTTGGCGTTGCCCAGGGCCACGAAGGTCTGCTGACAGGCGATCTGGATACCGAAGATCCCGGTGGCCGCCATGTAGATCCGCAGGGCCCAGGAGGCATAGCTCACCAGCTCGCTGTCCGAGGTGAACATCAGGGCGAACAGCTGGGGGAACAGCTGCACCAGCGCCCACAGCAGCAGGGAGTAGGCCAGGCAGGCCATCAGCAGCACCTGGAAGGCACGCCGTACCCGCCCCGGATTCCGGGCGCCGTAGTTGTAGCTGATGATGGGCTGGGCCCCTTGGGTCAGGCCCTGGAGGGGCATCATGGCGAACTGCATGATGCTGGAGAGCACGGTCATAGCACCCACAGCGATGTCCCCGCCGTATTTCAGCAGTGAGGAGTTGAAGCACACGGTAATGAGGCTCTCCGTAGACTGCATGATGAAGGGGGAAGCGCCCAGGGCCAGGGCCGGCAGCACCACCTTGGCTTGGGGCCGCAGGTGCTCCCGCCGCAGGTGCCACTTGGTCTTGCTGCCCGTAAGGAACTTCAGCACCCACACCGCGGAGACCGCCTGGGATAGAATGGTGGCCAGGGCCGCGCCCCGGACCCCCATGCCGAAGGCGAAGATGAAGATGGGGTCCAGCACCGTATTGAGGATCGCGCCGATCAGCACAGTCTTCATGCCCACCACCGTGAAGCCCTGGGCGGTGATATAGGCGTTCATGCCCAGGGTCACCTGGACGAAGATGGTGCCCAGGGCATAAATGCGCATATAGTTCAGGGCGTAGCCGATGGTGTTGTCGCTGGCGCCGAAGATGCGGAGCATGGGCTCCGCAAACACCAGAAAGACCACAGTCAGCACCACGGACACCGCCACCAGCATGGTGAAGCTGTTGCCCATGATCCGCTCCGACTCCTTCAGGTCTCCCCGCCCTTCGGCGATGGAGGCCCGGGGTGCGCCGCCGAAGGCCATCAGGGCCGCGAAGGCGGAGATCACCATGATGATGGGCAGGCACACCCCCACGCCGGTGAGGGCCAGCTTGCCCACAGTCTCCACCGGCTGCATGTGGCCGATGTACACCCGGTCCACCAGATTGTACAGCATGTTGACGATCTGGGAGGTGATGGTAGGAACGGCCAGGGAAAACAGCAGCTTTCCCACGCTCCCGCTGCCCAGGTCCACATTTCGACGGCTCATGTATTGCCTCCTTCCTTCAACCGCACTTCCGCGCTGGTCAGAACCTTTTCCAGCAGTTCCTGAAATCGCTCCGCCTCCGACTGTGTCAGACCGGCAAACAGCGCGTCCAGGCAGGTACTCTGGAGCTTCTGCCCCTCCCGGGCCAGGGCCGCGCCCGCATCTGTCAGCGCCAGATGGATCACCCGGCGGTCTGCCTTGTCCGGCTGACGGCGGAGCAGCTCCCGCGCCGCCAGCAGGTCCACCGCGGCGGACACCTGGCTCTTGGCCAGTCCCCGGAGCTCTGTCACGTCCCGGGCAGTGTCATGTGCCGGATGATTGGCCAGAAACAGCACCACATGCATCTCCCGCATGGAGAGCCCGGTGCGGGACAGAAGCTCTGAGAAATGCCTATCGTAATACCGGCGGAACTGCTGGATAACCCGCAGCAGCTGCGTACTGCTCACTGCCACAGCGCCCGCCCCCTTTCATTTTATTTAAAACAGTTCTTATAAGAACTGTTCCAGCATAGCACTATTTTTTCCGCCTGTCAAGATTTCCGAATCCATCCTTGACAATTCTCCCTTCCTCCAGTATGATGGTGGCAGAAGATATCGTTTTTAAAATCAGATTTCGGGGTGTTCTTTATGACATGGAATATTGTGAGCGACAGCAGCTGCGACCTGCGGACAGCTTCCTTCCACAGCAGCTGCGTCCGGTTTGAGACCGTGCCTCTGCGCATCCAGGTGGGCGGCCGGGAATTTGTGGACGATGACACCCTGTCGGTTCCCGCCCTGCTCTCCGCCATGGCGGTGGAGAAGGCTGCCTCCTCGTCCGCCTGCCCCTCCCCCGCCGACTTTGCCGGGGCCTTTGAGCGGGGGGACCGTACCGTCTGCTTCACGCTTTCCTCCCAGCTCTCCGGCACGTATCACGCGGCCTGCATCGCCCGGGAGATGGTGCTGGAGGAGCACCCGGAAAAGCAGATCTGCGTCATCGACTCCCGCGCCGCCGCCGGGGCCATGGTGCTGCTGATCCGCCGGGCCCAGGCCCTGATGGAGGCAGCGGGGGATGATGGGGACTTCGACGCTCTCTGCCAGCAGCTCCACCGCTATCAGGCCACCCTGCGGACCTGCTTCACCCTGGAAAATTTCGACAACCTCATCAAAAATGGCCGGATGCGGCCCATTGTGGGCACGTTGCTCCGCTCCCTGGGCATCCACATCATTGCGGACGCCACAGCCGAGGGCACCATTCATGTGGCGGATAAGGCCCGGGGCGTGGGTAAGACCTACCGGGCCATCACCGCCCTGATGAAGGCCAGCAAGGACTGCACCGACGCAGAGGTGGTAATCTCCCACTGTGAGAACCTGGAGGGTGCTATGGCCCTGAAGCGGCAGATCCTGGCAGACCTGCCGGTGAAACAGGTGGACCTGCTGTCCTGCCGGGGACTCACCAGCTTCTATGCCATGGAAAAGGGCCTCATCGTGGGGTACTGAGGTACGTCCTTCCCCATCAGGCGCCTCCGCGGAAGGCCGCTTCCGGAACAGCAGTCAGCCGCCGGAACCGCCATCTTCCGGCATTTGGATATGGCAAAAAAGCGCGCACGGAAAACCGTGCGCGCTTTGCTTTTTCTATCCCAGCAGCACACCCGCCACCAGGAACGCCAGGGCCAGCAGCAAAAACCAGAGTATCAGCTTCCACACATACTTCACCCAGCGGTCGTAGGGCACATGGCCCAGGGCCAGGGCGCCCATCACCACCGCCGCAGTAGGGGTGATGATGTTCACCAGGCCGGAGGCGGACTGGAACGCTGTCACCACCAGATCGCCGCCCACCCCGGCGAATTTGCCCAGGGGCGCCACAATGGGGATGGACAGTGTCGCCAGGCCCGACGAGGACGGGATCAGGATGGTGAGGGGCAGGTACAGGGCGAACACCAGCAGCGTGAAGCTGATGGCCCCGGCGCCGGAAAGGGCCTGCTCTCCCCAGTGGAGGACCGTGTCGGTGATGGCGCCGTCGTTCATCAGCACAGTGATGCCCCGGCTGATGCCGATGATAAAGGCCACGCCCAAAAGGTCCGCGCAGCCGGCCACGTAGGTCTCTACCAGCTCCTCCTCACTCATCCGGTCAATGAGGCCGATGACGACACCTGCCACCAAGAACAGGGCGGAGAGCTCCGGAAACCACCAGCCCAGAGCGGGCAGGGACAGGCCCATCTCGTCAAAGGGCACCACAGCATAGACCATGATGAGGAATGTCAGCGTAAAGAGGGCCATGATGACCTTCCGCTTGGCGGTAAAGGGCACCTGCTGGTCCATGCTTACCTGGATCTTGCCCGCGCCCACGCCCACCACGGATTTGGAGGGGTTCTTCTTGACCTTCGCGGCGTAGGCCATCACAAACCAGATGGCCGCCGCCTCAAAGGCCACCCACTCCAGCAGCCGCAGCACGATACCCTCTCCCAGAGAGACCCCGGCAAAGCCCGCGGCGATGCCGGTGGCAAAGGGGTTTACCGTGGAGGCGATGACGCCGGCCCCGGCCCCCAGCAGGATCACGCTGATGCCCACTACCGCGTCGTACCCGGCCGCCAGGAACACCGGGATCAGCAGGGGATAAAAGGCCATGGTCTCCTCCCACATGCCGTAGGTGGTGCCGCCCAAGCCGAACAGCAGCATCAGAATGGGGATCAGCCACTTCTCCCGGCCGCCCAGCAGGCGGATGACGTTGCCCACGCCGGCGTCCACGGCACCGGTCTTCATCACCACGCCCAGAAAGCCGCCCACCATCAGGATGAAGATGCACACGTCCACCGCGTCGTAAAAGCCAGAAAAAGCTGCCTTCAGAACGTCGCCCACTCCCTGGGGATTCTGCTCCACCGTGTGGTACGTCCCCGCCACCGGCACGCCGTCCACGTAGTCATAGCTGCCCGCCGGGATGATCCAGGTGGCGGCAGCCACCAGGATCAGCAGCAGGAACAGGATCGTATAGGCTGTGGGCATGTGGAATTTTTTTTGATTCAAGATATCTACCCCGCTTCTGTTTTGACGCCGCGGCGTCAACATCATTTCCATCATGTTTGCCGGCAGCACGCGTGTCGGCAAACATCCTTCCCAGCTATCAAGTGTGCAAGCGAAGCGAGTACATGCAGATAGCTGTAAACGCTCTCACGAAAAAGGCGGCGCCTTTTCCATGAATTATCTTCCGATGGTGGCCACCAGCACAGCTTTGATGGAGTGCATCCGGTTCTCCGCCTCGTCGAATACCACGCTGTGGCGGCTGCGGAACACCTCGTCGGTGACCTCCCGGATGTCCACGCCCTTGTCCTGCCACTCCTTGGCCAGCTTGGTCTCAAAGTCATGGAAGGAGGGCAGGCAGTGCAGATACAGCACGTTGGAGTTGCCGGTGGCCTTCAGTGTCTCCTCCGTCACCCGGTAGGGCGTCAGCAGCTTGGCCCGCTCGGGGATCAGGTCCTCCTCGCCCATGGAAGCCCAGATGTCGCCGTAGATCACGTCCGCATCCTTCAGGGAGTTCATGTTGTCGGTGATCTCGATGAGGCCGCCGTTCTCCCGTGCGGTGGCGAATACCCGCTTCACCAGTGTGCCGTCCATCTCCTTGGCCAGCTCCTGGGGCCCCAGGCCCACAAAATGCATACCCATCTTGGCGGCGCCGATCATCCAGGCGTAGCACATATTGTTCCGCACGTCGCCGGGGAACACCACCTTCACCTGGTTCAGGGGCTTGTGGCAGTGCTCCTCAATGGTCATCATGTCCGCCAGGATCTGGGTGGGGTGGTCTGCGTCGGTGAGACCGTTCCAGACGGGCACACCGGCGTACTTCGCCAGATCCTCCACCACCTTCTGGTCGTAGCCCCGGTACTCGATGCCGTCGAAAAACCGGCCCAGCACTTTGGCGGTGTCCTCCAGAGACTCCTTCTTGCCCATCTGGCTGCTGCCGGCGTCCAGATAGGTGACGTGGCCCCCCTCCTGGGTAGCAGCCACCTCGAAGGAGCAGCGGGTGCGGGTGGAGGTCTTTTCAAACAGCAGCACGATGTGCTTGCCCTGAAGGGTTGGGTCGCAGATGCCGGCCCGGCGCTTGGCCTTCAGGTCGTGGCCCAGGTCCAGGAGATAACGGATCTCCGCGGGGGTGAAGTCTTCCAGAGTCAGAAAACTCCGGCCTTTCAAATTGATTGCCATAAAATGCACTCCTTTTTATCTTGTTCATGATGAGGACTTTTTGAGGGGACAGATGTGGACCGCCGAACAGGGGCTGTGGGGGATACTGCTCCCGGCGGAAAAGAAAACATGTTTCGGCGGGGGAAGGTTGGCGATCCCTTGCGGCGGTCAGAGAGGGAAACGTCCGGCCCTTGTGAACCCCTCCAGCCCGGGGAAGTCCGGGATACACGCTGCGCTGATTTTCGCTGCCGCTGGCCGGTGGTTAATGAGAGTTTCAGCATAGGGCCAAGCTGCAGCTTCCATGACCGCCAGGGCAGCGCGTAGCGAAGCCGAACGCGCGGAAGGAGGAACCAGTGAAACACTAATGACGGAAATCCCCGGAGCGCCGTAGTGCGAGACAGGAAAAGAGAAGCAGTTCAAATGCGTCCTTGCATCCCGGCAACTTCCGCACCATCCGCCACGGGACGGCAGTCGAAGGAATTGCAGAAGGGCCTAGCGTGCCCGAAGGCAAGGCCAAATCGGAGCAGGCACCGATTCGCCGCCCCCCCTTCAGCGCGGAGGGCCACTGCACCAGAGCGCATCCAGGCGCCTTTCTCTTTGGACCGTGCACGGCCCGTTTCTCTTTTGGCAAGACCGATAAGGGGTCCCGCCGCGCCCCGCACGGTGGGGAGAGGAGGAGCGCCCAAGCCCACGGAGTGGGCGCGGAAGTGCCCTTGGGGTGCAAGGGAGTGGGCGCAGTTTTCGCCGCACACGGAAACGGGGCTGAGCGGACTTTGCGACGACGACATGGGGGTGCATCCCGCTGGACAAGCCCTCCCTGGCCGGGGCGGCCCATTCACGCTCCGCGAATGCTTACGGATCCTCCCGCCACAGCGGCATGGACATGCACCGGGGTCCGCCCCGCCCGCGGGAGAGTTCTGCGCTGGGAATGGTGTGGAGCCGGATGCCCGCCTCCTCCAGGGCCCGGTTGGTGACATAGTTCCGGGAGTACACCACCACCTCGCCGGGGCCGATGGCCAGGGTATTGGAGCCGTCGCTCCACTGCTCCCGGGCGGCGTCGATCTCGCTGCCCTGGCCGCAGGGGATCAGTGTCACCTTATCCAGCTCCAGGTGCTCCTTCAGGATGTCCTCCAGCCGGCCGTCCTCCTGACGGATTTTCATCTTCCGGTTTTCGTCCAGCTCCATGACGAACACCGTAATCTGCTGGAGGATGTTGGGATGGACGGTGAACTTGTCCCGGTCCACCATGGTGAACACCGTATCCAGGTGCATGAAGGACCGGCTCTTGGGAATGTCAAAGGCCAGCAGCTTGCGGAAGGTCTTGCTCTCGGAGAGCACCGTCTCCGCCAAGGCGTCGATGGAGTCCTCCTCCGTCCGCTGAGAGATGCCCACCGCCAGCACCTGAGGGGACAGGATCAGGATATCGCCCCCCTCCAGGGAGGAGGTCTCGCCCCGGTCGTACCACCTGGGGGCGTTGCGGTAGTCCGGGTGGTGCTCGAAAATGAACTTGCCGAACAGGGTCTCCCGGTTTCTCGTGGCGGTGTGCATTTTGTGGATGGACACGCCGGTACCGATGGTGGCGAAGGGGTCCCGGGTAAAATAGAGGTTGGGCAGGGGATCTACGGCGAAGGGGTAATCATCCCCGGCGGCAGAGAGATAGTCCCCCAGCCGGGCGCTGTTTGCCCGGAGCTGGGACTTGCGGACGCCCGCCATCATGGCAGACACCATCTCCTTGTCCGGCAGGGCAGAGAGGAAGTCCTCCAGGCTCTCCCGGAGCCGGTCGTCCTTGACGCCGGACTCCTCCAGGAACTGGCGGATCAAGTCGGCCCGCACGTCGGCGTCCGTGATGGACTCCGCCACCAGATCCCGCAGGTAGACCACCTCCACTCCTTGCTGCCGGAGGCAGTCGGCAAAGGCGTCGTGCTCCCGCTGGGCCTCCTTCAGATAGGGGATGTCATCAAAGAGCAGCCGCTCCAAATACTCCGGCATCAGATTTTCCAGCTCACCGCCAGGGCGGTGGAGAAGGACCTTTTTCAGCCGCCCGATCTCGGAGGTATTGTGAATTCCGGTTTCCAAAAAGCTCACTCCTTTGTTCATCGGAAAGGTACAGGGAAATCGCTCTGGTTTAGGGTCTCTGGATTTTGGCATTTCATGCGCCGTTCCGAAAAATCCGCGCAAAAAAAGAACGGACGAATCGTCCGTTCTCCCCACATGTTCTCCGCAAAGGCCGCCCGTCCCTCCTTCGGGCCGCGGCGTCTCCCCGCCGCCTCCGGGGTCCCGCGGCATCGGCAGTGGAAACGCAAAAACAGGAGAGAGGCTTCCGCCTCTCTCCTGCTGTTATCTGTGCTTGCCGAGATACGCCTCTTTGATCTTCTCATTGGCCAGCAGCTCC
>ENA-ORUB01004496-ORUB01004496.1-human-gut-metagenome-genome-assembly--contig:-NODE-4496-length-10673-cov-12.612451_pt1 | contig 10673 bp, 8 predicted proteins | sample MGYA00241918_ERZ509200 | MGnify/ENA primary metagenome ERZ509200 (study PRJEB26280, sample SAMEA2338853) | human gut metagenome | biome: human gut; feature: human-associated habitat; material: faeces... | reverse complement strand
TGCTCAGGAACTTATAAATAAAGTTAAATCAAAGTGTTGCGGAATTAAGGATGAATAAAAAGCTGAAGAAAGTTTTGCTGCATTATGGGAAGAATAAAAGCGCTTATGATGGAAATGGAAGAGCATGGGTATAATTTTTTTGAAAAAGGAGAAAAATATGTATGTTCGCACCATTTTGAGGATAAATATCTGAATGTCTATATAAAGAAGCATGGTGAAACTGGTGTATGTTCATATTGTGGACACAAAGAAACGGTCATTGACATGTGTGATTTGGCAGACCATATAGGAATGACAATATCGGTTTACTTTAATGATGTTGATTCTGAGTGCCTGCCTTTGGCGAGTACATATTTTGACGATGAAAAGGAGCAGATTCCTGGTATAAAACGAGCAGGATGCTTTGCTGTTCCTGAGAATGCGGAGATATATGAAGACACTTCAGAGATGATGGAAGACTTGGGGCTACATACGGATTGTGACAGTCTGAATGATGATATTGACCATCTTTTTGAAGATAATATGTGGATTAAGAAAAATCCTTTTGAGCTATGGTGGAACGAGAAAATGGAATTGCAGTGGAAAAGATTTGCCGATATGGTCAAACATTCAAGGCGTTTTACGTTTTTGGCAATGCCTAAAGTAAGTGGTTCGGAAAATATTCTTGAAGAATTGAATGAGGTCATCCTGCATACTGATGGTGTTCTTCATCAAATACCTATAGGAACAACATTATATCGGACTCGTAGTCTCGATAAGGCACTTGACAACTCTTTCGGTTTTAAAGACATTACTTCTGCTCCTAATGCTTCTGCTGGTCAATGTCGTATGAGTCCTGTTGGCGTATCTATGTTTTACGGTGCGTTTGATAAGGAGACGGCTATATCCGAAAGTATAAAGTCGGCAGATGAGAAAGTCTTGGTCATTGGAGAGTTCAAAACAATACGAGAAATTACGGTGGTTGATTTGACTACACTGCCAACAGATGTTTCAATATGGATGGACAAATGGGAAGGATTTGCCTTCCTGAAATCATTCCATAAGGATATTACCCAACCTCTTTTGAAAGATGCAAAAGAGGCGATAGAATACGTACCATCACAGATATTCACGGAATATTTGAGGTGGATGTTTACAGACAAACAAGGACGACATGTTGATGGCTTGATGTATAAGAGTTGTAAGTCTAAAAAGGCAAATGTTGTCTTGTTTTGCAACAATGAAAAAAGTCGTGACTGGGTAAAGTTGGAAAATCTTTCTGTGGAAAAGTAAACAATTAAAAAAGCTATCATGAAATATAAGAAAAGTGAATTGGATATATTTCTTCAAGAGCGAATTAGGGAAAACGAAGAGGAGCTTTGCCGAAATCTTGATGCAACACTTCAATATGAACAAAATTGCTTGGAAGAAATTGTCAATGGAATAAGACATTGCAAGAGTAATATAGAAAAATGTAATAAAGCATTGGAAAAAGCTTCCATTTCTAATATGGCTGTTTGGAATGCCAAAAAAGGAGCTTTCAAAGATAATCTTGTTATTTGGAACACCTTGGGACTTATTCAAATGGCAAGTATCGAAATAAAAAGATATACAAAGGTATTGTCTTCAGATGTTGATGAATGGATAATATATGACGCTATCAAATCAGTCTATACTGCCATTTATGAGACTTCAAAGAAGTTAGTTGATAGCACAGGTAAGCTAATTAAATTCGTTAATAGTGAGTTTCCAAGTTATGACATCTCTTTATTCAAAGATGTTAAAAAGGAGCTGACTAAGTTCAGAGAAGACAATACTGATTTGTTTACGAGTGTAAGAAACAAGATAGATGCCCATCGAGATGAAGACGTCTGTATGCAAATAGAAACTGCGGAGAATTTGCATTTGTCAGATGCTGTCAAGCTGATACTGGATTATGGGCGCATTGTTAATGAACTTGGGACGGTTGTAAGTCCGATGAAGCAATTGGGAATATTGCGATTGGAATCAGTTTTCCATGATCGCAACCGATGATAACAAATAGCAATTTGAAATAGAAAATGGATTTTTAATATAGTCACTATGTATTTAAGTTCTATATTTATACGCAATTTTAGAGGAATCAAAGAATTGAATGTAAACTTTGATAAGAAATTAAACGTGATTATTGGTGCAAATGGTCATTTGAAGACAGCTCTTATAGATGCAATTCGATTGTTTTACTCATGGGGAAAACCCAATAGAGATATTGAAATCACAAAAGAAGATTTTCGTGTTGAAATCAGTGAATCTTCTGGTGGTTCTGTGAAAGATAAGATAGAGATTGCATATAAGTTTGAGGGATTAAGTGAAGCGCAGGAGGCTGCATATTACCAATATTTAGTTTGCGGAGAGAAAGGGATGTACGCAAGAATAGGACTAACCTTTCAACTAACAGACAAAGGTAGGATAGTTAGTTCATATACAACCGGAAAGCCTGAGAATGGGTTAAGAGCAGATTGGGATACATTTCAATATTTTGTTTCTTATTATTTAGGGGCATTACGTGATAGTACAAGAGATTTGCTTAGTTACAGAAATAATCTGTTGGGAAGTGTTATTAAGCGTAAAATAGATAAGGCAGGTTCTGAAAATGATGTAAGGCAAATTATTAAAAATGCAAACCAGAAACTGCTAGAACGAGAAGAAGTCATATCTACCAAAAATGGTATTAATGATAATTTGGAAAATATCAATAAGCAAACTCTTGATAAAGTTAGCCTTCATATAGAACAAAGCCGAGTTGAATACATAATTAATGTAATAAAACCTTATCTTCCTTTTTCTGAAAATACAGAAGAAGGTTTTATGTTGACTCAGAATAGTCTCGGATTTAATAATTTGATTTATATTGCAACAGTTTTAAGTGACATTAAAGAATGTCATGAAGATGATCAAATAAGTACTTATGCCTTATTTATAGAAGAGCCAGAAGCACATTTGCATCCTCAACTTCAGGTAAATTTATATGATTTTTTGAGAACGGCAGATGATAATGTCAATAGTCAAACTTTTATAACTACCCATTCTCCAACGCTTACATCGAAAATACCTTTGGAAAACCTAATTCTTCTTGAAAAGAATTGTCATGCAATCAAGATTGGAAATTGTTTCAATAATAGAGAATCTGAAGGTATTATTAGAGATGCTAATTCTAAAAAGCAGTTAAGAAAAGCTGAAGTTGAGTCTTATAAGAAAATGATTATAAGATATTTGGATGTTACTCGCTCACAACTATTCTTTTCTAGTGGCTGTATTTTTATTGAAGGAATTTCAGAATGTCAGCTTTTAGAAGTGTTCTCTAAAATATTGAATAAGTCTTTACTTGATAATCAAATAGAGATTGTGGATACTGGTGGCATAGCATTCTATCAATTCCTGATGTTGTTTAATTCTTCAGATGAGACTAAGCGTTTGTCCATTAAAGCTTCAATCATTACAGATGAAGACCAGTTTACAGAATCAAAAGATTCAAAATATAATCTTGATGAATTGGTGAAAGAGGACTATAAGATACTTGAAGAATTACGCAATGGAATCAACAAATCAAAACGGGATAGTCATATTGATAACTTAAAGGCCATGTGTAATAATCAAGAAAATATATTTATTGCATCTGGAGTAAAAACTTTAGAATATCAAATTTGTTTAGCCAATATTGCTACTACTGCTGCCGAAATAAAATCGTCCTCTTTATTCGAATATGTAAAGGAGTTAAATCCAAATGGAATTAAAAAGATAGAAACATATCTTAGTAGTATTAGTAGTGAGTCGCTAAATGATGAGCAGAGGCAAAATACTGCAATCTTGTTATGGAAATGTCTTTCTTCAAAGGCTGGATTTGCGCAGGGACTAAGTGCATTTTTGATGGACAAGCTTGACAATCACCAAGAGATACATTTTTCTGTTCCTAAATATATTGAGAATGCAATTAATCATCTTATATCGTAATGGAGTATGAAGTAACAGAAGAGAGAAAAGCATATTTGGATGCCAGAGGATATACAATATTGTCCGCTTGTCCAGGAAGTGGCAAAACAACAAGCATTGTAAAAAAACTGTATGATATTTCGGCTTACTGTAAACAACAGTATGGAACCCATACTGGTTTTGCTTGTCTTTCATTCACGAATAAAGCTTGTGGCGAGTTAAAAAGCAAATATGTTGAGATGCATAGAGAATCACTTTTGCATCCTAATGTCGTTTCGACAATTGATAGCTTTATTATGCAATATGTTATCCTTCCATTTTGGTATTTGTGTGACTTTTGTAAAAGCAAGCCAATAGTTGTAAACGAAAAGGAAATTTTGTCTAAAGTTTATCTTAATCATGTTATGGTTAATGGAAAAATGAACGAATATAAGGTAATGGCGTTACGTCCATATAATGATTTGTTCTATAAATATCCTCCAGAAACTGTTAGGCGAAAATATAGTGGATTCTGCTTCGGAAATGGTCCTATTGTAACAGATGAAAAAGAAAATAATTATTGTGAAGCTGCATTTAACCACAGATTATCAAAAGGTATCATAACAAGTCAAGATGCTTTGTGGATAGCTGTTTATATAATTTCGAAGCATAAGCATATAGCAGAAATAATAATCAGTCGTTTCCCTTATATAATAGTTGACGAAGCTCAGGATAATTCATATTTGCAATTTGCTTTTTTTGAGAAGCTAAAACAAGCTGGACTAAAAAACTTAGAGTATGTAGGGGACATTTGCCAATCCATTTATGGTTTTAGAAATGCTTATCCCAAGGCTTTGCAATCTTTGATGAAAAATAAAGAATGGAATACATTGCATTTTACGGAGTGCAGACGTTCAAATCAGAGAATAATAGATTTGTATAGTAAACTAAAGCCATCGTTCATCCCACAAATTAAGTCACATAATGTAGATGATAAAAATATCCCAATTATTATATACAGATATGATAATACTAATAAAGATGCTGTAATTAGAAATTTTCAATCGATTTGCAGAGAATATGCATTAAACGATAGTTGCATATTGGCAAGAGGTGAAAATATGTGTAAACTGTTGGCTGGAGTAACAGATTTAAAATTCCGATATTGGAAGTCACCAATTCCATATTACCTAATAGACGCAAAATTATTATATGCTGAAGAACAATTCGATAAAGCTTTTGATAAAATAAGAATCACTCTTGCAGAATTACTCTTTGAGGCAGATAATTATGCAGAGAAAAAGGATTTCTTATTAGATATTAAAGACAAATTGGATTGGAACATAAAAATTCTAAGATTTATTAAAATGATACCTTCTTTGTCCATGAGTTTTGCAGAATGGACTCAAAAGATGCAGCAGCAATTATTTGAATATTGGAAATTATCAGAACTTCCTGATTTCCAAGTTTACTCAAGAAAGGCGGGCTATACAATGAAAAAAATGAGCAAAGAAGCGGTTGAAAAATTCCATTCATCAGATGACAAAGCAAGTGTATACAGAAACTATGTCAATACCATTCATTCTGTAAAGGGTGCTTCTATGGATGCCGTATTGCTATTTTTATCAGAAAAAAGTACAGGACAGAATATTTCGTTAAGTGATTTGCCAATTGCACCAATTACTGAAATGACAGAAAAGCAAAGGCTAATTTATGTTGCATGCTCTAGAGCTAAACATTTTTTAGCTATTGCTATTCCTGCTTCCGTTTCCATAGAAAAAATTGAAAAGGTTTTGAATAACACAACATATGAAATTAGACAGTCTGGCTTACAGCTGTCTTTTAAAATGTCTTAACGATTAAGTTATGAACACAAATACTGAATTTGACAAGATTGATTCCTGAAATAAAACGAGCTGGGTGTTTTGTTGTTGTTGTCTTGTTTTGCTACAATGAGGAAAGTCGTGACTGGGTAGAGTTGAAAAGTTTTTCTACGAGAAATAAAATATTGGAGAGCCAAACAGCTCTCCGATATACCTAATGAGCAATGTTTATCAAGTTACATCCCAATGCAGTTTGAATGCGAGCAATGGTTTGTGTGGTGAAGTTATGTCTGCCTGTTAGCCATTTGGAGATTTCTGAGTCTCGCTTGTTGAGCAATCTAGCGATATCCTTTTGGGTGAGTCCCTTGGCTTTCAGAATCTCACTAATGCGCTCGGCAATACCGAAAGACAAATCGAACTCTGCCTTTTGCTCGGCAGGTATCGCAGCGAGGCAATCACGGAATAATTTATTCTGTATCATACGCTTAAATTTCAAAGGTTGCACTTTCTATGTCTGTTATCATGGCATTATCAAAGAGAATTCTCGATTCGTTTCATAATCTCCTTGGTCGGAAGGCGATGATTGGACTCCAACAAGGCTTTAAGCTTGGTTATATATTCTTCTTTCGATAGAATATCATGGTGAAGAAGTTCGTCCATCACATAGATTATTCCAGAAACTTGAAGCCCATGCCGTTCTGCTATTACTCGAAGGTTACGGTCGCCAGTCAAGAGTTTATAATCACCGTTCAATGCGTAATACAAAACAGTGCAGTCTTGGAAAGAGAGATTCTTGTCTTGGAGTGACATAATCTCTGCATACTCATTGCTTTTAAAAGTTTTGATTGTGATTTTCCCTTCTTGATGTAATTGAGCAATCGCATTTTTGACTCCTTGTGTCTTTAGCTCACCGATAATAAAGTCGGTGGTGTGGATTGACAAAGGAAGCTCACAGAATCGTTCCAAAAGTCCAATATTCCATAAGTCTATGAATATATTGGTATCGCTGATTACTATTTCCATTAGGCAAGAACGAAATTATGTAACACTTCTTCTGTCGTTTTGTTGAGTAAGACGGCAGCCTTGGATTCTGTAATCAAACCACTTGACAGGGCACGATAGATAAGATTCTCGAATCTGGTGCTGTGCTCGTCATCAATGATACTCTTCTCTACCTGTGATTTGAAATTGGGATCGAAATTTTTCTTCTTCCAGTAGGTTGTATAGCGATTTTCTGATATGACATCAAGATATCTCGCCTTATACATCAAAGCATCAACAGATATTCCAAATTCTGATTGAAGGTTTTTCAACTCTACTAATGCTATATCGTGGCGTTTTTCGCCAATAGACTGGAGGAAAGTTTGTCTTGGCATCAATACTTCATTGGCAAAAATATTGCAGTATTGTTCTTCCGTCTTTTCATCCATGTCTTCTGGAAAATGAAGCAAAGCATGACCTAATTCATGGAGCGCAGTGAAACGTTTACGCTCAGTACTCATCTGTTTGTTTATGACAATGACAGGAGTCCCATTTTCCAATGTGCCATTGAGACCAGAGAAAGCGTCTGAAGCTTCTACTTCTACCACTATGATACCATTGGTCTCTAAGATGTTGATGACGTTTGTAATGGCTGCGTTGCCAATATTCCAATCGGTGCGGAGTTTGGTTGCTGCGCTGAAAACATCATTTAAAGACTTAACTTGGCAAGTGAAAGAGGAAGCATCAAAATGTCTTTCGATGCCACAAATATCTTCTATTTCATTGATGCGTTCAATGGTATCTTCCACCATGAGATTGATGGATTTCTCTTCTTTAGCACTCAGGCGAGTTAGTTTGCGGTAATGGACATTGTTGAGAGCTGAACGATTTTCACGAAACAGATAGTCGGGGGAAATGTTCAGGGCTTTGCATAATGCGATGAGAATGGTACTATCTGGCATACTCTCGCCTCGTTCGTATTTGGACACAGATTGTTTGGTGACAATATCATTCATCATCACACAGAGTTGTTGCATGGACAAGCCTCGCATCAGACGTGCGTTGCGCAGTCGCTTAGAAAATATATCTTTTAGTTCCATAATTAATCATTTGTTCTATTGGTTGACAAAGATAGCAAAATTAATCGAAGCAGTCAACCGGCAAGGCGAAAATATAACAATATTTAATTATAATTTGAAAATATGAATGTAATGACCTTGATAAAGCCATCAAGGATGTTGAAAATCTATTGAAAAAATAATTTCTTTGGAATGAAGGAAATCAAGCTATTTGATTATCAAGAGGATATGAAGGAACGGATTGAGAAGGCGTTGCGCCTTCATCGGTCCGTGATGGCACAAATGCCAACGGGTACGGGAAAAACGGTTCTACTCGCTTCGGTCGTAGAAGCGTTTTTGAGGGAACATTCCAATTGTAATGTTTGGATTGTTGCCCATAGAAGGGAGTTGGTTTCTCAGATTCGAGAAACTATAGAAAGAGTTTTTTCGAAAATCACCCCGTCCCTCTTTACCCTTAAAGAGGGCTCCACCTCTCACCCCGACCCTCTCTCCTCAGGAGCGAGGGAGGAAACCGCTCCTCCTCGTCGCTCGGAACCGCTACGCTCTAAGGTTGGCGGACCATCAAAGGTCTCGCCAGATTGTGCGGGATGGGACCGCCTTGCTGCAACTTCTGCCTCTTCTGTCAATCCTGCTTCTGACATGATGCCGATAAAGGCTGTGTCGATATAATGGTTGTCGAAGCACTATGACGAGATAGAGGAAGAGCCGGGACTGATTGTGATTGACGAGGCGCACCATGCGCTTGCCAAGACCTATAAGGAGATGTGGGAGAGATTCCCGAAAGCTAAGTTCCTCGGACTGACGGCTACACCTTGCCGATTAAATGGTAAGGGATTCACTGACCTGTTTGACGTGTTGGTGCAGTCGTGGGGTGTTCCTGAGTTTATCAGCAAGGGAAGATTGGCGACATACGATTTCGTGAGCATCAAGTCGGATGGTGTGACGCAACGGCTCATTGACTCCTTGCAGAAGCGAGGTGCAGATGGTGACTACCAGAACAAGGAAATGGATATGTTGCTGAATAAGAAGCCGAGCATCGAAAGGCTCTATCGGAGTTTGGAAGAATTTGGTAAAGATAGAAAGGGAATCGTGTATGCTATCAATATTTCTCATGCTAATGCTATTGCCGAGTTCTACAGAGAACATGGCATAGCAGCTGTTGCTATTGATAGTAAAACGCCAAGTTCTTTACGAAAAGAACTTATTGAAAGGTTCAAAGCTTATAATACTTCTTTTTCGAATCACCCTGACAATTTTTCGAAAACCCACCCGTCCTCCCTTACCCTTAAGAAAGATCTTTCGAATCACCCCGTCCCTCTTTCCAAAGAGGGCTCCACCTCTCACCCCGACCCTCTCTCCTCAGGGGCGAGGGAGGAAACCGCTCCTCCTCGTCGCTCGGAACCGCTACGCTCTAAGGTTGGCGGGGCATCAAAGCCCTCGCCAGATTGTGCGGGATGGGACCGCCTGGGTGCTACTTGCTTGCGGCCTGCTGATAAAGTTGGCGATAGACTCACTGCTACTTGTTTGCGGGCTGCTGATGGACTTGCTCCTATACAAGTATTGGTGAATGTGGACATTTTCTCGGAGGGATTTGACTGTCCGGATGTGGAGTTTGTACAGTTGGCTCGACCTACGCTGTCGCTTGCCAAGTATCTGCAGATGGTGGGACGAGGATTGCGAGTGGCTAAGGGAAAGAAGAACTGCGTGATTATAGATAATGTGGGGTTGTATCGGGTGTTCGGGTTGCCTTCGCAGATATGGAACTGGAATGCGATGTTTGAAGGAAAGCTGAAAGTTGGCAAGAAAAAGGAGACAGACAAGGAAAGAGAGTTTTTCCTGATGAGCAAGGTGCAAGACTGTATTCAGATTCATCCAGACTCGGAAATGATGATGGTGATGAGCCATGAGGAATTGCTCCAAACGATACAGTATCGTGAGTTTGTGGATAGCAAAGGGGAGTTTGCCATCATCAAGCTGCCTGATGGAAAGATGACGGTAGTGAACCGACAAGGAGAACAAGTACTGGAGCCAGGCGATTACTATGACATGAAACTGCTGGATGGCAACATCCTGTTCTACCGGCCTCGCAGAAAGGCGATATGCTATTATGACCTGTTGGCAAAAGCTGTCATCGACGACGGCACTAACGTAGCAGGGGCTCCTCAGGTTGTCAACATCAAAGGATGGGAGTTTATAGAATATAACGACATCTTCATGTCTCGAACCCAAGAAGAGTTTTCTTTGCCTTATCGTCCTTCACAATATGATTTTCTGAATTACGGGTATTATATGATATACAGATCCAGACTTTCTGCTACCGGTTGTCAAGTATGGTACTATTATGAGGGTAGTGAAGGGAAGATGCGCATGGGCCATGAAGAGAGCAGGAATGTATGTTTCCTGCGTAATGATTACGAGCATGTGTATTGGTTATGTGCCATTCTGTATGGTGAACGTATTGTTGTTATGGACAGCAAGCAGGACTACTACCTGGTGGATTCAAGTTTGAAGAAGACCTATATAGGGTGCAATCAGCCAAAGAATGAAAATGAAGATTTGAATTTTGTCATGCCTCGGATTGGCAAGAAATACTATCAAGAGGCGATGTTACAGAAGAAGGAAATGGAAGCAAGTGAGTTGCTTCTTTTGCATGAGAAGTCAGAGGCAGGTCATGTGGAATTGTATCAGGCTGGAAAGAAATGGGGCTTAAAGGTAGATGGTAAAGTTATCGTGCCACCCCTCTACCACCGTATAGCGCTACCAGTCGGTGCCTATTGCGCCTTTGAACAGATACCCAGACATTGGGGCGTTATGACATTGAAAGGAAAAGTGATTGTTGATGCCAAATATGAGAAGGTGGAGA
>ENA-ORUB01004487-ORUB01004487.1-human-gut-metagenome-genome-assembly--contig:-NODE-4487-length-10685-cov-7.655974_pt1 | contig 10685 bp, 8 predicted proteins | sample MGYA00241918_ERZ509200 | MGnify/ENA primary metagenome ERZ509200 (study PRJEB26280, sample SAMEA2338853) | human gut metagenome | biome: human gut; feature: human-associated habitat; material: faeces... | reverse complement strand
CTCACTACCTAGGGGAAAGGAAATAAAATGGAAATTGGCTTAGATTTCTGGCTACAACTGATTGTTCTGTTAGCCTGCTTGTTCTACGCAGCACCGAAGGGCGGTATGACGCTCGGCCTGATGGGCGGTATCGGTCTGGTGGCGTATTCTGCATGCACAGACCCGCCGCTGCCTGCTGGGGGCCGCCGCCCTGATGCTGTTTTGGCTGGATATCCGCCTGATCCGCTATGACTTTGCCCAGACGCCGGAGATGCTGCGGCGATTGTGGTATGCGTACTATATCCCGATGCTGCTGATCCCGACCCTTGCACTTTATACGCTTTTCTTTTTGGATCGTGGGCAGTCCGCCCCGCTGTACAAATATCGGCATCGGATTTTTGTATTCCCTGTGGTGCTGTTCAGCCTCGTGCTGACAAACGACTGCCATCAGCTTGCATTTGCGTTCCCGCCCGGGCAGGAGGTACTGGGCAGCCCCGATTACACCTATCGGTTCGTATATTACCTCTGTCTGCTGTGGATATTTTCCTGTGCCGTGTTCACGGTGGTGTACCTTGTACGGCGCTGCCGTATTCCGCATACAAAGCGCATCCTCTGGCTGCCGCTTGTGCCGATTTTTTTTGCCACGCTCTATGCTTTACTGTACAAGCATATTTTGAATGTGCCGTGGATGCATGCGATTGCCGGTGATATGACCGTGGTGCAATGCCTGACCTTTACAGCGTCCTTTGAGGCGTGCATCCGGTGCGGGCTTATTCAATCCAATATGGGGTATGCCACGCTGTTTGAGGTATCTATGGCCAAGGGGCTGATCACCGACCGGGCGTTTGTGCCTGTGCAATGCTCGATGCAGGCAGCGCCGCTCCGCGAGGAGCAGCTGCGTCAGGCGCTCACCGGCAGTGTCCAGCTGGACGCCACGACCCAGCTTCACGGCCACCCGATCCGAAAAGGGTATGTTTTCTGGCAGGAGGACATCACCGAATTGGTGGCACTGCTGGAGGAGCTGCGCCTCACGCAGGAGGAATTGCATGACATCGGGGACATCATACAGGCGGAAACAGCCCAGAAGGCACAATGGCTGAAGCTGAGCGAGCAGAACCGGCTGTATGACAAAATCGAGACCGTCACAGCCCGCCAGCTGGCACAGATACAGGAATATCTGATCACACTCAAGGCCACGGACGATGTCGATACCGCCCGCCGGCTGCTGAAGCACATCGTCATTTTGGGAACCTATATCAAGCGGCGCAGCAACCTTGTTTTTGTTTGCGACAAGGCGGAGGATATCGACACCACGGAGCTGCGGCTGAGCCTGTTTGAATCGGCCGAGAGCCTGCGCCTGAGTGATATACGCTGCGCTGTACAGATTGCCGACGCAGCAAAGATTTCCCCTGCGTCCGCCGTAGCGATCTATGACGCCTTTGAAGCCATCATAGAAGCGACCCTGCCGGGATTGCAGGAGATCCTTTTCTGCGCCGAGCATACGGCGCAGGGCTGGGGGCTGCGCTGCAGCGTTCAATGCACCGACGCGCCCGCTGCGCTGCCCGGCCTGCCGCAGATGCAGCTTGAACGGGATGAGGACGGACTTTTGTATTTCACAATGTTTCCGGCAGAAGGAGGCAGCCTATGATTTTCCGGATCTCCCGCAACGCTGTCAAGGAAGGCTTTGACACGCTGCCGGCGGCCATCTGCTACTTTGACCGCAACGGTCTGCTGCGTCTGATCAATCACAGGATGCAGGAAATCGCCGCAGTCCTCTGCGGCTGCGATCTGCAGACCCTTACGGATCTGGAGCAGGCGCTGCACAGTCCCGGCGGCGGTGTGCAGCTGCGCGATGAGGCCGCCCGCATCTACGCATTCCCGGACGGAACGGTATATCATTTCACGGTGCGCCCTGTTCAGGACAAATACGGCATACCGTACACCGAGGTAATGGCCACCGATGTCACCCAGCTGGCTGCATTACATGCTGCACTGCAGCAGGAAAACGAGCGCCTTGCCGATGCGAACCGCCGCGCAAAGCGCTTATATGACAATATGCCCGACATTGTGCGGGAGGAAGAAATCCTGAAAATGAAGATGCGGGTGCATGACGACATCGGCCATACCCTGCTTGCCGCACGGCGCGCACTGCGGCATGAGCATGACCTTGCCCGGATCAAGAGCGAGACCGCGGAGTGGGAAAGCTCCATCTCCCTGCTGTGCCGCGCCCGGCAGGAGGATGCTGCCGAGGACCCCCTGACCTGTATGCAAAGGCGGGCGGCTGTTCTGGGCGCAGCCGTACAGCTGCGCGGTGCGTACCCTGCGGCACGCGCCACCCGCGAGCTCTACGCACTGATCCTGCGGGAATGTACCTCCAACGCTGTGCGGCATGCGGGCGCCACGGAATTATACGCTGATTCCGAACATCGGTCACAGGCATGGCACCTTTGCATCACGAACAACGGCGCACCGCCCAAGGCGGAGATAAAGGAAGGCGGCGGGCTTTCCTCGCTCCGCCGCCGTATTGAAAAAGCAGGGGGTACGGTAACCGTACACTCCCTGCCTGTGTTTGTTCTGGAAGTCACCCTGCCCGATAAGGAGAGCATTTATGATACGCGTTATGATCGTTGAGGACCAAAAGCTGGTCCGGAGCCTGCTTGAAAGCTATATTCAGAACGAGGACGGGTATCAACTGGCTGTGTCTATCCCCGGCGCTGCAGAGGCACCGATCCTGTGCGATACCGAGGACATCGACCTTGTGCTGATGGATGTGCAGACCGAACACCGCGAAAACGGTTTGGCCGCCGCCAAAAAGATACGAGAAGCGCACCCCGCAATCAAGATCGTGGTGGCGACCTCGCTTATTGACACACAGGTCCTGGCACGCGCAAAAGCCGTGGGCGCGGACAGCCTGTGGTATAAGGACGGCGATGAAGGGACCCTGATGGAGGTCGTGCGCCGCACGATGGCGTGGGAGCATATCTTCCCCGATGCACCGCCCAGCGTGGAGATCGGCACGGCCATGAGCGCCGAGTTCACCAAAGGCGAGATGAAGGTCCTGCGCTGTCTCGTGCGCGGGCTGTCCTATAACGAGATTGCAAAAGAACTCGGCATCGAGCCATCCACCGTGAAGTTCCACGTCATCAATATGCTGCAAAAGACGAACTTAGAGAATAAGCTCCAGCTTGCCATTGCCGCCACCGAAGCCAAATTGGTGGTGGAGTTGGCGGACACCTGAACCGTTATTTCATAGCAAACAGTGCGCAAAAATGAAGCACCCGGGAGGGCTGAATCCCTCCCGGGTGTTTCAATTTAGAACCGCTCCACGCCATCACTCGTTACGCGCGCGTAGACGAGGGGCGGAAGCGTCGGCGGCTCATCGCGGATGACAAGGCCGCCGCGGTACATTTCCTCGGCTGCGGCAAACAGGCTCTCATCGTCGGCATAGAACGTGCAGATGCTCTCCCCTGCCTTGACGTAGTCGCCCAGCTTTTTGTGCATCGTAATGCCCGCGGCAAAGTCGATGCTGTCCTCCTTCTTGATGCGGCCCGCGCCCAGCAGCACGCTGGCGTTGCCGATCTTCTCGACGTCGTTTTTGTAAATATAGCCGTCGGCGGGGGCGGTCAGCTCATAGCTGTACTTTGCCTTTTGGAACTTGTCAGCGTCGCGCAGTACGCTGATGTCGCCGCCCTGCGCGGCAAACATCTGGCAGCACTTTTCAAACGCGGAGCCGTCGGCAATGACGCTCTCGGCCAGCTTACGGCAGGTAGGCATATCGCCCTTGCCCGCCAGCACCAGCATGTTGCCGGCCAGCTGCAGGCAGACCTCGGTCAGGTCCGCGGGGCCCTTGCCCTGCAGAACGGCCATGCTCTCGGTGACCTCCAGCGCATTGCCGATGTTGTGGCCGAGAGGCTTGTCCATATCGGTGATGAGCGCCGCGACCTTGCGGCCATGCGCCGTGCCGATGGCGACCATCTGGCGGGCCAGCTCCAGCGCACCGTCCAGATCCTTCATGAACGCGCCGTCGCCCATCGTGACATCGAGCAGGATCGCGTCCGAACCGGCGGCCAGCTTCTTGGACATGATGGAGGACGCGATCAGCGGGATGCAGCCGACGGTGGCGGTCACATCGCGCAGGGCATACATCTTCTTGTCGGCGACGGCGATCTTGCCGCTTTGGCCGATGACCGAAATGCCGATCTCGTTGACCTGCCTGAAAAATTCTTCCTGCGTCAGGCTCGTGCGGGTGCCGGGGACAGCCTCCATCTTGTCAATCGTGCCGCCCGTGTGGCCGAGGCCGCGCCCGCTCATCTTGGCGATCTTGACACCGCAGGCCGCCACGATGGGCGCAATGACCAGCGTCGTCTTGTCACCGACGCCGCCGGTGGAGTGCTTGTCGGCCTTGATGCCCGCGATGGCAGACAGATCGACCATGTCGCCGGAGTGGGCCATGACGTCGGTCAGCATGGCGGTCTCCTCGTCAGTCATGCCGCGCAGGTAGATGGCCATGAGAAGCGCCGACATCTGGTAGTCGGGCACATCGCCTGCCACATAGCCGTTGACGGCGAAGGACAGTTCTTCATGGTTCAGCGTACCGCCGTCGCGCTTCTTGGCGATAATATCGTACATTCGCATAGTTTTTCTCCTTGTAAAAGGCAGGCCGCCCGGCTGGGATACCGGGCGGCCTGCTGTGATCTGTGATTAACGGCTGCCCTTGTCGTAGGGAATGCCCTCGGCCTTCGGGGCCTGGGAGTTCTTGGAGGTGAAGATCAGCACGATCATCGTGACGATATACGGCAGCATCTGGTAGAAGTTCGAAATTTCCTTGACGCCCTCAAACTTCGGCAGGAAGGTCAGCGTGGCGTTCAGCGCAGCAATGACCTTGAACAGCGCGAAGAACAGCGACGCGCCGAGGATCGGCAGCGGCTTCCAGTTGCCGAAGATCATAACGGCCAGCGCCAAGAAGCCGTAGCCGCCAACGTCGGAGTTGAAGCCGGAGCCGGCTGCCAGCGTGTAGGCCAGGCCGCCGACGCCGCCCAGGAAACCGGAGATCAACACACCGGCGTAGCGCATCTTGTAGACGTTGATGCCGACGGAGTCCGCCGCCTGGGGATGCTCACCGCAGGCGCGCAGCCGCAGACCGAAGCGGGTCTTGTACATGACGATGTAGGCCGCGATGAACAGGACGATGGCAACGGGGGTCGTCAGGTAGAAATACTTGAAAATCAAGTTGTTCCAGAAGCTGGGGCCGTCCACCGGGGCGAGGCCGAAGGTATCGCGGGTGATGCGCACCCAGTTGGGAATGAAGATCGTGGTCAGGCCCTGGCCCTGGATGGCCCAGGTCATGACGACGGCGAAGGCGGGCGCAAACTGGTTCAGCGCCGTGCCGCCGATGGTCTGGTCGGCCTTCAAGTTGATGGCCGCAAAGCCCAGCAGCAGCGAAAAAATCATGCCGGTGACGCCCGCCACCAAAATAGCAATGAACATCGACAGCTGCGGATGTGCGGGACCGAAGCCGCTCTGGTCCAGGCCCTGCAGCGTAAAGCAGGCGAACAGCGCGCCAATGATCATCATGCCCTCAAGTGCGATGTTGATGACGCCGGAATGCTCACTGAACATGCCGCCCATGGCGACGAGCAGCAGCGGCACTGCGAACAAAATGGTCATACTGATAATGTTGGCAGCGATCATCATTTTGCAGCACCTTCCTTTCCCTTATGGCCGGAGACCGCCTTGGTAATGATGCCGCGCATCAGCAGGGCAAAGGCCGCCAGATAGATGATGACGGCAATGACGATGTCAATGGTCTCGGACGAGTAGGCGGGCTGCATGGCGGCACCGCCGACCTGGATATAGCTGATAAAGAGCGACGCAAAAATCGTGCCGATGGGGTTGGAGCTGGCCAGCAGGGCGACAGGGATGCCGTTGAAGCCCATGCCGAGGATGGATTTTTCCAGCACGTATTGGCCCGTACCGGCCAGGTAGTAGATGCCGCCGCCGATGCCGGACAGCGCGCCGGAGATGACCATGGACAGCACGATGTTGCGCTTGGAGTTGATGCCCGCGTACTGGGCAGCGTCGCGGCTCAGGCCGCAGGCCTTCAGCTCATAGCCGAAGGTCGTCTTTTGCAGGATGACCCAGACGAGGATGGCAAAAATAATCGTGATGATGATGGAAATATTGATCCAGCTCGAGTTGCCGAACAGCGCCGCAAACGGCCCCCTGGGCAGGATCGCACCGGGGTTTGCAACGTTCAGCGCGGCGGTGCGGTCCGAGTTAGACGCGCCCCAGCCGGAGGCCAGCATATTGGGCATGTTGGCCAGCAGCAGATTGACGAGGTACATGCCGATCCAGTTGAACATGATGGCGGTGATGACCTCATTGACGTTGAAATACGCCTTGAACAGGCCCGGGAAAATGCCCCAGATCGCACCGCCGACAGCGCCCGCCAGCAGGCAGACGTACCACGGCATCTGGAATTGAATGGCGCACAGCAACGAGAAGAAAGCGCCCATCGTGTACTGGCCGGACGCACCAATGTTGAACAGCCCCGTCTTGAACGCAAAGCCGACGGACAGGCCGCACATCATCAGGGGCGCCGCCTGGTACAGCACCTTGCCGAGCTTGTCCATGCTGGAAAAGCCGGTGGCCAGCATAGCTCTCATGCCGCCCACGGCGGCGCCGGGATTGAGCAGGACCAGCAGTACAAAGCCCAGCACCAGACCGACGACGATGGACAAAAGGCTGGCCAGGACCCCTACAACGGCGGGACGCTGCAGAAGCGGCTGTTTATTCTGTTTGCTCATGCTTTCGCCTCCCCTTGCTTTTTGGCACCGGCCATATACAGGCCCAGCTCCTCGACGGTGGTCTTTTTCGGGTCGAATTCGCCGACGATCTCCCCCTCGTAAATCACGAGGATGCGGTCAGACAGGTTCATGACCTCGTCCAGCTCAAGGCTGACGAGCAGGACCGCACGGCCCTTGTCGCGCTCGGCCACGATCTGCTTGTGGATATACTCGATCGCGCCGACGTCAAGGCCGCGGGTGGGCTGCACGGCAACGAGCAGCTGCGGATCCTTATCGACCTCGCGGGCGATGATAGCCTTCTGCTGGTTGCCGCCGGACATGCTGCGGGCAATCGTCTCAGGGCCCTGGCCGCTGCGGACATCGTATTGCTTTATCAGGCGCTCGGCGTACTGCAATACGGCATTCTTTTTAATAAAGCCGTGGTTCTGGAACTCCGGCTGCCAGTAACGCTGCAAAACCATGTTGTCGGCCAGCGTGTAATCCAGCACCAGACCGTGCTTGTGGCGGTCCTCCGGGATGTGGCTCATACCGGCCTTGCTGCGCTCGCGGATGGGGGCATTCGTGATGTCCCTGCCCTCGAGTCTGATGGTGCCGGACGTGGGCTTTTCGAGGCCCGTAATACCGTAGATCAGCTCGCTCTGGCCGTTGCCGTCGATACCGGCAACGCAGACGATCTCGCCCGCGCGGACGTTGAAGCTGACGCCGCGGACGGCATTGTTCTTGTGGACCTTGCTCGGCACGACAAGGTTCTCGACCTCCAGGATCGGCTTGCCGACCTCGCAAGGCTTCTTATCGACGGCAAACTGCACGTCGCGGCCAACCATCATCTTGGACAGTTCCTCTTTCGTGGTGTCCTTGATGTCAACGGTGCCGATATACCTGCCCTTGCGCAGGACAGAGCAGCGGTCAGAGACTGCCATGATCTCGTTGAGCTTGTGGGTGATGAACAGGATGCTTTTGCCCTCGGCCTTGAAGCCGCGCATGATGTCCATGAGCTCGTCGATCTCCTGCGGAGTCAGAACCGCCGTAGGCTCGTCGAAAATCAAAATCTCATTGTCGCGGTAGAGCATTTTCAGGATCTCGACACGCTGCTGCATGCCGACGGAGATGTCGCTGACCAGCGCGTCCGGGTCGACCTTCAGACCGTACTTTTCGCTCAGGGCCATGACCTTTTTGCGGGCCTCGTCCTTCTGCAAAAAGCCGTGCTTTGTGTCCTCAACACCCAGGATGATGTTGTCGAGCACCGTGAAGCACTCCACCAGCTTGAAATGCTGGTGCACCATGCCGATGCCCAGTGCGTTGGCATCGTTCGGGTTGTTGATCTTGACCTCCTGTCCGTTTTTCCGTATCGTACCCTGCTCCGGCTGATACAGACCGAACAGCACACTCATCAAGGTAGATTTACCGGCGCCGTTTTCGCCCAGCAGGGCGTGGATCTCACCCTTGCGCAGCTGCAGGGTGATGTCGTCGTTGGCTTTGATGCCGGGGAACTCCTTGGTAATGTGCAGCATTTCGATGACATAATTATCTGCCAATCGTTGCACGCCCCTTTCAATGTGTACGGGCTTGTACACAAATTCTTATACTATATTATACAAAAAAATTGCGCCATGTACAATAGAATCCGCACAAAAAGTAGTCGAAATTTGGCAAAACAGAACAAAAACCACCCTGCGCTAGGTGCGCAGGGTGGTTAAAAATCATACTTTTAAAGCCTTATCAGCTCTGGTAGTCAACCGTGATGGTGGTGACCGCGGGCTTGACATCGGCGTCATAGCTGTCGTCGATGGCCAGGGTGCCGTCCACGATGGAGGCGTACAGGGAATCGTACTGCTCCTGGGAGAACTTGGTGAACTTGGAGGTGCTCATCGGCAGGCCGACGCAGTTCTCGGCAGCGCCGAGCTTGGTCTCCTTGCCGGAGTAGGTCTCGCTGAACTTCCAGCCGTTATTCATGGCATCGGTCAGAGCCTCGTTCACGGACTCGGCCAGACCCTTCGTAGCGGAGGTGATGACCGTGTCGAACTGACCGGACTGGTCAACGTCAACGCCGATCATCTTGCCGCCGTTGGCCTGCGCAGCAGCGTCGCAGCTCTGGCAGACGGGACCGCCGCAGGCAAAGACGACCTCGGTACCCTCGGAGTACCAGCCGTCCATCTTGTTCTTGACCTCATCGGTAGCTGCGAAGCCGCCAGAGTACCAGTACTTGATGTTGACATCCGTAGCGCCGATCTCCTTGGCAGCGGCGTCAGCGCCCTGCACGAAGCCGTAGCCGTAGCGGATAACCGCGGGGACAGCCATGCCGCCCAGGAAGCCCAGCTCCTTGTAGCCGTCATAGACAGCGGCATAACCGGCCAGGTAGCCGGCCTGCTCCTCTTTATAGGTGATCAGAGCGGTGTTGGCGGTGGGAGCCTTGTCGCCCAGGTCGCTGGCGGAAACATCCAGAGCCAGGAACTGCACGTCAGGGTACTTCTCCTGAGCCTCGGCGATGGCTTTGCCGAACAGGTAGCCAGCGACGACGATGGACTTAGCACCGTCGTTGACAGCGTTGTCCATCTGCTCCAGACGGGCGGCGTCGGAGTCCTCGGTGGGACGGTAGTAGTTGGCGTTCAGGCTGTTTGCGGAGCAGAAATCCTGCACGCCCTGCCAGGTGTACTGGTTGAAGGACTGGTCATCGATGTTGCCGACGTCGGTAACAAAGGCGACATCGGTCTTGCTGCCGGAGGTGGAAGCGGCGGCCTCAGAGGTAGCCTCCGTCGTGGTGCTGGCCGTGGAGCTTGCGGGGGTAGAACCGACGCAGGCAGCCAGAGAGAGCGCCATGCTGGCAGCCATTACAAAAGCGAGAAACTTTTTCATGGTTTTGATCTCCTTAGGTTGTTTTCAGTTGCGCAGCAGGGCGGTTCCCTGCCGCTTTGCTTCCAGTATACCGCATTTGCGCTGTTAATTCAATGACAAAACGGCGTAAAAAACATTACAAAAGCATAACAAAGCGCAGCCTCCTGCTTCTCTCGGCGAGGGAGGTGCCCCGCAGGGGCGGAACCCTCTCACAGAGGGGCCAAGTGGGGGGGTTACGGCAGGCGGTCCACCGTGACGTTCGGGGTGTCCGGCAGCGTATCCAGATCCGAGTAGGCATCCACCTTTAGGACGCTGGTGCGCAGCTCCTCATACAGCGTGCGGTAGTCGTCCTGCGTGAAGCTGTCAAACCGCCAGGGCGTCCCGGCCACCAGCGCGACTTCGCCGTTCGTGAAGCCAGTCTTCTCGGTCTGGCCGCCGGTCTGGCCATTCCAGGTGCCCGCCGCAAAGAAGGTGTACAGCTGACGCTGCACGGCAGCGTTGTAGCACTTGATGGCGCTGCCCAGCACGCGGTCCCCCAGCTCTGTGTTGTCGTAATCCGTCGTGATCGCCTTGCCGCCGGTCTGGTTGACGGCGCCGGACACACCCTCGTACAGGTTGCCGCCGCTGACCATAATAAGCGACGTACCGTTATTATACCAGTCGATCATCCGCTGGGTAATGGCGTCGTTATTCTCATAGGTATCGGTGAACCAGGTCTGCAGGGTGACATACTCGCCCTGCAGCTCGGCAGCGGCCTCCGCGCCCTGCAGAAAGCCGGTGCAGTACCGCACAATGCCCGGTATCTCCCGCGCGCCGATGAAGCCGAGCGTGGTGTAGCCATCGGTCACAGCGGCGTACCCGGCCAGATACCCGGCCTGTTCCTCCTGAAAGAGGACGCAATGGACAAGGCTGGCCGTATTGTAAGCGCTATAGTCGTCGCTGTGGGGCTCGCTGTCAAACAGCAGGTAGTGGACATCAGGGTAGTTTTCCTGCACGCGGTAGAGCGCCGCGCCCATGGTGTCGCCGCGGCAGACCACGAGCTTTGCGCCGCTCTCGGCGGCAGCGCGC
>ENA-ORUB01004486-ORUB01004486.1-human-gut-metagenome-genome-assembly--contig:-NODE-4486-length-10687-cov-3.890613_pt1 | contig 10687 bp, 9 predicted proteins | sample MGYA00241918_ERZ509200 | MGnify/ENA primary metagenome ERZ509200 (study PRJEB26280, sample SAMEA2338853) | human gut metagenome | biome: human gut; feature: human-associated habitat; material: faeces... | reverse complement strand
AGGTGTTGGAACAGAATTCATTTTTACTTTAAAGAAAGCAAAATAAATTATTCAGCAATTCTTTTTATAAAAAACAAAGACCTGGAGCGTGTTGAAAAAAAGCTCCAGGTCTTTTACTATTTCCAGTCATACTTGCGCAGATGCCCCTCCAGTTTCAGATGGGCAAAGTCATGCTGACGAAAGGCTTCATAAAGAATAATGGCAACCGAATTACTCAGATTCAGAGATCTTGTTTCTCCCAGCATGGGAATCCTTACGCAGGTCTCCTGATTGTCACGGAGAATCTCCTCCGGGATTCCGGCACTCTCCTTGCCAAACATGATATAGTCGTCCGGTCCGAATTTCACATCGGTGTAGGTCTGGTGTGCTTTCGTGGTTGCCATCCAGATCTTCGCTCCGGGATGCATTTCCTGGAACTCCTGAAAATTCATATACCTGGTGACATCCAGATGCTGCCAGTAGTCCATACCGGCTCTCTTGATCTCTTTTTCATTTAAACGGAAGCCTAACGGCTCGATCAGATGCAGGCTGGTGCCGGTAGCCACACAGGTTCTTCCGATATTTCCTGTGTTTGCCGGGATCTCCGGCTGGTGTAATATAATATGCATATTTTTTCCTTTACAACATAGTAACTATCCAGAACCACTTCTCTGCCTGTGGTTCCGAATAGTTACTTAGAATGCCTTATTTATTATTTTGTTCTGCTCTTAATTTCTCTACAAAATGTCCCAGTCTGCCGATGGCGGTCTTCAGCTTCTCCAGGGAGTACGCATAGGAGATTCTAAGATACCCCTCGCCACTGTCACCGAATGCAGTTCCGGGCACGGCAGCTACTTTTTCTTCCTCCAGGAATCTGGTGGCGAACTCTTCACTGGTCATGCCGAATTCCTTGATGCAGGGGAATACATAGAATGCACCGTAAGGTTCAAAGCACTCCAGCCCCATCTCACGGAACGCATTCATCAAAAAGCGTCTTCTCTGATTATATGCCGTACGCATCTCCTCGATGTCGGGATCTCCGTTTTTCAAAGCTTCCACTGCCGCATACTGGCTGGTGGTGGGAGCACACATGATAGCAAACTGATGGATCTTCGTCATCTGCTGAATGATGGCTGCAGGTCCGCAACAGTATCCCAGTCTCCATCCGGTCATGGCATATGCCTTGGAGAAACCGTTGATATAAACGGTTCTCTCCTTCATGCCGGGAAGACTGATAATGGAAACATGCTTCTCTTTATAGGTAAGCTCTGAATAGATCTCATCGGACATGACAAAAATGTCATGCTCCTCAATGATCTTCGCAATAGCCTCGAGATCAGACTTTTCCATAATGGCTCCCGTGGGATTGTTGGGAAACGGAAGGATCAGTACCTTCGTCTTGTCCGTAATGGCTGCCTCCAGCTCCTCTGCTGTCAGGCGGAATTCATTCTCTGCCTTCAGGTCAATGATCACCGGAGTCGCTCCTGCCAGGATCGCACAGGGCTCATAAGATACGTAACTGGGCTGGGGGATCAGGACTTCATCTCCCGGATTGCACATGGCACGCAGTCCGATATCGATTGCCTCAGAGCCACCGACTGTCACCAGCACTTCATGCTGCCAGTCATAGGATACGCCCTGTTTTCTCCGGATCGTATTGCAGATCTCCTGACGCAGATCCTTCAGACCGGCATTGGAGGTATAAAAGGTTCTTCCTTTTTCCAGGGAATAGATACCCTCGTCCCGGATGTGCCAGGGAGTATCAAAATCCGGTTCTCCCACACCCAGAGAGATGGCATCCTGCATCTCGCTTACAATGTCAAAAAATTTGCGGATACCCGATGGTTTGATATCCACTACTTTATCTGCTAATGGATTTCTCATGGAGTGATCATCTCTCTTTCATCTTCTTTTTTCGTAGCAAATGCGGTTCCGTGATCCTTGTATTTCTTCAGGATAAAATGCGTTGCTGTACTCAGCACGGAATCCAGTGTGGACAGCTTGTCAGATACAAAATTAGATACCTCCCGCAGGGTCTTACCCTCCAGAATGACCATCAGATCATACGCTCCGGACATCAGATATACGCTCCGGACCTCGGGATATTTGTAGATACGCTCGGCAATGCTGTCAAATCCCTGGCCTCTCTGGGGAGTCACGCGTACCTCGATCAGAGCACTTACTTTTTCAATGTCTGTCTTCTCCCAGTTGATCAGGGTATGATAACCGCAGATGATCCCCTCTGCTTCCAGTGCTGCCAGTTCATTTACCACATCGATCTCTTCCACTCCCAGGATCACTGCCAGTTCCTTCAGATCGATCCTGCTGTTCTTCTCTATGATCGCTAATAATTCTTCTCTCATGCCACTATCTCCTTTATAACTTTTATATTGCATTTTCCCTTACATAAGGGGTGGATTCAGAATTTTACACGCTTTTATAAATCTCATCTCTCTGAGGACGATCCATATAACGGACTTCGTCCTCATTCAGGATCAGTCGTTCATTACTGTCTGTAAATCTTCCTACGATCACTGCCGGAATTCCCTCTGCCGCCAGTGCTTCCACCACTGCAGTTCCTTCCGGACTAGCAATGATCAGGCTGCCGCCGGATCTGAGTTCATAAGGATTTACATTACAGAATTCACATACCTCCACTGTCTCCTGTCTGAGAGGAAGCTTCTTCATATCTATTGTCAGTCCAACACCTGCACCCTCTGCCATCTCCCACAGCGCTGCAAATACACCGCCCTCGGAGACATCATGCATGGTACAACCGCCGGACTTCACGGCGGTAGCGGCCTCCGGTAAAATAGAATAATACCGGTCAAACGCCGCTGCTTCTTCCACCAGATACGCCGGGTATCTCTCAAGAAGCTTTTCACGGTTCCGGGTCGCCAGATCCGCGGTACCCTCCAAACCGATCCACTTGGTAATAATGATATCCTGACCCGCCAGATTTTTCCCTGCGGATACCTGCGTCACTGCAACTTCACTCAGGATACCGTATCCCGTTGCCGTAGCAATCGGCTGTCTTACCGCAGAGCTTACTCTGGTCTGACCGCCGATGATCTGGATATTCAGATCATCGGCTGCTTTCTCCGCCTCTTCCATCAGTGCCTTCAGCTCCGGCTCCTCCACCGTCTCCGGCAGGAAGATCACCAGCTCTGCCGCCACAGGCTCTGCGCCCGCCGCTGCCAGATTGTTTGCACACTTTTGGAAAATACGACGCATCGGCATCACGGACAGATCCTCTCTCTCCGCCTCTGCCAGGTCGTTCTCACACTGAAGTTCTACGACGCCTTCCTGAACGCAGGTTACCAGCTGTCCCTTGGAAAAAGGCGCAAAAACAGCGCAGTCTGCCCCCAGGCCTGCGCTATTTGCTATTTCTGTCCTTTTATTTTTCAATTGTCTGAGAACGGAACGTTTCAGGACGTTCACGGGTACCTTGCCGCTGTTCATTGTCTCACCTTTAGTCGTCTACGATTTCTGTCTGCCCAGCAGCCGCTGCTGCTCTTGCATTTAACGCTGCTGCCACGTTTTTCACATGATCAATGTTCGCTGTACTGATAGCTGCCATGATCTCTTCATATGCCTGGGGATCCGAGGTAGCGGTTCCCACAGTAGCACTTCGGGGCACCATCTTATAAGTACTGCTGTTGACCTGCTCTCTGCTGACCTCTACACCGTTTTCCATCGTGATCTTCCACAGTCTTGCCTTATATCCGATATGCGCACTCTCGGTTACGATATAACCGATGGGCTGACCGGCATCAGCATAGATCTGATCCGCAGGGGGTGTGATCGTCTCCAGCACTTCACTTTCATAACGTACCGAATGTCCGGCAGCTCTGCTCTCCTTGCCATAGATGTTGAACGTGATCTGCTTGTCATGCGTATAGCCTTCTATGTAGATCGGTGCATCTGTATTGTTTACAAACTTAAAATCTTTGCCGGAGCTCTCAGCAATCGCTGCATCTGCGGAAGGGTCCACATAGCCTACGATCATGGAATGATTATAACGTTCCGTTACTTCCAGTTCCGCACGTAATACTGCATTGTACAGGGTCGTGGATACCTGGCAGATACCGCCGCCCAGACTGTCTACCACTTTTCCGCTGACATAAGAGCCCGCCATGTAATAGCCGTTCGCCACGGAAAAAGGAGATACCGTCTTATAAGTAGAAAATTCTTCTCCCGGATACAGGGTCGTTCCGTTGATCAGACTGCAGCCATTCGCCACATTTGCACTTCTGGAAGATCCGGATGTCTTATAAGATGTGGTAAAGCTTCCCAGTACATCCGTTACCTGTGCCAGTTCTTCAGCACTTCCCTTCGGCTCATCCACTACGATCTCCAAAGGAATGCTGCAGGCCTCATGATTCCATTCTTCTGTCAGATAGTCATATACCGCATCGATAGATTTCTCTACATCCAGCACATATCCGGTCTGACCTTCAACCACGGTAAATTTGCCGCCGTCCCGCTTCAGAGAGACATTGATGGCTTCCTGATCATACTTGGTGCATCTGGTCAGCAGATCGTTGATCGCCTGCAAGTCAAAATCCAGTTCAATGGGATATACGTAATTTTCATGCTGCAGATCCATCAGGGTCTTGTAACGCTCAATGACATTTCCATGTGTCCCCAGTTCCAATGCTTCCTGCACCAGCTCCGGATTCTTCCAGGTCACACCCAGATCTCCGGCTGTGGTGGTCACATCATGATCATTTGCCGCAAGCAGTGTGATCTCCACGTCCTTCAGACCTTCGATATGTTCTTCGATAACCGCTGTTGCTTCCTGTGCCGTCATTCCGGACAGTTCCACATCCCCGGCATAAATTCCTGTCTTAATAGTATCATCTGTCTTGGCCTGCGCTGTCATTCCGAACAACATCGTCAAAGTCAATAACAGAATGCCGTAAAATCCCTTACGATATTTTTTCATAATACTCCTCTGCCCTTCCTTCGGGCACGTCTACTGTTCCATCCGCAGTTGAATTAGTAAAAAATAGATGTTATAGTAGGTACAATCATAGCAATCACAAGCAGCACGATGATAGCTGCGGAGATTCGCTGTTTTACTTTTTTATTATTCATATTAAACATGGTAAAAACCTCCATAAATGCTTCAAAAATCACTTTTACTCTGAAAGGATATTATATATGAGTTTAAAGATTTTGGCAAGTTTAATCATACTGATTGCCGTAGTGGCACATGCTACCAAACGCCAACAGCGCATCGCGGAAAACAGGGAAAAAGAGTTCTGGGCCAGAGAGCGGAAAGCCAACTCCGTCCGCAAAAAGCCTCTGGATGATCTGGACTATGTGAAAATCCCCCTGGATAAGCTTCCCATGGATGCTCTTCCGGACAACGAAAGAGCCGAAGAATACCGTAGTCTCCTTACTTCTCTGTCCACACAGCCGATCGTAAATCTCACAGGCTTCACCAACACAGATCTGAAACTGGAATACGGCACTGCGAACATTACACCGCTGTCCCAATACGATCAGAATTACACTGTATTAGTACGTACTCTGCAACAATGGGCCGATCTGCTTCTGGATTCCGGTCTGACAGATGATGCGGAAACGATTCTCGCGTATGCCGTCTCCATCGGCACCGACGTCAGCCATACTTACTATGCGCTGGCTAAAATCTATGCCGGCCGGAAGGAATATGACAAAATTGCCGATCTGATCCAACGTGCGGAAGGACTGCGTTCCGCTTTGCGTAATTCTATCGTCCGTACTTTGCAAGAATCTTATCCGCAAGCCTGCTCGCCTCACTGCGGGTAAGCTTTTCCACATCGACCTCCAAAGTTATCTTATGCTGCTCTGCCAGACGATATAACCGCTCTTTTTGCGGTTTCGTCGCGGGCGTATCTCTTTTTACCTGAAAATGTAATGGTTGCGGCTCAAATAAATTATTCTTTGCCGATTTTCCGACAGCTTCTGTCGATGCCTGTCCACCGGTTTCCTCCCTGTAAAACAGTTCTATCAGCTTTCGGAACAACCGGTCCGTTGCTTTCGCATCCTCCAGAGCCCGGTGTGCATGATGCGGGATCTCATAATACTGACACAGATACCCCAGATTACGATGAGGCAGTTCCGGCAGATATCTCCGGGCAATCTGCAAAGTGTCCACCGCCGATCTCTCAAAAGTAATCTTCCTGTCCACTGCTGCTTTTTTCAAAAAAGAATAATCAAACAAAATGCTGTGTCCCAGCAACGGTAATTCTCCCATAAATTCCAATAATTTTGGGAAAACCTCATCCAGCTGAGGTGCAGACGCAAGGTCTTCGTCCCGGATTCCCGTAAGTTCTGTGATCCGTTCTTCCAATTTCCGCCCCGGATCCACAAACGTAGAAAATTCTTCCACAATCTGTCCCTGCTCCACACGGATTGCTCCGATCTCTATGATCCGATCTCTCTTGGGATTCAGGCCCGTGGTCTCCAAATCTATACTGACATAAGTGTCATACATACTGATCTCCATTTTGCAGCCGGTTCCTCCGATATATTCTGACTGCATACCTCAATTTTTATGAACCGATCTTCTCCTGTACTTATAGTATCGGATTCCTGATCACCTGTACCTTTGCCTCATAATTTAATGGATTCCGTTCTTGATAATCAAACAGAACATAATGAGGTTCCGGATAGCGGAACGGTTCTAAGTGTGTCATTCGGCTTAACTGTTTCCAGTCATACTGATCATAGGCAGGAAGATAATGTCTCTCCTGCTCTTCCGTCTGGTAAAAACGGCGGATATTCTGTTTTTCCTCTTCCGTGATCTCTGCCGCAAACGCAGGCCTGCTCTTCAGATTCTCCCGAAGGTACATATCATACGTCAGAAGTTCTCTGTAAATCTCACGGTTGGCCGGATCTTTCATCGCTGCGAACTCCAATAAGATCTGATATCGATAAGCTCTGGCCGGACTGTTCGTAAAATATCCCTGCTCCTGATAATAATCCGCCAGTGCCTCATACATGGCAAACGGACCGGAAAATGCTTTTTCCAATACAGGCAGGGTATGAGTGAACTGGCCACTGTTATAATACAGCTCTACCATCTCTTCGATCCGTTTCAGTCTCCGGATCTCTCCATAGCTGATCCAGTTCGTGTACAACACTTCATAGGGCGGCAGTTCCAGATAGCGAATTCCATACTCCTGTGCATGCTCATGCATATCGGATCCCTTTAATACCTTCAGGAAGCCTAACTGTAACTGCTCCGGCTGCATTGCATACACCCTGTCAAAGGATCTGCCGAAGCTCTCATAATCTTCATAAGGAAGACCCGCGATCAGATCCAAATGCTGATGTATATTCTGTCCTCTGTGAATGGCCGCAACAATTTTCTCCAGCTTGTCCACATCCATGACACGGTGAATGGCTCTTATCGTCTCCGGATTCGTAGACTGTACCCCAATCTCCAGCTGTGCCAGTCCCGGACGGAAGCGGTTCAGCAGGACAATCTCTTCTTCGCGCAAAATGTCCGCGGAAATCTCGAAATGGAAGTTGGTGACGCCATTGTCATGTTTGTAAATATACTCCCATATCTCCATGGCATGTTTGTGATCACAATTGAACGTCCGGTCAATGAACTTCACCTGTTTTACGTTTTGATCCAGGAAAAACTGCAGTTCTCTTTTTACGACATCTATGTCACGTAGTCTCACTTTTTTATCTATGGAGGACAGGCAATAGCTGCACCGGTAAGGGCATCCTCTACTGGTCTCATAATAGATGATACGATTCGTAAAAGGCTCCATATCCTCATAGAGAAAAGGAAGTGTGGTCAAGTCCGTCAGTTCTCGGGGTGCCGTATAACCGGAGGCAAGACACAGACCGGGGATCTGTCCAAAGCGCTCTGCCACAGACTTTCCTGCAAGCGTTCCCGTTCGATCTGCTGCCTGCTGTTCTATGCTGTCGGGTTCGGGTTGCTGTTCGGACTGTCCGGTGCTTTCTGCTTCCCGCACATATTGGCCCAGTACCTCCCGGAAGGTAACTTCTCCTTCTCCCACCATGATTCCGGTAACCTGAGGGAACTCGCTTAAAAGCCCCGGTCCATCATAAGTCACCTCCGGTCCTCCCAGCCAGATCTCCGTATCCGGCAGGATCTTCGGCAATTCCGTCAGAATTTCCCGGATCAGCTTCCAGTTCCAGATATAACAGGAAAATCCTATTACCTTGGGCTGACGCTTCCAGATCCCCTCCAGAATACTTTCCAGAGATTCATTGATGGTGAATTCCGCCAGTTCCACATAAGGCTGTAACTTTTCTCCCACACCTGCCCGCAGGCTGTAAATAGCAGGATTGGAATGTATGAATTTTGCATTAATAGCTGTTAATAAGAATTTCATGGGATTATTATACTAAGAAAAAAGAATTGTGTCACCACAATTCCTTTTCCTCGCAACAAACACTTTACAACAAACGTTCAGACCGCGCCATTCGCAAAGTCGCGTTATCACGCTCTCCGTCACTTCGTGACTATCTTTGCTCATGAATCGGCGCTTAACTCATAGAATGGCAGAGCCGTCGCTTTGTGTGCAAGCACCCAATCGCCGGTTCTGTCATTCTATGGCTGAACTATTATTACAAGCTTTTAACAAAACGGTCGAACGCCTTCTGACCTTCCTCCGTTCTCTTGTAGACACCGGCATCTTCCAATACCTGCATGAATACCAGACCGATCTCCTTCTCTACGATACCGTCGATGTTCTCAGCAGTGATGGCATCGTATTTCGGACGGAACTCGTCTACCCAGTCTGCATGCTTTGCCAGTTCCTCATCAGCTCTTAAGTCTTTACCGGCGAGGATTGCTTCCTTCAGATGCGCCATCTCGCCCTTCAGGCGGGCAGGCAGTACTGCCAGACCCATAACCTCGATCAGGCCGATATTCTCTTTTTTGATATGATGCAGCTTTGCATGGGGATGATAGACTCCCAGCGGATGCTCCTCTGTGGTGATATTGTTACGCAGCACCAGATCCAGTTCGAACTTGTCTCCTCTCTTTCTTGCAATGGGAGTGATGGTGTTATGAGGCTCGTTATCGGTGTAGGCATAGATAAATGCCTCTTCATCCGTATATTCTCTCCACTTGTTCAGGATTACATCTGCCAGTGCAATGATACGGTCAGTATCCGTACCGCTAAGACGGATCACGGACATAGGCCATGCCACGATACCGGCATCCACATCCTCGAAACCGGCTACGGAGAACGTTCTCTCTACCGGAGCTTTCGCCATGGCAAACTCGTAATGGCCACCCTGGAAATGATCGTGGCTTAAGATGGAACCGCCTACGATGGGCAGATCCGCATTGGAACCTACAAAATAATGAGGGAACTGCTTTACGAAATCAAACAGCTTACAGAAGGTCGCATGCTCGATCTTCATAGGCACATGCTGAGAGTTAAATACGATGCAGTGCTCATTATAATATACATACGGAGAATACTGGAATCCCCACTGGCTGCCGTTAATGGTCACCGGAATGATACGGTGGTTCTGACGGGCAGGATGGTTCACACGGCCTGCATAACCCTCATTTTCACGGCACAACAGGCATTTCGGATAACCGGACTGCTTTGCCAGCTTTGCTGCGGCGATAGCTTTGGGATCCTTCTCGGGCTTGGACAGGTTGATGGTAATATCCAGATCGCCATATTTGGTGGGAGCCACCCATTTCATATCCTTGCAGATACGATAACGACGGATATAGTCGGAATCTCTGCTTAATTTATAATAATAGTCAGTAGCTGCCTCAGGAGATACCTGCTCGTACAGCTCATGGAAATGACGGATCACTTCACTGGGTCTGGGCATCAGCAGTCCCATGATCTTCGTATCGAACAGATCGCGGTATACCACGCTGTTCTCCTTGAGAATGCCTTTTTCATAAGCGTAATCCAGCATGCCCTTCAGAACCTCTTCCAGTTCATCCTCGCGCATGGTCACATTGTCACGGTCTTCCAGCTCATCCAGTTCAAACAGCTCCAACAGACGGTTGGTGGTATAGATCACATCTTCCTCCGGAACCAGTCCTGTCTGTACTCCGTAGGATACTAATTTACGAATTAATACCTGAATATCCATTTTCTTTTCTCCTTACAGTGTCTGAGGGCCGTCACCGATCTCTACTACATAGAAATCAGCCGCATAGCCGATCTTTTCCTTGTATGCTTTGCCTACCTGCTCGATAAAGGTATCAATAGCTTCATCCTTCACAATGCTTACGGTACATCCGCCAAAGCCTGCACCGGTCATACGGGATCCAATGACACCGTCTACCTTCCATGCTTCCTCTACCAGAGTATCCAGCTCGATACCGGTTACTTCATAATCATCCCGCAGGGATACGTGGGATGCGTTCATCAGCTCGCCAAACAGCTTCACATCATTGTTCTTCAGCGCTTCAACCGCACGGATCGTTCTCTGATTCTCATATACTGCATGCTTTGCACGCTTTCTGCGGACATCACTCTTGATAATAGCCTTGAACTTCTCGAAGGTCTCCTCATCCAGGTCGCCCAGCGTCTTGATCTTCACTACCTGCTGAAGCTCTGCCAGTGCAGTCTCACACTCGCTGCGGCGCTCATTGTACTTGGAATCTCCCAGGCCTCTCTTTTTATTACTGCATGCGATCACAATCTTCGCATTCTCCAGATGGATCGGTGCATACTCATACTCCAGAGTC
>ENA-ORUB01004483-ORUB01004483.1-human-gut-metagenome-genome-assembly--contig:-NODE-4483-length-10698-cov-2.645401_pt1 | contig 10698 bp, 9 predicted proteins | sample MGYA00241918_ERZ509200 | MGnify/ENA primary metagenome ERZ509200 (study PRJEB26280, sample SAMEA2338853) | human gut metagenome | biome: human gut; feature: human-associated habitat; material: faeces... | reverse complement strand
GTATCTAGCTTGGAAGGCTAGTGTTCTACCATTGAACTACACCCGCATAACCACTGATATCTCAGTGCTTTGTTAAGATATCATAATTATATTATAAAGTCAAGTATTTTATGCCAATATGTTCTTTGCAACATGTTTTATCAACATATATACTTGACTTTATCTGTTCTTAGGAATAAATTATGTTAGTTGCATTTTAGTTTGTAAAATATTATGGAGTAATTTCAATGACTAACAATTCAGACCACATTTTTTCTAATATAGATATAAGGAAACTTCTTATTCCTATCATGCTGGAAAATCTCTTAGCTTCACTTATGGGAACTGTTGATACTATGATGGTAAGTAATGTAGGTGCATCTGCTGTTTCAGCAGTATCGCTTGTTGATTCCATCAATATTCTTGTAATACAGGCCTTGTCAGCACTTGCTGCCGGAGGTGCAATCCTGTGTTCCCAGTACATAGGAAGCAGCAACCCTAAAGGTGCCAACCGCGCTGCAAGACAGGTATTTCTTGTCATGACAGTGCTGTCGGTTTTCATATCAGCAATATGTCTCGTTCTTCGTGTACCAATGCTTAAGTTCATCTTTGGTTCTGTCGAAGCTGAGGTTATGGCTGATTCACAGGCATACTTTCTTTTTACACTGTTGTCATTTCCATTCATTGGCCTGTATGACGCTGGTGCGTCCATTATGAGAGCCCAGAAGGACAGCAAAAGCCCTATGACAATATCAATAATATCCAACTTCCTTAATATAGGTGGTAATGCAATTCTTATATTCGGACTTGGAATGGGCGTTGCAGGGGCTGCAATATCAACACTTGTATCAAGAGTTTTCTGTGCAGTTGTTGTAATTATTAAATTAAGAAATCCATCTCAGACCATATGCGTAAACAGATATTACGCAATCCGTCCCGACTGGGATTTAATTAAGAGAGTCTTATATATTGGTGTTCCTTCAGGCATTGAAAACAGCATGTTCCAGTTTGGAAAGCTGGCAATCCAGTCAACAGTTTCAACGCTTGGAACTGCTGCCATTGCTGCAAATGCTGTGACCAATATTCTTGAAAACCTTAACGGAGTTGCTGCACAGGGTGTAGGAATCGGACTTATGACTATAGTTGGCCAGTGCATTGGAGCCGGAAGAAAAGATGAAGCCATATATTATATAAAGAAGCTCAGTAAAATGGCTGAAGCTGCCATTATTATAAGCTGTCTTGTTGTATTTGCATTGTGCAGGCCGATTACCATACTCGGTGGAATGGAAGCAGAAAGTGCAAGAATGTGTTTTGAGATGACTCTTTTCATAACAATAACCAAGCCAATATCATGGGTATTGTCATTTATTCCGGCGTACGGAATGCGTGCCGCCGGAGACGTGAAGTTTTCAATGATAACATCATGTGCAAGCATGTGGTTATGTCGTGTAAGCTTTACTATATTCTTATGCCGTGTATATGGTTTTGGTCCTATTGCTGTATGGATTGGAATGTTTGCCGACTGGACTGTGCGCGGTATCGTGTTCACTATACGTTTCCACTCCCGCAAATGGCTTAATCATCATATAATTGACTGATCTTAACGAATTGGATTAACAATAAAAAACGCATGTCAGATTGAAAAAAATCGGACATGCGTTTTATTATTTTGTTATAAATTATAATATTGTATCGTAAACCATATTATTACAATCAGCCATTATCCTAGAATCCCTTACAGTTACCCTTAAGAGTTGCTCCTGTAATATTAACTTTTCCATTAATATTAGTACAATCCTCAATAATAGCCTTGCCAAATGTTACTTTATAACCAAGTGCAGATGGTTTTCCTGTAAGTGGCCAGTGATAATTATTACCCTTATTAGAATCTGAAATACAATTCTTCATTGTTACAACACCACTCTGGTTGTTTCTATCGAAACCATTAGCATAGTTTCCCTTAGCTGTACATCCAATAAGCTTATGGTTAAGAGGATCAAGGTGAGCTGCCTTTCCTGGTGTTTTATTATCTACTCCACCCATCTTAAATCCGTTACCATCACCATATATTCCATCACAGTATCCATTGTAGTTAGCCTGACAGTTTACAAGTGTTACTGCTCCATGAGCTGCATAACAATCCCAGCCATCATCACTATTGTATTCAGCTACACAGTTTTCAAAATAATTGCCTTCACCTGAATGAAGTTTTACTGCAAAACCATCAGCATTCTCACCCTTAGCATCTGCATTATGATGAGACTTGCAATTATAAAACTTGTTATTAGCTCCTCCGTTGCTTACCTGAAAACCTGCATCTTCATTATAACAGCATGTTACATACTTTAATGTATTATTAGAACCTGAAATAAAGATTCCATTATCAGAAGCATTCTTAACTGTAATGTTAGAAAGTGTGCTTCCATTACCTGATAATGTAATTCCTCTTCCTGAACTTCCGCTTGTCTGTGAAAAATCTATTGTCGCATTATTCTTTCCTGCAAGATTAACACCTGCTGGAAGTGAAACAGCTCCTGACTTAACTGTTCCATCAATAACTACTGTCTGTCCTGACTTAGCCTTCTTAAGTGCATCTGCTAAAGACATTCCACCAGCCTTAACCACATAATTACCTGATACAGATGAACCTGTTGATGAACCTGAAGATGAGCTGCTTCCTGATGAAGAGCTGCCTGAACCTGATGAACTTCCTGATGAAGAACCAGATGACGAGCTGCCATTAGAATCAACCTGTACTTTGTAAATGTTGATTCCGCTGTTCTCTGAATACAGATATATGTATCCCTTAGAACCTGAATATGAATATGTTCCTAAAGAAGCTGTCTTATTAGCTGCAATAGTTCCAAGCTTCTTTCCATTAGAATCAGCTACGATTAAATTACGGGTAGAGCTTCCACTGCTTCTTAACACTACCTTTATTGTATCAGAACCTGACACTGGTACCTTAACTGAACGGTATGATGTAGTGCCTGTACCAGAAAGAGCCAGACAATATGTATATGCTGTGCCATCTACTGTTACAGATTCCGCCTTAACCTTCATATTCTTACTGCTTGTTGCCATAAGACCAAGTCCGTCTACTGTAGTACTTGATTTAATAGTTCCTAACTTCTTAAAATTAGAATTCTTGAAATTCCATGAATTCTGTGTTGCCGCATTAGCTGACAACACTGGTGCTGCTGTAAAACATACTAATAATACTGCAACAACAGCTGCAAAAACCCTTCTTGCCTTCTTAATCATTATTAACCTCCCATACATTATAGATTAAATAGCAAAAGAGACGCTATTTTGCTGGCAGTGTCCGATATCATGCAAAATAAATCGCCTCTGATGCTAAAAATACCATAATAAGGATAAAAATGAAATGGCTTAAAATTACAAAGATTTACGCAAGTATTTGTGCATTTTGTATAGTTAGTTCTGAAATATGTCGTTTCCTTAATACATTTTTACTTAAAAACTGATTTATTGCTATTACACAATCACTCTCTATTATCTTTCAGGCTTTCAACCATATCAACCCTGTCAGCCTTTCTTCTCACTATAAGAAGTGATACTGCATAGCATGCAATCACTATTACTATAGTCAGTATTATGCTCTGTGCTGTTATTACCGGTGTGTAAAGCACCCCCTCCATTCCAGAATATATCCTGAATACCACAACCATCATAAAATACCCTGTAAGCATTCCGACTGCTATGCCAAACGGTATTATTATATGGTTTACATCAATAATCATTCTGTTAATTTCACGGTTCTTAAGTCCGAGTACTTTAAGCATAGATATGTTGTGACGGTTCTCTGAAATAAGCATATTTACTGATACATACAGTGCCGCAATACATATAATTGCTCCGATTACTGCAAGTGAATATATAATTGCGCCCATCTCTGTAAGAATTGTCTGCATCTGTTCCCTGATGTCATCAGATGTCACCGTCTTAGATATCTCATCACCTAAATCAAGCTTTTTCTCTGAAAGCAGTCCGTTGTATGTTCCGTCATTCCAGCCCAGCAGTTTCCTTGCATTGTCCTGACTGCATACAATCATTTTCTGGCTGTCATTCATTATAATTCCGCTTATTGTGACTTTCTTTTCTTCCATTGTAATAGGATTAACAAATGTAAATCCGTCCCCGGCTTCGAGCTTATAGGCGTATGCCATTACATTTGTAACATAATATCCATTGGAAATGTCCGCCCTGCTGCCGTCCTCAGTATCAATATTCAGATACTTAACATCTGTATCCGCGCCTATCAGTGAAAATGCAGAGCCGTTATGCTCGTATTTCCCTATAACAAGCTCATCTGCCCCTGCCACCTCATCTGTCTTTAGGCGGTTAAGAACATATTCATACTTAAAGCTGCCCATGCTGTCTGCGCCTTTGTCAATTACGTTGTTGATAGAGTCTATAAACATAAACGCTACCGTTATCATCAGTGCACCTAAAAATGCACCCAGGAACACAACAAAGCTTCTTCCTGGATTGGCAAGTATGCTTCTTAATGCGAACTTGTTTCTTACCTTACCCTTCTTACCGGCTAATACATGTCTTGTTCTGCTGTCACCATCTGCATTGCCATTAAGCATTTCTACAGTGTCTTTCTTTAAGAGCTTAGACACTTTATGTGCTGCCTCAAGCATATAGATAGCCGTAGGAATTATTATTCCTATAACCGCTATCGAAATTGGAAGTGTGAAATGGACCGGCATTGGCTCATAATCTGCAAGGCTCATTTCGCCATATGGCTGCTGTATTATCTTGGTAATAATTGTAACAATAATTCCACCGGCAAGTCCCGGAATCATGGCAAGCACACTGTAATGCCACATAAGTTGTCTTTTAGTGTAGCCAAGTGCTGACAGTGTACCAATCATTTTCTGTTCCTGCTTTATCTTTCTGCCTATTATAATAGCTATAAGTGCAACTGTAATAAGCGGCAGTGTAAACAGAAATACAAATGCCATAATAAGAAACATTATTGCCTGATCATCAACCATTGTAATTCTCTGGTTATTGTCTTTCGCAAGATAGCTGTTTATCTTGTACTGCTCGTTCATGTCTTTTCTGAACTGTGTCACATCACTGTCGTCACTGTATACTACCTTGTACTGACATGAGCTTGCCTCAAGCGCATCGTACGCACTATCTGTCATGTATGCAAGGAAAAATGATGTATGAATCATCAGTATTCTCAAGCATATACAGGTAATCAGGTCTTAAGAAATATCCTGTAACCTTGTATTCTTTTCCCTTAATTGTGAGCCTGTCGCCAATACTTACATGCTCACTTTCAGCATATCCCTTTGATATAACAATCTCATCATCGTTAAATATGTCATTTCCATCAATCACCTCATAAAGGTCGATTTTCTTATTGCGTTTGAAAACCCTTACTTTATATCCGTCCTCATTAATATTTACATAATGCTCTTTCTCAAATGTAACATTATATTTCTTCTCTATATTACTAATCACGTTATCCGGTATCTCCACATATGTTGTAAATGTGGCATCTTCCAGCTTATTATCTATAAAGAATTGGTCACCATATGATTTAATTCCTGTTCCTGCTATGTAAAAAAGATAGAACAGCAGCAGGGCAACTACGGTAAGAACTGCCGCAGCTATATAAAACGACAGATTCTCTTTAACATTTCTTAAATATCTCTTGTTAAGAGTCATAACCAGCCTCCTCATAATCACATTTTTTATAATTCAGATACTTGTTCTTTTACAATTCAAGTTCCTCTGCGCTGTGCTTACTGTTGTTATCTGTGCAGGAAGCAACCTGACCATCTTTAATTCTTATGACCGTGTCAGCCATATCAGCTATCGCTTCATTATGTGTTATGATTATAATTGTAGTCTTAAACTGTTCATTGACTTTCTCTATGAATTTCAGGACATTTCTTGATGACTTGGAATCAAGCGCGCCTGTAAGCTCGTCGCACAGAAGAATCTTAGGATTCTTGATTAATGCTCTTGCTATCGCAACTCTCTGTTGCTGTCCACCTGAAAGTTCCTTAGGAAAACGATTCTTGTATTTGTCAATATCAAGTGCTTTCATTACCTCTTCTATATCCATTGGCTGCTTTGCAATATCAGCGACAACCTGAATATTTTCCTGCACTGTAAGGTCTGGAATCAGATTATAAAACTGGAATACAAATCCAACATCTTCCCTTCTGTAGTCTGTCATTTTCTTCTTGTCACTTCTGCTTATGTTCCTGCCTGAAATCGTAATCTCGCCTGAATCAAGTGAATCAAGACCTCCAATCATATTAAGAAGCGTACTCTTTCCTGAACCTGAAGGTCCGAGAATTACATATATCTTTCCTTCTCCCAAAGACAGGCTCACGCCGTCAAGTGCGTTGACAAGTGTCTCACCCTCGCCATAATGTTTTCTTGCATCCTTAATATCTATAAACATATATTTCCTCCCATCCTTTTTGCAGCTTTAACCAGCTTTTGTTATAATAGCGGTCAGTCTTTGCTGTAGTCACAACTCGCTTCCGTTAGTTCTCACTAACTATACTATGATAATAACACTAGTAATCGCAATTAACAAGGGAATTTAATAAAATACGGCGCGCCAGTTTTTCTGACACGCCGCATTTTTAAGTAATTCATATTGTCACCTACCTTGATGTAAAAGTGGTTATCCTATCGATATTATAAAGAGGTATGTTAGTCATCCAGTCCTGCTCCCGATAATCTGACATAGATGTCCTCACTGCATAATCAGGATTATATTTATCACAAAATGCTCTTAAACTCTTGGCTCTTAGATTTTCCTCTGCCTTTACTTCAATTGGAATAACAGATGTTCTACCCTGCACAAGGAAATCAATTTCTCCTCTGGAATTCTGCGCAGAATAGTAATAAGGTACAATCCCTGCTTCACTGATAAGCTGCTGCAATACATACTGCTCCGTCAACGCTCCCTTAAATTCTGTAAAAATCCTGTTGCCATCAATAATAACTCTCGCATCTAAGTCCGTCATGGCAATAAGAAGCCCTATATCAAGCAAAAACATTTTAAATGAGTCTAAATCCATATATGCCTTCAATGGAAGTGCCGGCTTGCTAACCCTTGCTACTTTATGAATAAGTCCGCAATCAAGCAGCCACTGTATTGCAAGTTCAAAATCTTTGGCTCTCGCGCCCTCTCTGACCTGTCCATAAATGTATTTCTTATTTTCTTTCGCAAGCTGCATAGGAATTGAATCCCACACAAGATTAAGTCGTGGAACAAGATTAATCTCTGCATGTTTTGAAAAATCCTGCCTGTAATAATTCAACAGATTCTTCTGTATCTCACGAACCCTGTTAAAGTCCTTATTCTCTACATATGATGCTACAACTTCTGGCATTCCTCCAACATAATAATACTCCCTAAGTCTGTCTATATATTTAGAACTAAATGCACTTACCATTGATGTATCTTCACCCTTAAGTACATCTACATATCGCTCTTCCCCTAATGCACATAAGAATTCCTGATAGCTTAAGGGATACAAATCCATAAAGTCAACCTTGCCAACTGGAAATGAAGTGCCTGTGTGAAGTGCAACCCCCAACAGAGAACCTGCTGCAACAACCGCATACTCCGGTGCATTTTCACAGAAATATTTAAGTGACGAAAGTGCTTTAGGCACTTCCTGTATCTCGTCAAATATAATAAGTGTATTATGACTGTCAATTGTCATTCCTGTCTCTATACTTATTGCCATAATAATCCTGGGAATGTCAATTTCACCATCAAAAACATTCTTCATTCTTGCATTACTATCAAAGTTAACATATGCAACATTGTCAAAACATGTTCTTCCAAACTCCTTCATAAGCCATGTTTTTCCAACCTGTCTTGCCCCTCTGATAATAAGAGGCTTTCTGTCTTTTTTATCTTTCCATTGCTTTAACTGTTCAATTGCAAAACGCTTCATCAGACACCTCCTCAAAAATACTATATCCTGTGTATAATATTTTATTCCTTTAAGAGGATATGGTCAACATTTTTATAGACGTAAAAATGTGTTTTATCACACTTTTATGTACGAACTTTTGTGTTATGTCACATTTTTCTGCACGAACTTTTCTCAATCCACTCATCTGGCATCTCAAAGTGCTGGTAATCTTTTGCATGTTCCCAGTCGCCGCCCCACTCAAATCCATGTTCTGCAAACACCTTATAGCACAAATCGTCATGGTCGATTTTGTGTGGAAATTCAATGCTTCTGTCTGTATACTTTTCAGCATTGGCAGGCTCTACATTTCTTCTGCCATCAACATATTTCACATAAGGATTATAAAGCGTGTTGATGTCAACCGCCAGCCCTAACGCATGCTTTGACAGCTTCGTTGAATAGGAAATGTATCTGAAATTAAACGCTGAAGAATTATTATCACTCATCGACTTCTCGTCATCAGCATCATATTCATCAATAAGTCTGATTTTTTCAATCTCATAGCCAGCCTCGTAAAGCTGCTTAAATATATCAAGCACATCATCAGCAATCAGCCTGTTCACAACCAGCTCACCTATGTGCGTTTTCCCATCAAATCCGACATGCAAAACTTTAAGATACCGCAAATCTTCTCTTGGCACGGTGCAGTTATCCTTAAATGATTTCCCCTGCATCTTTGCAAATATGTCGTCTGGAATTGGTGATATGGTAAATGGTTGGGTGTTCATTTGTGTGCTCCTCTGTTTTTTATCTAATATTCAAATTCTACTATCCTGCAACTCTCACATATGCAGGCTTCCACTTTCGTTCTGTGGCTCGCCTTAAGCGGTGTGATTTCAACAAAGCCTTTGGCTGTTTTTGCATTTGTGAATACTCCAGGCACTTCATCGGCAAAGCTGAATGCGCCGTCTTTACTGCTGAAAAGGTATCCTTTTCGCATTTCCTTATTACATTTTGGACAAATCATACTTAACACCTCATTCCTTAATATCTTTACTAAGAACCGACATTGCCATGCTAAGTTTTTCTTCAAACTGCTCCGCTTTAACAAGCGCTATGCCCTCATTGTCATCGCCAAGCACAACCAGCCTGCTACCATTCACCAGTCCAAAAGTCTCTCTAGCCTCTTTAGGAATAACTATCTGACCGCGGTCATTCACAGTGACAACACCCCACATGTGTTTGCCTTTCGGTGCTGGTGCCATCTTCTGCCCTTCAAGCTGCGCATCATCCTTTATTAAGGAATCCATCGTCACTCCATAAAACTCTGCAAGCCTGCCGCATTTTTCAATATCAGGAATTGTTTCACCACGCTCCCATTTGGCATATGCCTGCCTCGATATTCCAATAACCTCTGCGATATCCTCCTGCGTCTTACCCGCAAGCGACCTCATCATAATAAGATTCTCCTGTAGCATAATGTCAGTCCTTTCTGTTGTTATGTATGTATTATAATCCTTGTAAAATGTGGATTCCACCAATTGTAGTTGTCAGAAAAGTGGGAATTGTGTTGTGGTTGGTTGCATAAATGTTTTAAAAAATCATCTCAAAATTAAAAAGAGGGACAGATTCCTCTGCCCCTCTCAAGTATGCATCCGCAAATGCATACCCCAATTAGTATCTATAATATACAATATCAACCTTAAAAAGGCAAGGATACTATTTATATTTAACTCACGGTTAATATGTTATTGTATTAGTATCAACAAATACAGATACTTGGGAACAGCGTAAGTTGGGGGAAATCTGTCAGAGAGTAATAAGAAAAAACAAGAATAATGAATCTGATTTGCCACTTACAATAGCATCTCAATATGGGTTGATAGACCAGAGAGACTTCTTCAACAAGGTTGTTGCAGCAAAAGATATGAGTAATTATTATCTTTTAAGAAAAGGCGAATTTGCATATAACAAAAGTTATTCTAATGGATTTGAATACGGCTCAATAAAAAGGCTTAATGCCTACGAACAAGGCTGTTTATCAACTTTATATATATGTTTTGAGATAACATCTGATGAAGTAGATTCAGACTACTTAGAGTGTTTTTTCGACACATTAAAGTGGTATGGAGATTTATCTATGATATGTGCTGAAGGTGCAAGAAATCATGGATTGTTAAATGTAGATATAAAAGCTTTTTTTGCTGATATTAATGTTAGTACTCCAACGAATCTTAAGGAGCAAAGGAAAATAGCAACATATCTAAATAATCTCGACCACCTCATCACTCTTCATCGGCGTGCGTATTACAATAAAAAAGGAGGACTTACAAATGTACACAACGACAACCAACAACACTATGCTATTCTGTGATTACTACAAACAATGGATTACAGTCTATAAGGAGGGGGCTATTCGACCTGTTACCATGAGCAAATATAATATGGCTCATCAATGGCTTGAAAAACTTATTCCTAACCTAACTATTGGCGAACTTGATCGTTTTTCTTATCAGAAGCTTCTTAATGATTATGCAATATCCCACGAACGACAAACTACAATGGATTTTCATCATCACCTCAAATGTGCAATCCTTGATGCCGTTGATGAAGGGCTTATTCTAAGAGATCCTACCAGAAAAGCAATTATTAAAGGAAAGACGCCTCGTAAGAAGAAACCTAAGTATCTTAACCAATATGAACTTCACAAACTATTGGATAATCTTGATTTAAAATCAGAGGTTAATTTAGACTGGCTTATCCTGTTAATTGCTAAAACAGG
>ENA-ORUB01004476-ORUB01004476.1-human-gut-metagenome-genome-assembly--contig:-NODE-4476-length-10709-cov-4.848695_pt1 | contig 10709 bp, 10 predicted proteins | sample MGYA00241918_ERZ509200 | MGnify/ENA primary metagenome ERZ509200 (study PRJEB26280, sample SAMEA2338853) | human gut metagenome | biome: human gut; feature: human-associated habitat; material: faeces... | reverse complement strand
CGGCTCCCGCCGGGCGCAGGGGGGGGATGCCGCCATCATCGGCGCCCGTGCCGCCTACATCGGCGGTGTCGCCGGTACGGCCTGCACCATCTCTGACCAGATCTACGGCGTTCCCGCCGGCGGCACCATGGCCCATGCGTGGGTGCAGATGTTCGATTCGGAGTATGACGCCTTCAAGACCTACTGCCAGATCTATCCCCACAACGCCACACTGCTGGTGGATACCTACAATACCCTGAAGTCCGGTGTCCCCAACGCCATCCGGGCCTTTAACGAGGTGCTTAAGCCCATGGGCATCACCAAGTGCGGCATCCGACTGGATTCCGGCGACATGGCCTATCTGACCCGGAAGGCCCGGAAGATGCTGGACGAGGCGGGCTGGACGGAGTGCCAGATCTCCGTATCCAACTCTCTGGATGAGTACCTGATCCAGGATCTGCTGCTGCAGGATGCCAAGATCGACCTCTTCGGCGTGGGCGAGCGGATGATTACCGCCAAGTCCGAGCCGGTGTTCGGCGGCGTGTATAAGCTGGCCGCCGTGGAGGATCAACAGGGGAACATCACCCCCAAGATCAAGATCAGCGAGAACGTGGAGAAGATCACCATTCCCCACTTCAAGAAGGTCTACCGGTTCTACGGCAACGACACCGGCAAGGCCATCGCCGACTACATCACCGTCTATGACGAGACGTTGGACGACACCAAGGATCTGGAGATCTTCGACCCCAGCGCCACCTGGAAGAAAAAGACGGTGTATAACTTCACCGCCCGGCCTCTGCTGGTGCCGGTGTTTCTGGGGGGCAAGCGGGTGTACGACAGCCCCAGCCTGCCGGAAATTCAGGCCTACTGCCGCCAGCAGGTGGACACCCTGTGGGACGAGGTGAAGCGCTTCGACAATCCTCACAGCTACTATGTGGATCTGTCCGACAGGCTGTGGAACATCCAGCAGGATCTGCTCCGCAATCGAAAATAAGCAAAAAAGCAGAGCTGTCCACTTTGGCGGACAGCTCTGCGTGGTATCCCAAAGGGAACAGGAGGTGACCCGTTGAAAACGCATCAGGTACAACAGAAAACGGAACGTCGTATCTCGGCGGCGCTGCGGCTGGTTTTCGTGGCGGCGCTGCTGCTGGGGCAGATCGCTTTGGCATTCTTTCTCAGCACGGAGCTGCGCCAGCGGGCTGCCATCATCTACACGGTGCTGGAGCTGGCGGCCTTCGGTTACGCCGTGCGGATCTATAACCGCACCGACGGCGCCAGCTATAAGTTCGGCTGGATCTTCCTCGTTCTGACGGTGCCGGTGGTGGGACTCATTCTATACTTTCTCTGGAACGGTGACCGGCAGCAAAAGCGGCTGGACCTGAAAAAGCTGCCCATGCCGGAGGAGCCGGAAGCCCAACAGGCCGCCCACCGCATCCAAATGGAGAAGCTGCGGCGAAAATTCCCCCAGTGGGAGCGGCTCAGTGTCTATCTAAGCCGTCAAGGATATCTCCTTTACGGTGACACGGAGACAACGTATCTGCCCACCGGCGAGGCATTTTTACAGGATATGCTGGAGAAGCTGGAGCAGGCGGAGCACTTCATCTTCATGGAGTTTTTCATCATTGCGCAGGGACAGGTATGGGACCGCATGGAGGAGATCTTCCGCCGGAAGGCGGCGGAAGGTGTGGAGGTCAAGATTATCTTCGATGACTTCGGCAGCATGATGCGCTTTCCCGCCGGACAGATCGAGGCCCTGCGGGAGAGTGGGGTAGAGGTGCAGATATTCAACCCGGTCCACCACTACGTCAACCGCCTGTACTTCAACTATCGGGATCATCGGAAGATCGTCTGCATCGACGGCAGCACGGCCTACACCGGCGGAGCCAACGTGGCAGACGAATACGCCAACCTTACCGTCCGTTTCGGCTATTGGAAGGACTGCGGCATCCGGCTGGACGGCCCCGGCGCATGGGGCCTGACACGGGAGTTCCTCCATATGTGGCAGCGCAACGGCGGACAGCTGATGCAGGAGCGGGACTACTACCGCCCCCACGACCACCGGGAGGCGGCGGGCTTCTGCCAGCCCTTTGTGGACGGGCCGGACAACAACCCCATCTCCACGGCGGAGGACGTGTTCCTGCACCTCATCAACAACGCCCGCCGCTCCGTCCATATCACCACGCCGTATCTGGCCATTGATGAGCCCATGCGGCAGGCCCTGTGCTCTGCCGGGGACAGCGGCGTGGATGTGCGGCTGCTGCTGCCGGGAATACCGGACCACAAGTTCGCCTATCTGGCGGCCCAGAGCCACTACGGTGAGCTGCTGGTGCATCGTGTGAAAATTTATATCTACGAGCCGGGTCTGCTCCACGGCAAGACCGTGCTGTCAGACGGCGAGGCGGCCTTTGTGGGGTCTGTGAACATGGACTACCGCAGCTTCCAGCTGCACTTTGAGTGCGGTACGGTACTCTACGGCGTACCGGCCATTGAGGGGCTGGCGGAGGATATCCAGCGTATCACGGACTGTTCCCGCCGGGTGACGTATCAGGAGTGGAAGAGCCGCCCGTGGTACCGCAAGCTTTTGAGTACCCTGCTGCGGCTGTTTGAGATGTGGATGTGAGTAACATACAGCCCCGGACGCTTCGGCGTCCGGGGCTGTGTTTCTTCTGGCTGCCGTGCGGGACAGGGGATGCTTACAAATTAGGCAAAAGTCCGGCATCATGGAGCTTTTGCAGGCTCATGAGGCCCCCCAGCTTGGCGTGATACCACGTCAGGCCACCCTGAAAATACACGGCGTAGGGGGGACGGATGGGGCCGTCGGCGGAGAGCTCGATGGAGGCCCCCTGCACGAAGGCTCCGGCGGCCATGATAACGTCGCTGTCGTAGCCGGGCATGGCCCACGGCTCCGGGGTCACATAGCTGTCCACCGGTGCGGCGGCCTGAATGCCCTTGCAGAAGGCACACATGGCCTCCCGGCTGCCCAGCTCCACCGCCTGAATGATATCCCGGCGCACCTCCCGGCTGCCGGGGACCACACGGAAGCCCAGCGCTTCATAGCATCCAGCTGTAAAGATAGCACCCTTTACAGAGGAGGCCACCACTGTGGGAGCCAGAAACAGTCCCTGATAGAAGCTGGTGAGCAGCCCCAGATTGGCGCCCACCTCCTTGCCGAGGCCCGGTGCGCTGAGCCGGTAGGCGCAGCGGTCGATGAGATCCTGCCGGCCGCAGACATAGCCGCCGGTGGGAGCCAGACCGCCGCCCAGATTTTTGATGAGGCTTCCCACCACCATATCGGCCCCCACATCTGTGGGTTCCTGCCGCTCCACCAGTTCGCCGTAGCAGTTATCCACCATGCAGATGATGTCGGGCTTGCAGTTTTTGCAGAAGGCGATCAGCTTGCCGATCTCCTCCACGGAGAAGGAGGGGCGGGTGGCGTAGCCCTTGGAGCGCTGGATGGTCACCAGCTTGGTTTTTTCGTGGATGGCGGCCCGGATGCCGTCGTAGTCAAAGCTGCCGTCCGGAAGCAGGTCTACCTGGCGGTAGCTGACGCCGTATTCCCGCAGGGAGCCGGGGGAGGGGCGGATGCCGATGACCTCCTCCAGCGTGTCATAGGGCGCCCCGACGGGGCTCAGCAGTTCGTCGCCCGGCAGGAGGTTGGCCCCCAGCGCCAGTGCCAGCGCATGGGTGCCGCAGGTGATCTGGGGCCGGACCAGCGCCGCCTCCGTGTGGAACACGTCGGCATAGACACGCTCCAGATTGTCCCGGCCCTCGTCGTCGTAGCCGTAGCCGGAGGAGAGGTTAAAGTGGGTGGCATTGAGACGATTCTTGTGCATGGCGGAGAGAACTTTGGCCTGATTATACTCGGCAATGTCGTCCACACGGGACATTTCTTTGTCCAGTCCGTCCAGTACTCGCTGTCCAAAATCCAGCACCTCCGGACTGATGCCCAGCTGCTGATACATTTCATTGGTGGTCATGGGATCGTTGCTCCTTACTTAGATTCATTTCCTGGGATATGCTCCGGGAACCGGATGCCCCGGCACTTCATCAGCATCCGGATGGGGTAGTCCCGATCCAAATAGTTCTTGCTGTACCACTCATAGGTGGCGGCGGGCAGATGCTGCAGCTCCGGAGCCTGACAACGGAACAGTTCAAAGGTCCGGCGGTCACCGGAGAGCAGTGCCGCTATCAGCTCCAGCTGTCCCTCCTGCCGCAGCCGCTCCAGACAGGCGTCCATAATGACGGCACAGGAGCGCTCCTCCTCGTCGACGTAGAGCTCCTTGTTGCCCAGCCAATAGAGAAATTCCTCCGGGTCCAGATCCAGCTTGGTGGTGATCTGACTGAGCTTGTAAAATTCCTTCCAGTCCCGTTTTTGCAGTACCTCCATCAGGTACTGCACCAGACCGTCATCCAGCGCTACGCAGTCCAGAAACACCTCGAAGGCGTGCTTGCCTGCATCGGGGTCCGGGGCCGTCTCGGAGGGCTCCTCCGCCGGGGAAGCCTCCTGTATGGGGGCCGGCTGTACGGCGCTTTGCAGCAGCTGCTGAAGGCTTGTGGTATCGTCCTGCCGGTAAATTTCCTCCGGCAGCGTAACGCCGTCCTGATGGGCGCAGGCACGGACAAAGGCGGTGGCCCCCATCTGCTGAAGCTGGCGGCTCAGGGAAGCGGCCTTCTCCGTCACGTCCCCCTCCGGCAGAGTGATGCCCTCCGGCGGTGAGCGGCGTCCTTCCAGCAGCTGGGTCATGTATTCCAAATAGTGGTCAAAAAGAGTCATACATTCTCCTCACTTTCCCCAAAACTCTATCACATGGCGGTTGTAATTGCAAGGGTATCCGTGCTATACTGAGGAAAAAGGAGGCGGGAACGTGTATTTCGTATACATGGTGTACTGCAAAGGCGATACACTTTACACCGGTGTTGCACAGAATGTTTGTCGCCGGATGCGGCAGCACAACAGTCGAGGAACGGCCTGCGCCCGGTACACACGGACCCACCCGGTACAGGCATTGGCGGCACTGTGGGAGGCGGAGGACAAGGGAGCGGCCCTGCGGTTGGAATACCGCATCAAGCAGCTGACCCGGACGGAGAAGGAACGCCTCATCCATGAGGATACCGCATTTTCACAGCTGCTGCCGCAGCTGGAGGTGTCCCGCTACCGGCGCAGACCGGGCATAACGCTGGAGATGTGTTTGGAGGGGAAAATCGATGCATGAGTGGTATGCAGCGCCCATGGAGGGCCTTACCGGCTGGCGCTGGCGGCAGGTGCAGCACGAGATGTTCGGCGGAGCAGCACTGTATGTGACGCCCTTCGTGTCCCCCAACGGGAATTTCAGCTTCCAGCGCAAGGAACTGGAGGAGATGGATCCGGAGCGAAACCGGGGTATTCCGGTGGTGCCGCAGATCCTCACCAACCGGGCGGAGTACTTCGTCTGGGCCGCCAAGGAGTGCCGCAGCCGTGGCTGGGAGCAGGTAGATCTGAACTTGGGCTGCCCCTCCGGTACCGTGACGGGAAAGAACAAGGGGGCGGGACTGCTGCGCCAGCCGGAGCTGCTGCGTCAGCTGCTGGACGGCATTTTCGATGCCCTGCCGGATATGAAAATTTCCGTCAAGACCCGTATCGGATGGGAGAGGGCGGAGGAGTGGCCGGCGCTGCTGGCCCTGCTGGAGACATACCCTATCTGCCGCCTGACGGTGCATCCACGGGTGCGGACGCAGTTCTACAAGGGGACGGCAGACCGGGAGGTGTTCCGCTGGACGGCAGAGCACACGGCGCTGCCTCTGTGCTACAACGGGGACGTCACCACCGTCCGTGACCTGCGGGAGATGGGGGAGACCTTTCCCGACGACGCCGTCATGGTAGGCCGGGGGCTGGTGGCGGACCCGTCCCTGCTGCGGCAGGCGATGGGAGGCCCGGCAGCGTCTCTGGAGGAGCTGCGGGAGTTTCACGACCGGCTGTACGGCCTGTACTGCCGGGATTTTTCCGGCGACGTGCCGGTGCTGCACCATATGCGGGAGCTGTGGAACTATTTCTCCCGGTCCTTCCGGGAGACGGACACCCTGCTGCGGCAGGTGCGTAAGGCCGGGGACTGCCGGGCATATGAGACGGCGGTGCGGCAGTTTTTCTATGGCGCAGAGCTGTCCCATTGATGATATCTGTAAAGGAATCATGCTTTACACAAAGAGCCCCCGCTTTCCATAGAGGAAGCGGGGGTCTTTTTTGCAGAGCTTCAGTTGAGAACATAGACGGTGCAGTAGCGCCGACCGAAGGAACAGGCATCGTCGTAGGAGTCAAACCACAGATCCAGCTTTGTTCCCTTGATGGCACTGCCGGTATCGGAGGCCACGGCCATGCCGTACTCCAGATAACCGTCGTTGGTCAGAATATAGAACCGTGTGCCGAAGGGGAACACGGAGGTGTCCACGGCGATGTTGCCGTAGGCGGTGGGCCGCCCGGAGGCCGTCCAGCCGTGGATGGAGTAGGCGGTGGATTCGCAGGAGCCGTACACGGAGGAGAAGGCCATGGTGTCGCCGGAGGCGAACAGCAGATAGCCGGTGCCGTCATCAAAGGTCGTCACGTCCACCATGTAGTCAGATCGCTCCACGGAGGAGACCATGGTGCCATACTCGACGATCTCGGTGACGGCGTTGTCCTCGGTGGTGCTGACCAGCTCGGTGGAGACCAGCTTGCCGTCCCGGTAGGTGTCCTTGTAGGTCTCGATGACGGTGCCGGGAACGCCCTCCTGCACCACCTCTTCCGTTCCCTTGGCCAGCATATGGTTCACCACACGCTCTGTTTTGTAAGGGGTGGTGACGGTGACGTCACGGGTCTGGGAATACTCTGCCATAACGGAGACGGTAGGCGTCTCGCCGGTGGTGTCCACCACGACCATCTCGCCGTCGCCCACGGTGACGTCGGACCGGCGCAGCAGGTTATCCACCGTTTCCCGCCGGGTGGTCACCAGATAGGTGGCGCCCTGAGCGTCGGCTACCTGCACCTGCTGGCCCTTTACCAGCAGCAGCTGGGCGTCCCGGCTGCTGTTGTCGGCCCGAATGTCCAGCAGACCCGTGGTACGGTCACCGTCGGGCCGGCCGTCGATGATCTGCATTCCGGTCTCGTCCAGGATCATGTATACATAGCTGGGGTTTTCGATATCCTGCTGACAGAGGATCACGGTGGTGGCCAGCAGAGCCACCAGAGTAATTGCCAGCAGCAACCCCTTCAAGAGCCGGGGAGATGCGGATCGGTCCGTTGTTGGCCGGGCCGCCGTCTCCATTCTGATTACTGCTTCTTTCATAAAAAACCTCCCAATTCCGCCCTTCATTTCCAGGGTTCGGGGCGGTGGAAAATCACCTCGCAATGCATTTGTAACTTTTGTTACTTTTTTGAAATATGGGAGGAGTATATCACTTCCACCCACTTTTGTCAAGTTTTTTGGATTTTTCATGGGGTTACACACCACTTTTCACGGTTTTGTGCGGGTATCTGACAGGTAAAAAACGGCAGCTGCCGAGGCATTGGTTACAGAAAGGTTACCGACGGTGACAACGGTTGTAAATAAAGATTGAAGAATGGGGCAGGGCGTGGTATAATAAAGAAAACTATCACAGCGGAGGGGTTCTATGCGGCCTGAATTTATCCCCGTGGGGCAGATCGTCAACGCCCACGGTATCCGGGGCGAGGTAAAGCTGAATCCGGCCGGGTTCGATCCGGCCTTTCTTGCGGCGTTTGACACGCTGTATATCGGCGGAAAAGAGACAAAGGTGAAGAGCGCACGGGTCCACAAGTCCACGGTACTGCTGGTGCTGCCGGGAGTGGAGGATATGGATGCTGCGCTGGCCCTGAAGGGAAAGCCCGTCTTCATCCGCCGGACGGATGCCCACCTGCCGGAGGGCGAATATTTCGATGCCGAGCTGGAGGGACTGACGGTGCTGGACGACGAGAACGGGGAGGAGTTGGGAAGGCTCACCCGTGTGCTGAACTATCCGGCCCACAAGGTCTACGAGGTCCGGGGGAAGCGGGAGTATCTGATCCCGGCGGTGCGGGAGGTGTTCATCCGTGGGGTGGACATGGAGACCGGCACCATGCGGGTGCGGAACATGAAAGGACTGGCCACGGATGAGGATTGACATCATGACCCTGTTCCCGGACGCCATTGATGCTATGATGGGGCAGTCCATTATCGGGCGGGCGCAGGCCAGAGGATTGGTGACCATCACCGCTCACCAGATCCGGGAGTATACCACCAATAAGCAGATGCAGGTGGATGATTATCCCTACGGCGGAGGCCGGGGAGCCGTCATGCAGGCGGACCCGCTGTACCGCTGCTGGGACCATATCTGTCAGGAGGCGGGGGAGCGGGTACATACCATCTATCTTTCCCCCTGTGGGCGGGTGTTTGACCAGCAGGTGGCCAAGGAGCTGAAGGCGTCCTATGAGCGGCTGATTCTGGTGTGCGGCCACTATGAGGGAGTGGACCAGAGGTTCATCGACGAGTGCGTGGACGAGGAGATCTCCATGGGGGATTTCGTGCTGACCGGCGGCGAGATACCGGCCATGGCGCTGGCGGACTGCCTGTGCCGGATGGTGCCGGGGGTGTTGCCGGAGGAGAGCTGCTACACCGACGAGTCCCACTGGGACGGTCTGCTGGAGTACCCGCAGTACTCACGGCCGGAGGAGTGGCACGGCCGGAAGGTGCCGGAGGTGTTGCTATCGGGACATCATGGGAAGGTGGACGACTGGCGGAAAAAAGAGAGCTATAAACGCACCATGACCCGGCGGCCGGACCTCTTTGCCCGGTTCGATGAGACCAGTCTTACCACCAAGCATGACCGAAAGGTGCTGGCGGAGGCCAAGGCGGAATGGGCGGCGGAGCAGGAGTCTCCGGCTGCGGAATAAGACATAAAAAACCGCTGCGTGGCGCTCACGCAGCGGTTTTTTCGGTTATTCGACATCGTCCTCCCGGAACAGCAGGGTGATGCACCACAGTCCGGCGATGCCCACCAGTGTATAGATGATGCGGCTCCATACCGATAGCTGTCCACCGAATATGGCGGCCACGCAGTCAAAGCGGAACAGGCCGATGCTGCCCCAGTTCAAAGCGCCGATAATGACGAGGATCAGGGCGATGCGATCTACGATCTTCACGGTCAAACCTCCCATCTGTGAGATTGCTCCGTCAGTTTGCCCATTTGACGGCGGATTATTCAGAAAATTCGTCAGCACGGCAAAAATATTTTCAGATTCTGTGGAATTGGCGTTGAAATAGCCGGGGGGACTATTGTATAATACAGGAAGAACAGGAACGAATCAACGGGCGGCCGGCGGCACAGCTCCGGCGGCGTCCACACACAAGGAGGAACAACATGAACAAGACCTTTGAAAAGCTGGGCTTTTACCCGGCGGATATCCTGCTGCCCAAGGATCAGGACATGACCAAGTGGGCCGTGGTGGCCTGCGACCAGTTCACCTCCGAGCCGGAGTACTGGCAGGCGGTGGAGGAGAAGGTGGGCAAGGCACCGTCTACCCTGCGGCTGATCCTGCCGGAGGCCAACCTCAAGGCCCCTAATGTGGACGAGTACATCTCCGGCATCAACGCTGCCATGGAGCAGTATCTGAAGGACGGCGTATTCCAGACGTTGGAGGACTCCCTGATCTATGTGGAGCGCCAGCAGTCCGACGGACGCATCCGCCACGGCCTCATCGGCATGGTAGATCTGGACGCCTACGACTTCACCCCCGGCTCCGGCGCCCTGATTCGTGCCACCGAGGGGACAGTGCTGGATCGCATCCCGCCCCGTGCCAAGGTGCGCCGTCACGCTCCCATCGAGCTGCCCCATGTGATGCTGCTGGTGGACGATCCCGATAAGACCGTCATCGAGCCGCTGACGGCGGCAGCCGATACCATGGAGAAGCTGTATGACTTCGACCTGATGCAAAACGGCGGCCATATTCGGGGCTACAAGCTGTCCGACAAGCAGGTGGACGCTGTGGCCAAGGCACTGGAGGGCCTTGCCTCCGACGAGGCCATGCAGAAGAAGTACGGCGTCTCCGGCGTGGCGCCCCTGCTGTTCGCCGTGGGCGACGGCAACCACTCTTTGGCCACCGCCAAGGCCTGCTATGAGGAGCAGAAGAAGGGCAAGACTCCGGAGGAGTATCTGGCGCTGCCCTCCCGGTTTGCGCTGGTGGAGGTGGTGAACAACCACGACGACGCCCTGCAGTTCGAGCCTATTCACCGGGTGCTGTTCGGCGTGGATCACGAGAAGTTCATGAAGGCATTTCAGGCTGCCTACCCCAACGCCTACGAGGGCCGGGGCGAGGGCCACACCATTGAGTTCGTGTGGAACGGTGAGAGTCATTTCATCACCGTCCCTGATCCCAAGGTACAGCTGGCGGTGGGTACCCTGCAGGGGGTCATCGATCCGTACCTGAAGGAGAACGGCGGCGAGGTGGACTATATCCACGGCGACGACGTGACCCGTGAACTGGGCTCCAAGCCCGGCAACATGGGCTTCCTGCTGCCGGCCATGGGGAAGGAACAGCTCTTTAAGACCGTCATGGCTGACGGCGTACTGCCCCGCAAGACCTTCTCCATGGGCCACGCTCAGGATAAGCGCTACTACATCGAAGCCCGCCGTATCACCAAGTAAACAGAAACGAAAAAATCTTCCTTCTATCGACGGGTGTCCGTAAAACAGTTAATCCTCCGTATGGCTTAGACCATGCGGAGGAT
>ENA-ORUB01004473-ORUB01004473.1-human-gut-metagenome-genome-assembly--contig:-NODE-4473-length-10712-cov-5.759970_pt1 | contig 10712 bp, 8 predicted proteins | sample MGYA00241918_ERZ509200 | MGnify/ENA primary metagenome ERZ509200 (study PRJEB26280, sample SAMEA2338853) | human gut metagenome | biome: human gut; feature: human-associated habitat; material: faeces... | reverse complement strand
AAATCGCACTCCATGCAGTGACGCACGAGGTTCTTCCAGTTTTCCTTGTTGTTGTAGGCATCCTGTGCGTTGCAGCAGGCCACATACAGCTCGTGGGCGTTGTAACCGGCGAAGGTAAAGCCGTTGCCGTCGCCCATGGTGCTGTCGTGGATGGAGTCGCGCAGACCGCCGGTCTCGCGGACGATGGGAGGCGTGCCGTAGCGGCAGGCCACCATCTGTGCCAGACCGCAGGGCTCGCTCTTGGAAGGCATGATGAAGGCATCTGCGCCTGCGTAGATCTCCTGCGACAGGGCCGGCTCGAAGCCGATGTAGGTGCCAACGCGGCCCGGATGGCGTGCGCACAGGTCGGAGAAGAAGTTCTCGTACTGGCTCTCGCCGCTGCCCAGAATGACCAGCTCGATGCCGCGGTCCACCAGGCCATCGGCGATGCTCTGCACCAGATCAAAGCCCTTCATGCCGACCATGCGGCTGACCATGGCAAAGACGGGGCTGCCGTCCTTGTGCAGGCCGAACTTATCCTGCAGGGCTTCCTTGCACTTTGCCTTGCCCTCTTCAAAGTTGGTGATGTCGTAGTTGAAGGGGATGTTCTTATCCGTAGCGGGATCGTTGGAATCGGTATCGATGCCGTTCAGAATGCCGCACAGCTTGTACTGCTTCTCCCGCAGCAGAGCGTCCAGACCATAGCTGAACCACGGGTCGAGGATTTCCATGGCATAGGTGGGGCTGACAGTGGTGATCTTATCGGCAGTCTCGAAAGCACCCTTCATGAAGTTTGCGCAGCCATCGTACTCCACGATGTGCTGGTCGCGGCGGCCGATGCCGCAGGTGTCCTCCAGAATGTCGGTGCCGTACTTGCCCTGATAGGCGATGTTGTGGATGGTGAAGATGGTCTTGATGCGGTTGAACTTGTCCAGATGACGATAGTACAGGTTCAGGTACACCGGCACCAGAGCGGTCTGCCAGTCGTTGCAGTTGATGATATCGGGGGTGAAGTCGATGTAGAACAAAGTCTCCAGCACGGCGCGGGAGAAGAAGGCGAAGCGCTCGCCGTCATCGTAGAAGCCGTACAGGCCGCGGCGCTTGAAGTAATACTCGTTGTCCAGGAAGTAGTAGGTCACGCCGTTCCGCTCGGTCTTGAACAGGCCGCAGTACTGGCTGCGCCAGCCCACGGGGACGGAATAATTGGTCACGTACTCCAGCGTATCACGGAACTTCAGGTCGCCGTACAGGGGCATAATGACGCGGGCATCCACGCCGTCCTTGACCAGAGCCTTGGGCAGGGCGCCCGCAACGTCGGCCAGGCCACCGGATTTTGCAAAGGGTGCAGCTTCCGAAGCAGCATACAGGATTCTCATAGGATCGCTCCTTTCATATAGTGGGATATTTTCGTTCTCCCCCACCGCCCTTGCAGGCAGCACGAACCATTTTTACAAAAGAGCAGGCGGGGGCACACAGATGCCCCCGCCCCTCTCAAGAGGGGCTACCGGGGAGGAAGCCGCCCCTATGGATAACTCAGTAAAATCAGACGGTGTGCTTCTTCTGCACGTACACCGGGAAGCTCTCGGTGCCGGACAGCTTCTTGCCGGCAGTGATCTTCACGTTCTTATCGGTAACAACGCAGTCCAGCTCGGCATTGGCTTCCACCACCGTATCCTGCATCAGCACGCAGTTCTTGACGACGGCACCCTTCTTGACCTTGACGCCGCGGAACAGCACGCAGTTCTCCACCGTGCCCTCGATGACGCAGCCATCGGCCAGAATGGAATCGGTCACCTTGCAGCCCGGCACATAGCGGGTGGGGTTGTCGTCGCGGATCTTGGTGTAGACCGGGCTCTTCTTGGGGAACAGCTTTTCCAGATTCTCGTCATCGGTCAGCTTGAGGTTCTCGTCGAAGTAGCTCTTCATGTCACAGACATGTGCCACATATCCGGTGTACTCCAGAGCGTGGATGTTCAGGATGTTGACATTGTGGGCCAGAATATCGCGCTCGAAGTAGATCAAGCCGCGGGAGGTCGCATCCCGGACCAGCTTGAGCAGGGTCTCGCGCTCCAGAACATAGATGTTCAGGTCAAGGTTCTGCACGCCGGGGCGGTAATCGTTGAACAGCAGCTCGGTCACACGGCCGTCGGCATCAACGGTCAGGGTGTAGTTGTCGTTCTTGCGGCCCTCGGGGATCTCGGTCTTCTGGTAAGCGACGGTCACATCGGCACCGCTTGCCTGATGAGCAGCCAGCAGAGCGTTGAAGTCGTAGTTCAGGGCAACATTGGCGTCGCTCATAACCACGTACTTTTCCTTCTGGTTCTCCAGGAAGTTCATGATAGAGCCCAGAGCTTCCACACGGCCGGAATAGATGCGCACGCCCTTCTCAGCGAAAGGCGGCACGATGTTCAGGCCGCCGTGACGGCGGGCCATATCCCACTCACGGCCGGTGCCCAGATGATCCATCAGGGAGTGGTAGTTCTTGCGCACCACGATGGAGACATTGGAGATACCGCAGTTTGCCATGCTGGACAGAACAAAGTCCACCATACGGTAGCGGCCCGCGAAGGGGATCGAAGCCATTGCGCGCTCGGTCACCAGCTCGGGGACGGTATTATCATAACTGTTGGGGAAAATAATACCCAACGCATTGGTGTTCTGGCTCAGCATACTTCCATACCCTCCTTGACGGATTCAAAGACTTTGGCACCTTCCTTGACGGTTGCGCCTGCGCCGACGGTCAGGCCGGTGCCCACATGGGCAATGGGGCCATCGCCGCCCACTCGTGCACCTGCACCGACCACAACATCCTCCGCCAGGATGCAGCGCTTGACAACAGCACCAGCCTTGACCACAACGCCGTCCATCAGGACTGCGTCCTCAACGGTAGCGCCCTCTTCCACAACAACGCCTGCGCTCAGCACAGAGTGATGCACATTGCCGTAGATCTTGCAGCCCTCCGTGACGAGGGAATCCTGCACCACAGCGCGGGGGCCGATCTTCTGCGGAGGCAGGACCGGGTTGCGGCTGTAGATCTTCCACTTCTCGTCGAAGATATCGATGCCGGAGTTTTCGGGATCCAGCACTTCCATGTTGGCTTCCCACAGGCTGTCGATCGTGCCCACGTCACGCCAGTAGCCGGCAAAGCGGTAGGCGTACATCTTGCGGCCGTCGCGCAGCAGGGCGGGGATGATGTTCATGCCAAAGTCGTTCTTGGAGTTGGGGTCTGCTTCGTCCTCTTCCAGATACTTCTTCAGCACATCCCAGTTGAAGATGTAGATGCCCATGGAAGCCAGATTGGACTTGGGTACCGGGGGCTTCTCCTGGAACTCGGTGATGCGGTCGTTCTCGTCAGCCACCATCAGGCCGAAGCGGGAGGCTTCCTTCCAGTCCACTTCCATAACAGCCACAGAGAACTCTGCGCCCTTTTCCTTGTGGAAGCGCAGGAAGTCGGCATAGTCCTGCTTGCAGATCTGGTCGCCGGACAGGATGATCACATACTCGGGATCGTAGCTGTCGATGAAGCCGATGTTCTGGTAGATGGCGTTTGCAGTGCCCTTGTACCAGTCGGTGCCCTTTGCCTGCTCGTAGGGCGGCAGGGTGTGCACGCCGCCGTGCAGACGATCCAGATCCCAGGGCTGGCCGTTGCCGATGTACTCGTTCAGCTTCTGGGGCTGATACTGGGTCGCGATGCCAACGGTATCGATGTTGGAGTTCACGCAGTTGGACAGCGGGAAGTCCACGATGCGGTACTTACCGCCGAAGGACACTGCGGGTTTTGCCGTTTTCTGTGTCAGCGCGTACAAGCGCGAGCCACGTCCACCGGCAAGGATCATTGCCACAATTTCTTTTGCCATAGCTTTATTCTCCCCTTTAACATTAACATTTCCGTTGTTCGGAAATGATCGTCAACATGTGCGGTATGGGTCGGCCGAAGTGCCGGGTCATTCCTTGGGCTCCTTCGGTTTGCGGGTGCGTTTTGCGGGTGCTTTTTCCGCCTTGGGTTCTGCCTCTGCCTTGGGCTTGCGGCCGCGCTTTTTGGGTGCTTCCTCGGCCTTTTCCGGCTCAACCTTTGCCTTGCGGGCGGTCTTTTTCACTGGCTTTTCCTCTGCAGCGGCAGCTTCTGCCTTGGGCTTGCGGCCCGGCTTCTTTACCACCTTTGCTGCAGCTTCCTCCGCAGCGGTCTTTGCCTTTTTGGCTGCGGTCTTTTTTCCCGCCTTATCGGTCTTGTCCGCTGCGGCCTTGCGGGTGCGCTTGGCGGGCACTTCAAAATACAGGGTGCTCATGGGCGGCAGGGTGATCGTGATGCTCTGCTCAAAGCCGTGCATCGGCTTTTTGTGGGTGCGCACGGCCTTGTTGTGGACTGCGCCGGAACCGCCGAACTCTGCATCGTCGCTGTTCAGGATCTCCTTGTAGGAGCCTGCCACCGGTGCGCCCAGAGTGTAGCCCTCGCGCAGGACGGGGTTGAAGTTGCACACCACAAGGATCTGCTTGCCGGAAGTGTCCTTGCGCAGGAAGGCGATGACGCTCTGCTGCGAGTCATCCGGCACGATCCACTGGAAGCCCTCCCAGCTGTAATCCACCTGCCAGAAGGCGGGATGCTCCTTGTAGAAGGCGTTCAGGGTCTTGACGTAGGTCTGCAGCTCGGTGTGCTTATCGTAGCCCAGCAGCATCCAGTCCAGCGGCTTTGTCTCGTTCCACTCGGCGAACTGGCCGAACTCCTGACCCATGAACAGCAGCTTCTTGCCCGGGTGGGCCATCATGTAGCCAAAGAAGGTGCGCAGGTTTGCAAACTTGGCGTCGTACTCGCCGGGCATCTTGTTGATCAGGCTGCCCTTGCCGTGCACCACCTCATCGTGGCTGATGGGCAGCACAAAATTCTCGCTGAAGGCGTAGAAGAAGCTGAAGGTGACCTTGTTGTGGTTGCCGGAACGGAAGAGCGGGTCAGTCTTCATGTAGCTGAGCATATCGTTCATCCAGCCCATGTTCCACTTGAAGTTGAAGCCAAGGCCGCCGTCCGAAGCAGGCTTTGTGACCATGGGCCATGCAGTGGATTCTTCCGCGATCATGTACTTGTGGGGGTGACGGCCCAGCACGGTGTCGTTCAGCTTGCGCAGGAAAGCAACAGCCTCCAGATTTTCCTTGCCGCCGTCCTTGTTCGGCTCCCACTCGCCCTGCTTGCGGTTATAGTCCAGATACAGCATGGATGCCACCGCGTCCACGCGCAGACCGTCGATATGGTACTGCTCCAGCCAATACAGTGCGCTGGAGATCAGGAAGCTCTGCACCTCGCTGCGGCCGAAGTCGAACACCATGGTGCCCCACTCCTTATGTTCGCCGCGCTTCGGATTCGGGTCCTCGTAGCAGGCTTCGCCATCAAAGTTGTACAAGCCGAACTGATCCTTCGGGAAGTGAGCAGGCACCCAGTCCATGATCACACCGATGCCGGCGGCATGGAGCTTATCCACAAAAGCCATCAGGTCCTTGGGGGTGCCGTAGCGGCTGGTGGGTGCAAAATAGCCGGTGACCTGATAGCCCCAGCTGCCGTCAAACGGATATTCCATGACCGGCAGCAGTTCCACATGGGTATAGCCCATCTCTGTGATATACGGGATCAGCTCGTCTGCCAGCTCGGAATAATTGTAGGGCTTACCGCCCTCCTTCATCTTCCAGCTGCCGGCGTGCATCTCGTAAATATTCATCGGGCTGTTGATCACATCAGCCTTTTTCTGTGCTGCCTGCCATGCATCATCGTGCCACGCAAAACCACTGATATCGTAGACCTTGCTGCCGTTGGACGGGCGGGTCTCGGCGTGGAACGCATAGGGATCGGCCTTATAGACCAGATCACCTGCGCGGGTGGTCACGCAGTATTTATAAACATCATATTCCTTCATGCCCGGGATGAACAATTCCCATACGGAATCGCCATCCACCTTGCGCATCGGGTGGCTGCCCGGCTTCCAGCTGTTAAAGTCGCCCACCACGCTGATGGCTACAGCATGGGGTGCCCACACGCGGAACACCACACCTGCTTCACCGGCACGTGTTTCCATGTGTGCGCCAAAGTAGCGGTATGCTTCACAGTTATTGCCCTGTTTGAACAAATACACCGGCAGGTCCGATGCATTGCTCTGGATCTTCTCCTCGGTCGGTTTCATAGACTGCTCCTCCCCGTACAGATGCACAAAGCGCACCTGTAGCTTTTTACCCTTTTATATTAAAGAATTTCGGTCTGTTTTTCAAGAGTTTCGCCGCATTTTACTGTAAAATTTACCATAATCTTTTCGTTGATATTTTTTCCTTATATACATACCCGCTAAATTTTTACAAATTTTATGGTGAATCCTGCCAATCTGACAATAAAAAAGAGCCTCTGCGCACCCTCCCAAAGGGAAGGTGTACAGAAGCTCTCTGTTTCTGTTGAAAATTTTCAGTTCCGGTTTCCCCGGTTCTTTTCAGCCTGCTCAGTCCACCACGTAGACGTTCACCTGAATGGCTCCATTGATCACGCTCTCGGCGTAGGTCTCGTAGAACAGGTCCACAAGGATCTGGCCCTTCTGCACGGCAATGCCGGTATCGGTAGCCACCGCATAGCCGTACACGAACTTGCCGTCGGTGGAGGTGATATACAGCTTGGTGCCGTAGGGGATCACATCCGGGTCCACAGCCACAGTGCCGTAGCCCAGACCCAGACCGGAAGAACCCTTGCCGGTCTTGGAATAGTAGCCGGTGGCCTTGCCGGTGAGCACCTTGCTGTAAGAGGCGGGTGCATTGGTGGTGCCGTCCGGGCCGGTCAGCGGGGAGACCGGCGCGCCTGCGCCATAGGTCTTTACGATGTGGTTGGTCGGCTCCACAGTGGTGGTGGAATCCACCACGATGCTGTTTTCCAGTTCGCCGTCCACATAGCGGTCGCGGGTGGTGATGGTCTGCTGGCCTTCCGCACCATGGCGCACCGTGGTGGCGCGGCCGGTGTTGCGGAAATACAGGCTGGTGTAGACGTACTCGGTATCGTAGGGGATGGCCTGCGTCTCCACACGGTCGGTGTAGTCCACGCGGTGCACCGTGATGGTGGAACCTGCGCTCACCAGCTGGTCCAGAGCAGGCTCGGTGTAGTCGTCACCCTCCAGGGTGATACCGGCACGCTTCAGGGCATCCGCCACGGTGCCGAACACCATTTTGACGGGGTACTCCTGACCGTCGGCAGTGATGCTGACGGAGAATGCGCGCTCAATGTTCAGGGCGGCAAGATTGCCGCTGTAGGCCGTGTAATAGACCTGATCGCCCTCTTCGGACTGGATGCCGGAAAGGTTCATAACCTGTGCAGGGTCGGTCTCGGAGGTGAGGATCACCTGCCGGGCACCATTGGAGTCTGTGACGTAGGTCAGCCGCAGATTCGCAGCGGTCACACTGAGTGTAGCCACAAGGCACACGACCATGACACAAAACGCCAGCACACGGGGAGAGACTGCATGCTTGCAGTCAGACAATGCTTTCTTCAATTTTACGGAAGCGATACGAGACAACTCCTCTCTTTTCAAAATTGGCTGCGGCTGCGGACATGTTTTTCATGCCCCGGCCGCCCAGACTGCGGGGCGGGCAGAAGCCATCTGGCCCCACAATCAAATACGATGCCCTCTTTTTGGTAAAATCGAGCATCGTATACAATTTGGACTCCGCTGCGGAGGGTGCAGTTACCCTCCCGGCCCGGACCCCATCTGCCCGCGCCGCGCCGTATATAAGACGGCTTTTTACTTCATCCAGATAATTTTTAAACGCTGCAACGTCTGTTGGTTCCGTTGAGCGAGTCTTATTTTACCAGTCCAATGGCCATTTGTCAAATCACCTTCTCATACTTTGTTAGTTTTTTGACGTTATTTTTTGTGCAACTTTAACATTGTTTTCTCCAAAATATTGTTTTTTCGGTTATTTCCTTCCGATTTTCGACCTGTTTTCTGGGGTGTTTTGTTCACGAATTTTTAACATTTATTTTGGACTTTTTGCACCGGAAACTGCACTTTTGGGTTCGTTTTCCCATGCGGCAAGCGGCCAAAAATCGCTGGTTTTCCGTACAAAGCCACCTCTTTTTCATCCCATTTTTCACCCACAAAGAACTGTGCGAATTACTCATGAAAAGCGCCTCCCGGCAAAATGCCGAAGCACAGAAATTTGTGCAGCAAAAGACCACACTGGCAGCTGCCGGGCAGCGGCTGTACAATCAAACAAAAAACAGAAAGGAAGGTTTTCAAGTGAACATCAAGATCATTCAAAGGCAGTGCGGCGGCACTGAATTTCTGTCCCAGCCGCACCGCCTGCACCTCGGTGCACAGAACGCTGCCGGTGTGGACGAGCTGTGCTTCACGCTGCCGGAAGCATGGGCCGGGTGCACCGTTGCGCTCTACCTGCGCCGCAGCGACGGCACCCTGCTGGCACCGGTCTCATTGGACACGCAGCACTGCGTCACCGTGGACCGCCGCCTGACCGGAAGCACCGGCGGACAGTGGATGCTGGCAGCCATCGATGCCAGCGGCTACGCCGCCTATACCCGGCCCGGCAGCTACGACACCTACGCTATCCTGCCCACCGACGGCGGCGCGGAAGAGCTGCCGCCCTCGCAGTATGAGCAGTTCGTGGCGCGTGTGCTGGAAAGTGCCAGTACCGCTTCCACCGCCGCACAGCGTGCCGCAGCCAGTGCTGCAAGCACGGCATCCAATGCGGCACAGGCCCAGACCGCGGCACAGCGCACCAGCGCCGACAGTGCCGCTGCATCCCGCTGTGCAGCCCGTGCCGAGGCTGCTGCCGCACGGGCAGAGGAGCTGGTGCCTACCGACGGTCAGGTAGTGAGCGTGAACGGCAAAAGCGGCATCGTAAAACTGACGGCGCAGGATGTGGGGGCGCTTCCCTGCCCGGCAGTTCCGGTCTCCGGCCAGCTGCTTCGGGTGCTGAGCGTGGACCCCAACACCGGGGCCGTGTTGACCGATACTGCCGCCATGCCGGATCTGTCGCCCTATCTGCGCAGCAGCACGGTGCCCACGGCTTCGGCCCCCGGCGCAGTACGGGTGGACCCCGCCTGCGGCATCAACGTGCGCAGCGACGGAACCCTGATCACCGCACCAGCTGCCCGCGAACAGCTGGACAGCATGACGGATGCACTTCTGCCGCTGACCGCAGCCCTGCTGCCTTATGGCGTGAAGAAGGCTCTGACCACCGCCGCAGCCGCCGGGGAATGGACCGCTGCCGAAAAGGCAAACGCCCTGCGCACCTTCGGTGCCGATTTTTCTTCCTATTATACAAAGGAAGATGTCGATGCTCTGCTGGCCGCACCCAGCTCCGCTGCCTACCCGGTGGGCAGCATCTACCAGAGCACCGCCCCCACCAGCCCTGCCGCCCTGTTTGGCGGCACATGGGAGCAGATCGCATCGGAGCGCGTGCTGATGGGTGCCAGCAGTAGCCACGCAGCGGGCACCACAGTAAAGGCCGGACTGCCGAACATCACAGGCTCTTTTGTCGCGGATGTAAAAAAGGGTGAACATAAGGTATCCGGCGCATTCACTGCCGGCAACGTGATCGCATCTACGGGCGAATACAATTCCTTTTCTGATGTATATAAGTTCAGTCTGGATGCGTCCAAGTCTAATGCCATCTACGGCCGCAGCGCCACCGTGCAGCCTGCCGCCTACTATGTGCACATCTGGCGGCGCGTGGCCTGAGAAAGGAGGTTTTGAACCATGAAGATCATTGACGAGAACGGTGCAGCCATTGAAAACCCTGACCTGACGCTTGGGTATCTGGTGGACGACACCGAGCCAGTGGAGCACCCCGCCGTGGAAGGCGTGGAGGAAGTGAGCCACTACGAGACCGTAACGGAGTATCCCGGCGGCGGCAGGGATGTGCGGAAGGCCATCGACGTGCCGGGCGTGCCTGCGCAGGCCGCATGGACCGAACAGGTGCCGGTGCAGAGATACATCCGCTATACGGAAGAAGAATTGGCCGCGCGGGAAAAAGAGCGCCAGCAGGCCGAGGAAGCAGCCCGTCTGCCCGAGACGATCGCCAGCCTGACCTGCCAGCTGACCGACCTGCAGCTGGCCCTGTGTGAACTGTACGAAGGAGGTGGTGTGTAATGGCAAGGATCTATGCGGCCCTGATCCGCAAGGGCATCAAAACGCTGGAGGATGTGCCCGCCCGGCTGAGAGATGCCGTGGCAGCGCTGCTGCAGGAGGACGGCCATGCTTAACGTTTACTCCCGCGCAAGGGATGGCGAAACGCTGCTGAGCCGCAGCTTCCGCGCAAAGGAATTTGCCTGCAAAGACGGCACCGACCCTTTGTTTGTGGACAGCGAACTGGTGCAGGTGCTGCAGGCCATCCGTGACCATTTTGGCGCACCGGTGGTCATTACCAGCGGCTACCGCACCGCTGCACACAACAGGGCTGTGGGCGGGGCGGTTTACAGCCAGCATCAGTATGGCCGTGCCGCGGATATCCGGGTGTCCGGCGTGCCGGTGGAGCAGCTTGCCGCCTACGCCGAGACCCTGCTGCCCGGCACCGGCGGCATCGGCCGCTACCCCGCAAAAGGCTTTGTCCATGTGGATGTGCGCAAAGCAAAAAGCCGGTGGGTCGGGTAAAGGCGGTGAACGGAATGGAAACGATCTTATCCGCTGTCATTGCCGGGGCTGTGACCCTGATCGGCGTGCTGATCGCCAACAGCCGCAGTCAGGCCGTGACCGACACCAAGC
>ENA-ORUB01004459-ORUB01004459.1-human-gut-metagenome-genome-assembly--contig:-NODE-4459-length-10744-cov-3.080082_pt1 | contig 10744 bp, 7 predicted proteins | sample MGYA00241918_ERZ509200 | MGnify/ENA primary metagenome ERZ509200 (study PRJEB26280, sample SAMEA2338853) | human gut metagenome | biome: human gut; feature: human-associated habitat; material: faeces... | reverse complement strand
CATTGATTATGGCAAAGATATTAGTAGCAACAGATAAACCTTTCGCAGCGATAGCCGTGAAAGGTATCCGCGAAGTAGTAGAACAAGCGGGCGACGAATTGGTATTATTAGAAAAATATACCGAGAAAGCTCAATTACTTGATGCTGTAAAAGATGTTGATGCATTGATTATCCGCAGTGACAAAGTCGATAAAGAAGTTTTGGATGCTGCCCAGCAACTGAAAATCGTGGTACGTGCCGGCGCCGGATATGATAATGTTGATCTGGATGCGGCTACTGCCCATCAAGTATGCGTCATGAATACTCCGGGACAGAATTCAAATGCGGTAGCCGAACTGGTCTTTGGTATGATGGTCATGGCTGTACGTAATTTCTACAACGGAACTTCTGGAACTGAATTGAAAGGAAAGAAACTGGGTATCCATGCATTCGGAAACGTGGGTAGAAATGTTGCCCGTATTGCACAGGGTTTTGGTATGGAAGTATATGCATACGATGCATTCTGTCCGAAAGAAGTCATTGAAGAAGCTGGTGTAAAAGCAGTTGATTCAGCCGAGGCTCTGTATGAAACATGCAACATTGTATCGCTCCACATTCCGGCCACTGCAGAAACCAAGAACTCAATCAATGCGGCTTTGGTTGGTAAAATGCCGAAAGGTGGTATTTTAGTGAATACTGCCCGCAAAGAAGTCATCAATGAAGCCGAATTAATCCAATTGATGGAAGAACGTACTGACTTAAAGTACTTAACGGATATCATGCCGGCAGCTAATGATGAATTCACTGCTAAATTCGCCGGCCGTTATTTCTCTACGCCGAAAAAGATGGGTGCACAGACTGCCGAAGCCAATATCAATGCCGGTATTGCAGCAGCTCATCAGATCGAAGGTTTCTTGAAAGAAGGTATTGAGAAATTCAGAGTAAATAAATAAGGTATGGCTACGATAAAACCATTTAAAGGAATTCGTCCACCGAAAGACTTGGTGGAACAGGTTGCTTCACGGCCATACGATGTGCTGAATTCGGATGAAGCACGCGAAGAAGCCAAAGGTAATGAAAAATCGTTGTATCATATTATCCGACCGGAAATAGACTTTCCGGTCGGCACTGATGAACATGCGCCTGAAGTATATAAGAAAGCTGCCGAGAACTTCAATATGTTCCAGAAAAAAGGCTGGCTGGTACAAGATCCGAAAGAATGTTATTACGTTTATGCCCAGACCATGAACGGGAAGATTCAATACGGACTTGTCGTATGTGCTTATGTACCTGATTACATGAATGGTGTGATTAAAAAACATGAATTGACCCGTCGCGATAAAGAAGAAGACCGAATGAAACATGTGCGCGTTAATAATGCTAACATCGAACCGGTATTCTTTGCCTATCCGCATAACGACGAGCTCAACAAAATCATTGCCAAGTATACAGCCCAAAAGCCGGAATACGACTTCATTGCTCCGGGTGACGGTTTTGGTCATACTTTCTGGGTAATTGATCAGGAAGAGGATATTCGCCGGATTACGGAATTGTTCGCCCAGATTCCTGCACTGTATATTGCCGACGGTCATCATCGTTCAGCTGCAGCAGCTTTGGTTGGTGCCGAGAAAGCCCAGCAGAATCCGAATCATCGCGGAGATGAAGAGTACAATTATTTCATGGCAGTCTGTTTTCCGGATGACCAGTTGACAATCATCGACTATAATCGGGTAGTGAAAGACCTGAACGGACTGACGCCTGAAGCCTTCCTGGAAAAACTGAAGAAGAACTTTACCGTAGAATGCAAAGGGGTTGATATTTATAAGCCGGCTTGTCTGCATAATTTCTCTTTGTACTTGGATGGAAACTGGTATTCACTGACAGCCAAACCGGGCACATACGACGACAGTGATCCGATCGGAGTACTGGATGTTACGATTTCTTCAAATCTGATCCTGAATGAAATCCTGAACATTAAGGACCTGCGTTCAGATAAGCGAATAGACTTCGTCGGTGGTATCCGTGGCTTAGGCGAATTGAAGAAAAGAGTTGACAGCGGAGAAATGAAAATGGCATTGGCTCTTTATCCCGTTACAATGAAACAATTAATGGACATTGCCGACACGGGCAATATCATGCCGCCGAAAACAACATGGTTCGAACCGAAGCTTCGTTCTGGTTTAGTCATTCATAAATTGGAATAAACTCAAATATCCGAATGGAATATTTTCCTCATAGTCGGGAATCCCGACTGATATAATTCGGAAATAAGGTCATAAAGATACAGACCAGCCAAACTTTCATCAGATTTTCACATATCCGAACAAGGAAGTTTGTCTGGTCTGTGTTATTTTTGTACCGTTTTATCAATACAGATCTTTAATACCCGTTTTATGAAACGAATTTCAAGTATTTTTCTTTTATTGTGGGCTTTCCTAAGCCTCTCTGCCACTACGCGCGAAGTCAAGCTAAAGCTGATTGAAACAAGCGACATACATGGCAACTTTTTCCCTTACAATTTTATCACGCAACAAGACTGGAACGGTAGTTTTGCCCGCGTATATACCTATGTACAGCAAGAACGTCAGACTTACGGAGATAATTTGTTGCTGATGGACAATGGGGATATTCTGCAAGGACAACCTTCTGCCTATTATTACAACTTCATGGATACGATTTCAACGCATATTACAGCTGCCATGATGAATTACATGGGATTCGTTATCGGGAATATGGGGAATCATGACGTAGAAGCCGGACATGCGGTTTACGACCGCTGGATCAAGCAATGTAACTTCCCGGTTTTAGGAGCGAATATTATCCGTACTTCCAACGGACAACCGTATTTAAAGCCGTATGAAATTATCGAACGTGATGGTATCAAAATAGCTGTTTTAGGTATGATCACACCGGCTATTCCGACTTGGTTGCCCGAAACATTGTGGAAAGGTCTTTCTTTTGCCGATATGGAACAGACAGCCCGCAAATGGATTCCGATCATTCAGGAAAAAGAAAAGCCGGATGTAGTTATCGGACTCTTCCATGCCGGAAAAGAGGCTCGTACGGTTGCTGGGAAATATCGGGAAGACGCTTCTGCTGAAATAGCTGAACGCATTCCGGGCTTCGATATCATTATGATGGGACATGACCATCGCCGTTTCTGCGGAAAGATAGCCAATGCCCAAGGTGATTCCGTCTTGCTGATCAATCCGGCGAATAACGGAAGAACAGTCGGTGATATAGAAATCAGTCTAACAGTCGACGGAGATAAAGTCGTACGAAAAAGTACTCAAGGAACACTGACAGATATGGATAAACTACAGCCAAGTCAAGAATTCATGGCTCAGTTTACACCCCAATATCAGGCAGTCAAGACCTTCGTTTCAGAGAAAGTCGGTACTTTTACCGAGACGATCTCTACCCGTCCTGCCTATTTCGGTCCGTCAGCATTTATTGATTTCATTCATTCCCTGCAACTCGATCTGACCGGAGCCGACATTTCTTTTGCTGCTCCACTTTCATTTGATGCCGAAATCAAGGAAGGAAACATTCGGATCAGTGATATGTTCAACTTATATAAGTATGAGAACATGCTCTATACTATGGAGCTGACCGGAAAAGAAATCAAAGGATTTCTCGAAGAATCTTATGCCATTTGGACAAACCAAATGCAATCAGCCGAAGATCATCTTCTCTTATTGACAGAACGGAAAGACAGCAATGGGTATACCTTTACGAATCCTAGCTTCAACTTTGATTCGGCTGCCGGAATCATCTATACTGTTGATGTAACAAAACCTGCCGGACAAAAGATAACGATCCAGAGCCTGGCTAATGGAGAAACATTTGATCTTAACAAGACTTATCGTGTGGCTCTGAACTCATATCGTGGTAACGGTGGCGGCGAACTGTTGACTAAAGGGGCTGGTATTCCACAAGATCAGTTAAAAGACCGGATTGTCAATGCAACAGAAAAAGATCTTCGCTACTACATGATCCAGTATATCAAAGATAAGAAAACATTGTCTCCGCAGCCACTCAACCAATGGAAGATGATTCCGGAGGCATGGACTCAAAAGGCTGCCGAAAGAGACGCAAAACTATTGTTTGAATAAGCAATAACAAACCTCCTCTAAAACAAAAAGATCACAAAGTGCCTGAGAATATATCTCTACACTTTGTGATCTTTTCCTTTATAACCGTTTGTTACTTAATCCAGTTTCAATACAGCCAGGAACGCTTTCTGTGGAACTTCCACGGTTCCGATCTGTTTCATTCGCTTCTTTCCTTCTTTCTGCTTTTCCAACAGCTTACGCTTACGCGAAACGTCACCACCATAACACTTGGCCGTCACATCTTTTCGTACCGCCTTGATGGTTTCACGCGCAATGATCTTTGCCCCAATAGCTGCCTGAATAGCAATTTCAAACTGTTGCCGCGGGATCAGTTCTTTCAGCTTCTCACACATCCGGCGACCAAAGGTAACACTGTTGTCGATATGAGTCAGTGTTGAAAGCGCATCCACCGGTTCTCCGTTCAACAGAATATCCAACTTCACCAACTTACTCGGACGGTAATCGTGTAAATGATAATCGAATGAAGCATATCCTTTCGAAATACTCTTCAGCTTGTCGTAGAAGTCGATGACGATTTCTCCTAAAGGCAAATCATAGATAATCTCAACACGGTCACCTGAAATATAATTCTGCTTCACCAGAATACCTCGTTTGCCCAAACACAAAGTCATAATCGGTCCGATATAAGTTGTGTTCGTTATGACAGACGCCCGAATATAAGGTTCTTCAATATGATCAATCAATGTCGGATCGGGCAAACCACTCGGATTATGTACTTCCTTACAGTTTCCTTTCTTATCATATACCAGATATGATACGTTCGGAACTGTCGTGATCACATTCATATTGAACTCACGATCCAAACGTTCCTGAACAATCTCCATGTGCAACAATCCCAAGAAACCGCAACGGAAACCAAAACCCAAGGCCGCAGAACTTTCCGGCTGGAAAGTCAAAGACGCATCGTTCAACTGTAACTTTTCCAATGAAGCGCGCAGATTTTCGAAGTCTTCCGTCTCGATCGGATAAACTCCGGCAAAGACCATCGGCTTTACTTCCTCAAAACCGGCGATGGCTTCCGATGCCGGACGGGCTACATGGGTAATCGTATCTCCCACCCGAACTTCCTTAGACGTTTTGATACCGGAAATTATATAACCTACATCGCCTGTACGCACTTCATCCCGAGGAGACATCTCCAACTTCAAAACACCCACCTCATCGGCATCATATTCCTTACCGGTAGCAATGAACTTCACGTGATCACCTTTGCGGATCACCCCATTTTCTACCTTGAAATAAGCAATGATTCCCCGGAAAGAATTGAATACAGAGTCGAAAATCAAGCATTGCAACGGAGCATCCGGATCACCTTTAGGAGCAGGTACACGTTCTACAATTGCGTTCAATACATCTTCCACACCTTCTCCCGTCTTTCCACTGGCACGCAGAATATCACTACGGTCACAACCCAGCAAGTCGATGATTTCATCTTCAACTTCTTCCGGCATGGCACTCGGCAAATCAATCTTATTCAAAACCGGAATAATCTCCAGATCATTCTCAATTGCCATGTAAAGATTGGATATTGTCTGCGCCTGAACTCCTTGCGATGCATCCACAATCAGTAATGCTCCTTAGCAAGCCGCAATCGAACGTGATACTTCATACGAAAAGTCAACGTGCCCCGGCGTATCAATCAGATTCAATATATAACTTTCGCCTTTGTAGGTATAATTCATCTGGATAGCATGGCTCTTGATCGTAATACCTCGTTCACGTTCCAAGTCCATATCATCCAATACCTGATCTTGCATATCTCTGCCTTCTACCGTATTCGTATATTCCAACAAACGGTCTGCCAGGGTACTTTTCCCATGGTCAATATGAGCAATAATACAAAAATTGCGGATATTCTTCATTTAGTCCTTTGTATCTTAAATCATTTCTGTTTGCAAATATACAAAAAATTCAATTATCGAAGAGCCTTCTGTCCTTTGGAGCATTTGTCTGTAATCATTCAAAAGGAAGGTTTCGTAAGCTCATAGGGCTTTGTAACAGACTTCATTGGAGCATTTTTCCTACTTCAAAGAGTTCTGTTTAGCTTAAAAGCGTTTCCAAATAATAAATCAAGTTAAATACAGCAATTTTATGCCACAAAATTATGCTGAATAACATAAAATCTCTATATTTGCACTGTGTTTTTCATGGTATTAGATTTAAGGTTAGCAATGAAGATTGGTTGTCGTGATGACAACCTTTTCTTTTTTATAGACTTTTCTTTTCTATCTTGATATAGAATTCCAAGTTCATGGCTATTATTTCGATTGTTCTTTATCATCAATCAGATAAAGAGGCAGGGCTTTGACCGGTTTCACGGAAATATGATTCCCCTTCTTTCGGCAAATCAGGCATTCCCGTTTCAATTTACGGTGCGAAAAGCTGAAGACATAATTGGGATTAAAATGAACGCCATTAAAGCGAACTTCAAAATGCAAATGAGCCGTTGTTGCCCGACCCGTATGTCCGGTTAAAGCAATAGGCATTCCGGCTTTTACTTCATCGCCCGGCTTGACCAGATTTTTGGAGTTATGGCTATATACGGTCTCCAAGCCATTATAATGACGAATAACAATCACATTTCCATAGGCCGCATACGGTTTAGAAAGCCGCACAACACCATCGAATGCAGCCACAATCGTATCATTCGGACACGTCTTGATATCATATCCGGAATGATGACGACGCCTACCGCCATAAGGAGATATTACTTTTGCTCCCGGCAAAGGGAATGCATAATCGCCTTCCTGTATCAACGACAAGTCGATAATCTCCGTATCCGAATCCTGAAAACGGGCTGCATCTCCCACTCCAATATGATTGATCTCCCGACTGGTAAAATCGGTCGTAATCATCTTACGGGGAGAAGCCAGTAATTCCAACTTTCCTGTTTCCGGATATTTAGGAAACTCAACCATAGGGATCGTTATCTCTGTCGCAGGGAAAGAAGGCTTTGCCGGTGGTAAAACAGGAGGAAGATTCTTTTTCTTACCATATACATCCTGGGCCGAATGACTTAGCAAGAGTACAGCCAAGAACATTCCGCTATAAACATACTTTTTGATCCGAAATTTCATTCTTAAAAAAATTTCGAACAAAGGTAGTAAAAAAAAGAAACTAACTGCAATACAAAAAATGTTATATGTATTTCTGCTACAAATCATTCTGTTCAACGTATGCCTGCCGGTTCAACAAACGGTAAACATAGCATTGACTCATAATGACCAAAGGATAGGCTACCAGCAATCCGACTAGGAATAAAAGGGCTCCGATAATGAGGATAAACAATTGGGCCAGCATAAGCAGGAACAAAGATAATTCATACCCTTTCGTCAGATTCCAGCTTTTCTTCAAAGATTCAATGCTTCCGGCATTTTCATCGACAATAAACTGTCCATAAAACTGCAGACGAAGATATAGATAAATTCCCGGTATAATAAAGAATACCAGACCAATACAAAGTGACAAACTAAAAAGCAAACCGGCTATAAAGTAGTTTACTATCTTGGAAGGATGCGACATATAAGCCGAAAACTGAGGTTCATCGCCATCCATTGTCTGAAACATATTCTTGATATATCCCAAGGCAAATATTGAAGAGATAAGAATACTGATCAACGAAGAAATCAACATGCCTCCAATAGATGTGGACAAGGGAGACATAAGCAAACTGATCGTGAACGAGATCAAACACATCCCGATGACCAGACCAGCCAAAATCCAAATTTGAGACTTTACGTTTTTCCAACTAGTACTCAGTACTTCCGAAATAACAATCGTGGTATTCATGATGATTTTAATTTAAGTTACTAGGTCAAAAGTAAGCAATAATTATGGAAAAGCAAGTGTTTGCCATAAAAATATTACGTAAAAAGTGATTTTATTCTCCATTTTGATTTTAACGCATTCCTTTTTCACTACCGAAAAAGAGAACATTTCCGCAGACAAATCAACCATCCGTCTCCTTCATTTCAAGACAAAGACATACAAACTACGCAGGTTGTGATACAAACTTCACTTCCATTCATATTTTTGACAAATGTGATAAAGCTTTTCCATATATGTCAAAAAGCTTTATCACATATATAGTAAAGCTTTACGACATCTGTCAAAAAATTAGTTTCTAACCAGATTCAAACCTCAATCCAAGCAGAACAGACCATCCGGAATACATCTCCCTTCTTTTTCTTTCCTAAAAAAGCTATATGGCACAATTTCTATACGGGACAATCAATATTCATTTTGTACCAAAACGATATCTTTCGTTTGAGAAAATGATATAATATGCACACAAATATGGTTAAAATAAAACTATGTAATTCCCCCATTTTATAGAAATAAATTACCTTTGTGACTAAAATAAGAGTAAAAAAGGAAATGACAAAGCAGCATTCCTAAAGGGAGCGAAAAATAAGCGCAATAGTTAATTCAAGAATAATTTTCAAATTTAACAATTATATGAAGAAACATTTTTTGAAGTTTATGGTAACTCAGGGTAAGTACATGGCAATATGTGCTACTGGGTTTATTTTGTTTTCTTGTGGAAACAGCCAAAGTGGAATGAAGATGGGAGACGACGAATATGCTGTTGCTACAGTAACAACGACTTCTAGTAACCAGACGAAATCTTACCCAGCAACAATCAAAGGAACACAGGATATCGAAATCCGTCCGCAGGTTTCCGGTTTTATTGTCAAACTTTGTGTAGATGAAGGTGCAACTGTCCGGAAAGGACAAGCTTTGTTTCAAATAGATCCAACTCAATACCAGGCAGCCTATAATCAGGCAAAAGCAGCTGTTGAAACAGCTGAAGCGAACTTACGAACATTGACGCTGACAGAAAAGAACAAACACATGCTGTTTGAAAAGCAAATCATCAGTTCGTTTGAATACGAAACAGCTGTCAACAATCTGTTATCAGCCAAGGCTGCATTGGCTCAAGCTAAAGCATCGGAAGTAAGTGCCAAACAAAACTTGGATTTCTGTACTGTTACCAGTCCTTCGAATGGTGTAATCGGCACATTCCCCTACCGTATCGGTAGTTTGGTAAGTCCGTCTATTGCAGAACCGATGACAACGGTTTCCGAAATCAACGACATGTATGTTTATTTCTCCATGACAGAAAAAGACCTGTTGCAACTGACAAAAACAGGAACTTCTTTAAAAGAAGAGCTGGAGAAAATGCCGGCAGTCAAATTACAGCTGGCCGACGGAAGCTTCTACAATGATGAAGGAAAGATTGATGCTGTCAGTGGTGTAATCGATCAGACAACCGGTTCTGTAAGTATGCGTGCAATCTTCCCGAACAAGAATAACATCTTGCGTAGTGGAGGTACAGGAAATGTTATTTTCCCGTATGCAATGGATAACATCATCCTGATTCCGCAATCTTCTACGGTTGAAATCCAGGACAAGAAGTTCGTTTATGTATTGCAACCCGACAGCACACTGAAATATACAGAAGTACAGATCTCTGATTTGAATGATGGTCAGAATTACATTGTAACCAGCGGATTGAATGCTTCTGACAAGATCGTGGTTGAAGGTGTACAACAATTGCACAACGGGCAAAAGATCACCCCTATAACACAAGCACAACAAGAAGCGAAATACCAACAACACCTGAAAGATCAGCGTGATGGTAACTTGGCAACCGCTTTCAATTAATTTTTATAGGATAGACAATTAAATCAGATATAAAATGAAATTAGATAGATTTATAAACCGTCCGGTGCTATCAACCGTAATCTCTATTTTGATAGTCATCCTGGGTGTTATTGGTCTTACGACCTTACCTATTACCCAATATCCGGACATCGCTCCTCCTACCGTATCGGTTAGAGCGACTTATACGGGAGCCAATGCGACTTCCGTATTGAATTCTGTCATTGCCCCACTTGAAGACCAGATCAATGGTGTGGAAAACATGATGTATATCACATCAACGGCTTCAAACACCGGTTCGGCTGATATCAGTGTTTACTTCAATCAGGGTACTGATCCGGATATGGCAGCCGTAAACGTGCAGAACCGTGTATCCATGGCACAAGGTCTGTTGCCTGCCGAAGTAACAAAAGTCGGTGTGACAACACAGAAAAGACAGACTTCTATGTTGATGGTATTCTCATTGTACGACAAGGAAGACAAATACAACATTGAGTTTATCGAAAACTACGCCAACATCAACTTGATTCCGGAAATCAAACGTGTAAATGGTGTAGGTGATGCCAACGTGTTAGGTCAGGACTATTCAATGCGTATTTGGTTGAAGCCGGATATCATGGCTCAATACAAATTAGTTCCCAACGACATTGCAGCAGCGTTGTCTGAACAGAACATCGAAGCGGCTCCTGGTCAGTTTGGTGAACGCGGAAACCAGTCTTTCCAATACACCATCCGTTATAAAGGTCGTCTGCAAAAGCCCGGTGAGTTTGCCGACATTGTTATTAAAGCTTTGCCCGACGGTGAAGTACTCCGCTTAGGCGATATTGCTGATTTGGAATTAGGTCGTTTGGCTTATACATTTAATAATACGGTAAACGGTCATAAAGCCGTTTCTTGTATCGTTTATCAGATGGCAGGAACCAATGCAACCCAAACCATATCTGACTTGGAAAAAGTTTTGGCTA
>ENA-ORUB01004458-ORUB01004458.1-human-gut-metagenome-genome-assembly--contig:-NODE-4458-length-10746-cov-8.147040_pt1 | contig 10746 bp, 19 predicted proteins | sample MGYA00241918_ERZ509200 | MGnify/ENA primary metagenome ERZ509200 (study PRJEB26280, sample SAMEA2338853) | human gut metagenome | biome: human gut; feature: human-associated habitat; material: faeces... | reverse complement strand
CATTTGTCTTAATCGTCTCTCTGGCTACCTTGCCGTTCAGGGTCAGATACTCATGGGTGACAGTCTGCGTTCCGGTGACATGAGTCCCCTGCGGGGAGACGGTTTCATCTTCAGCAGGAACGTCTGCCTCGACCGGCTCGCCCTCACCGCCGGACATGATCTCACCGGGGCTGGTTGGCTGCGGCGGGATGACAATGCTGCTGTCGGGCGTATAGATGGCCGTGATCGTCGTGTTCGCATGGATCGCGCCTGTTTTCGGCCACGATCCTGTGTAACCGGCCCTTTTCGGGATTGCCTCCTCGCCCAAAAGGAAAATCATAGGAAAGAAAAATCTGGTTTGCTGCAAATGTACCACCTGCCTGTTCGTTTTTGGTGTACCTGCTAAAGATGAAACATTCATCTTTAGCAGGTATTCCTAATTCATCCTATGTACGGTATGACATTCCCGCAATGGCTTACACAAACCACGCCGGAGCAAGCTCGACCGGCGGGAACCACGTCCGTTCCTTTAAGGCTTTCGTCTTCCCGAGCGGGGAATAGTACAGTTCAGTATAGCTATTCAGGTCAGAGCTGCGAATTTTAATGCGGTAAACATCGACACCCAAATTCCAGAAGCTGAAATCAACTTGAGGAGGTTCCGAATAATCTGCATACAATTTGTTTTCACGCTCTTGCAACGCGTTCCGGAGCTGTGCTGCAAGCTCTGCTGCCGTTTGTATATTTTCTGCGCAGGCTTGCTGTGCCGGTTGGACAAACATTCCACCAACCCGGACAGCTGTCGGCCTCCTTCTGGATTTTGCAGAACTCAGGTATGCAATTGGCATAGCGGAAAGAGTATGGACTGTCTCGTAAAACTGTGTGGGCAGCGTGCTGAGAAACTGGGTTGCTTTTTTCCGGCGTCGAAGTGCAGAAAGTACTTGAATGAATGCATTCAGCGTAACGAATAGCAGCAAATCATATACAAACCTAGGTAAATGCGATAATTGCACTTGTATTTCTGGAGAGACGATTTTCAAAACCCAAAATACAAGATAAGCCCAACCAAGAAGTTGCTGTGTGAAAAATGGTACCCTTCTCAGAAAGATTTTCATTGTCTAGACACCTCACTTATCAACCAATTCGAGCATAGGGATATATTCCGTAATCTCCCCCGCGAGAGTTTGGATCCCACGGGAGATATGCAACACATTGCGTTCCATAAAAGGTTGCCGCCGCTATCCAGAATTTTGCCCCACGCATCGTAAATATACTGCGCAACAATATGTCCATTTGCCTGAATCAGCTTGACAACATCGCCCTGCAGGTTCAGGACATAGTAATAGGTATCGAAGGTAGTGCCATCCGTCGAATACTTGAGTGCAAACGGCCTTCCGGATTCATCATAGATGAAATCGAGCACGGCTGTCAAGGTATTATTCGTCCGAATGGTTTCACGGGCCACTTTGCCGTTCAGGGTCAGATACTCATGCGTGACCATCTGCGTTCCGGTAACGTGAGTTCCCTGCGGGGCAACAGTTTCATCTTCAGCAGGAGCATCCGCCTCGACCGGTTCGCCATCCCCGCCGGACATGATCTCACCGGGGCTGGTCGGCTGCGGCGGGATGACAATGCTGCTATCGTCCTCCAGCGATATAAAGATCAGCGGGAACAGGAGTTTTGTCTGGTTCAAGGGGTCACTTCCTTCCTGCGGGATGGGGCGGAACTGCTAAAGATGAAAGTTTCATCTTTAGTTAACGGAGCGTTCTGCAAACCAATTATAACTTTGGCAGTATTGACCTGCACAGTCTACCATCAAATGGAATATAATGTGTGTACAAGCACAGCTTACACTCCGTATTGAAAAACGGATACCTCTCTCTTCTCCACGCCGGGTCTTCTTCTAACAGGGTAATATGCGGCTTCTCTCCGCGGCACAAGCCCCAATCAAATGCACACCACATTTTGGTCACGCCACCAGTATCTATTGACACGAATTCCAAGTCCTTCACAATAGAGGCATCCGGTATTTGATCACCCCACCAACCGTATAGGCCAATGCACATGGTTTCATCATAGCGCTCCGTCGGAGCAAGCCGCACGACTGGTCGCCGCCAGATATCGACCACACGAAGGATGACATACTTCTGGTAGTATGGAGAATCTTTCATCTTCGGACTTAAAATCTGATAGGCCAGCAGGCCACCTTCGCGCCACGGACACTTGCGCGCATACGGCTTACTGATCTTTTTGGCCTCCGGCAGGGGCGAAAGCAGCATTTCCTGCGTTTCCCGGAAAAACTGCAGCATGTCCGACAGCCGTTCGTTTGGCCCGGCGTTCAAACGCTGCTCGACCGTCTCCTGATATAGCGAAAGGCAGTAGAGCGCCTCCTCCTTCGTCCGGGGCGTCAGTCGGCCAGTTTCCCATTCGCAGATGCCGAGGGAGAGCCAAAACGTGGGCGTGAACAGCAGGTCTCCCTCCTTCGGACAGTAGGCCCGCAGCAGCAGGTCCTCCGTTTCCTCAACGCTCTTCCCGATGGAGATCAGGCTGCGATAGTCCGCCCGGATGTCGCAATAGTCGTCACCTTGTTTGAATTGCCTCTTGAAGTTATCCATTGTCATTCCCTCATTAGACCAATTAGTGTTTCCTCAGGTATTCATGGGTAACGGTCTGTTTGCTGGTAACATGGGTTCCCTGCGGAGCAACAGTTTCATCTTCAGCAGGGGCGTCCGCCTCGACCGGTTCGCCCTCGCCGCCCGATATGATCTCGTCGGGGCTGGTTGGCTGCGTTGGAATGACGATGCTGCTGTCGTCCTCCAGAGAAATAAAGATCAGCAGGAACAGGAGTTTTGTCTGGTTCAAAGGGCACTTCCTTTCTGCGGGATGGTGCGGACCTGCTAAAGATGATGGTTTCATCTTTAGCAGGTTTGTAAATAATTTCAATCTGAAACAACGATTGCATACCATTCCTGATTCAGCTGCTGCTGTCTTAACACTGTCGGGTACGACCCCGTCGGTGCGCGCTCACCATCCGTCCAGATCAGCGACGCCTCCAGACCAAGCTCTGGTGCTGCCACAACGCAGAATTGTGTTTGATGCCCAGATGCGGCAATGCCGGAAAGGCCATCACGGAATAACGGCAGTACGCTTTCATAAATGGATTGGTAGACTTCGGCGGCATACTCTCCCTTGCGAGAAATAAAATACAGCTCGTTGACCCGCTTAACGCACACGCCCTCGTTCTGATAGTCCTTCCCGAGAGCTTCAACCGGGCGGATCAGCATGGAATCGTCGTTTGCTTCAGCAAAATCCTGCAGCGTTGCTTGTGCCGCCTGCAGTTCCGTCCTATGCGCGGCATAGAAATCCATCGTTGTTTCCTGATAGCTTTCGGTATGGGAGCACGCCGTACAAAAGAGCGCAATGATTAGGAATAACACGATTCCAACTGCAGGAAAGGCAAATACTCGAATGTTCTTGTTCATTTCAATTTTCTCTCTGTAGTCTGTGGGGCTGACCTGCTAAAGAGGAAGTTTCATTTTTAGCAGTTATGCTTTCGACTCATCGATTTCTCGCGCCTATAATGTATCAATTCACGGTTTTCAGGATTGGTTTCTTCCAGTTGAACGTTTTTTGCGTCGAACTCCTCGTCTTAAAAAATATATTCCAACTATAATACCCGCTGCAATAAAGAGAATACACAAAATGGAAATCCACAAATTAACATAATTTTCGTAGATAACAGTCTCATGGCCATCTTTCACATAGACCAACATTTCGCTTGCTGTCGTCAAATAACCAGTCCATGAATAGTGATTTGAAATATAGTATCCATTTCCGTTTATTACAGAACTTTCTCTATTCATGGTATAGTATATTGTAGAAAGTTTTTGTTGTTGCTCTATATCTAAGGCATCGCGGTCTGCCTTGTAGAGGGATATTTCTCCTGTGTTCCAATTCCAAAAGAGGAAGAAATCACCGCGTATTTCATGGATCACGAGATAGTCTCCCTCAAACCACAATTGATATGGATTTGTAGAAAAAGAATAGCATCCCCTTACTTTCCCGTCTTCTAACGTATAAAGCTTATCGCTGATTTGTATAGCGCATCGTCGTTCATCGGCGCCAAATGTCCATATTCTGGCATCCATTTTTGTGTTAGTTGGAAGTTCTTCCCATTTACACAGCTTTAAATACTGCTGGAGTTCTTCGTCGCTCTTTTGCACTAACGGGACGTTCATAAATACTATTGTATTAGCCGATGCGCTTCCAATTACAGAGCATAAAGACATCAATACGGCTATTATAAATACTTGATATCGTTTCATTGTGCACACCACTCTCGAATGCGCTCAATCCGATTATAGAGAGCTTCATATATATTAAATTTTCTCGTCGTTATCGGGTAAGTCTCACCCCAATTTGCATGAAATTCTCCCGATGGTGTACCAACTCCAGCTGAAGTAGTTATACCGTAATAATTTCTATCCTTGCCTTCTGCTATATTGAAGTCTAGGCCACCGCCAAGCCCGTAGTATGGTGTAAAAAGCGATCCGCCTATGGATTTTCCCGAGCCCTCAAGATCCGTAACATCGGGAGCAAACGTTACTGAAGTTGTTGCGGTAATTGAAGCACTTGGACTGGCATTAGTTGTAATTCCTCCACCCATCGGTTGCCACTGGAATGCCACGTTGCCTTTCGAATCAGCAGAAACCATTGCCGTGAACGTGAAATCCGATACGCCAGGACTAACGTTTCCTGTTACACCATGCGATATAACAACATCTACGCTAGATGTTACCTTTTGGACAACCTTTACTGCGGCTTCGACAATATCCATGGCTTTCGACAGGAGTGCCTTGAACCAGCTATCGCCAGATTCATCCGTGTTTGAAACAGGATTATTCCCACAGTATACAAACATATTGCAGGAGACCGCATCGCTGGAGTCCGTGCTGGCGTAGACGTCCGCGTTGATAAATCTTCAATTTACCGGGTCGTAATATCTGCTTTGCAGATAGTAGAAGCCCGTCTCATTATCATAATAGTATCCACGATACCGCAGCGGATTGATCTCAGCCAGTCTACCGGAACTTGACACATTGCCCCAGGCATCGTAAGTATACTGTGCTACGGTGTCGCCGTTTTTCTGAACCAGCTTGACAACGTCGCCCTGCAAATTCAGAACGTAATAATATGTTTGGAAGCTCGTTCCGTTTGTCGAGTATTTGAGCGCAAACGGCTTTCCAGACTCATCATAGATGAAATCGAGCACGCCTGTCAAGGTATTATTGGTCCGAATGGTTTCACGGGCCACTTTGCCGTTCAGGGTCAGGTATTCATGCGTGACAGTCTGCGTTCCGGTAACGTGCATCCCCTACGGGGAGACGGTTTCTTCCTCGATTGGCTCATTCTCGACCGGTTCGCCCTCGCCGCCGGACATGATCTCGCCGGGGCTGGTCGGCTGCGGCGGGATGATGATGCTGCTATCGTCCTCCAGAATAATAAAGATCAGTGGGAAAAAGAGTTTTGTCTGGTTCAAGAGGTCACTTCCTTTCTGCGGGATGGGGCGGACCTGCTAAAGGCGAAAGTTTCGTCTTTAGCACAGCTCTCTCTGAGATTAACGGTTTTCATCAAGGACAGTCCATTCAAATTGTGCATGGAAGTCACGATAACACTCGTCGCAGACCCAATGGTATTTATCCAGTGTACAATAGCCGGACTGCAATAATCCCTCGGCGTTTCCGAACTTGGCGAAGCAGAATTCGCAGTGTTCATGGTCGCTGTGAGAGGATTCAGAAAATGTTGTTTTTATCAGTCTTGCCCGAAATAAATAATTCATTTGATTTGTAATGCGCCAATCATTGCACAAATGCCCGCCCATATGTTGTTGCTCCTTATCGCTTTCTCAGGATGAACCTGCAATAGATGAACGATTGCATTGACTTGCATCGGCAGGCGTTTATTCCGCTCTCCTTTTTCCCGGATAATCACACGGCTGCAGCAAGACCTGCTTTGTCAACTGCTCCAACCGCTTCGTTGTTGCTGCGAACTGAATGCTTTTCCCTCCACGGCGATTGGCGGTTCTGAGCGCCCGCCGGAGATCGGTTTCCTCGTGCACAGAAAGATAGACCCGACTGCACTGGCCGTTTTTGAATATGAGTTTTGCGGAGCGCAGCTCTTCCAACGGGAACTCCGTGACCTTGAAGCCAAGACAACGCAGGCAAATGTTCCCGTCCGCGATCATCACCGTGGACAACTCCCGAATCAGGCAATACAGGGTAACGGCCAGCATCCCTGCCGGGAGGACCAGCCACGGGGGCGTGAGCCGCCAGTCTCCCAGATAATGTACTACCAGAAACGGCATTGCACAATAAATGGCCGATGCTGCCGCGTCCGCCGCCAGCTGCTGCGGTGCCCCGACCCGGCTGCGGTATCTCGGATTCATGGCTGTTCTCCTTTCGTATCCTGTCGGAGGAAAATGTATTTTTCTCCACTATCCGTATCCTGTACGACAATTTTGCTGCGTGAAGCACGTACAACTTCACCATAGAACACGTTTTTTCTATCTTCAGTCTCAAAATAAAACAGATTGCAATAGAACTGGTGCAGCGAAACAAATGCTTCCTGTTTTCCGTTCACCTGAATCGTTCCGGATGACGTATTGAGGTCCCATGTTGCATCCAGCTCTTCACAGTACCAGATGCCTTCATGCGGTATCAAATCCGGCGTGAACACCCAGGTATACACGATCAGGACGGGAATCGAGCACAGCGCAAAAATGCAGGCGGCCAAAAGACGTTTTCCTGATGCGCTCATGGTTAACCTCCTTGATAGATAAACATATTAATAGCAATAACACCGTGATTATTACGGAGAAACTTATATGGATCACTAAACCTATATACCGGGTGGTTATTAAACACATTCGTCGGTTCGAAATCGACCACGTCAAAGCCATCCTCTAGGGAAAGAATGATCAGCGGGAAAATGAACTTTGCTCGGCGCAAAAGGACACTTCCTTTCTGTAGGTTATACGGAACCTGCTAAAGATGAAAGTTTCGTCTTTAGCAGGTCTTTAGTTTTCACTCAGCGGTCTTTTGCTGACCACGCGATTGCTTCTGCTTCTGTAAGATAGGCTCCCGTTGTATCATGGAAGCAGAAGAAATAATAATAAATGTTATCCGGTTCAGCATCCATATGCGTTATCATAACGCCTGTCACTTTTTCCTGTTCATCCAGCCACATCCACATTGTTTGACAAAAACTCGAATACTTGTTGTAACCAGCAAGTTCCATCCGATAGGAAGAAACCTGTTTTCCACTGCACTTGCTCAACACTTCCTGCGTCAACCGTTCTGACTCTGGAGATCCCCACCCGATTTTTACACCGTCAAGAACAGGTTCTCCGTTTTCATCCGTCACGGTGATACGTTCGCCGGGTACAAAAGTCCATGCTTCGGGCAGCTTGATTTGGAGATGCTCATCCAAGGTTACCTCGTGCCATCCCGGATAACCCGCATTTACGATAGAATTATTCATTTCCTTTTTGTGGACCCATGGACCCATAAATATGGACAGGTAGGGCATTGCTGCAAAGAATAATACGCTGGTTCCTATAAGCGAAGCCACAACGATCAAAATTATTTTCACTATTTTCTTCGTTCGATTCATGATATACTCCGTCTCCGTATTGTAGTCGGTGCCGAAAACCGCTTGCAGCGACGGTCATCGACTACCGCGGGCAGTTGGAAGTTGCCGACCACCTTCGCTGACCGCACCGGCCCTGTAGGGGAGCGGACAGCCGGGCCCGGCGCTGCACGAACGATTCGCACGGGCCATCGCTAAAACGGTGATGGCTCCCAGATTTGTCATTGCGAGGCGGCCAACGGCCGACGTGGCGCCCTGAGCGCGAAGCGCGAGGAAGTGCCCTTGGGGTGCAATCTCGGGAAGGCAGTTACGTTTTCGCCGGGGCTTTCCTGTTATCCCACCGGGTACTGCGAGATTGCCACGGCCCCCTTGGGGCCTCGCAATGACAATTCGGGAGTGCATACCATTTTACTCCTCGCAATGACACGTCAGGAGGGCGCGAGGTGCACCAGTGCCCTTCTGCGGTTGAATCATCCCCGTACAAGGCGCTCAGGGAGCGCCGCTACAGGCTGGCTTTGGGTTCCCGCCATTTTAATGGCAGCCCGTTCGAAGCGCCGGTGTGGACCTGCTAAAGACGAAAGTTACATCTTTAGCAAGAATGGCTTGTTCAGCCAGTCACTTCATAATCAAATTGCTCCGCTGGGAGGTCAACATATATGCCAACCATGTCATCTTCACCAGCCACACAATACGCATAGTCCGTAGGCTGATCCACTTGGAGCAGGAACAATGCCCAAATGCCGACATTGTCTGGTTTTTTTGTGTCCACTGAAATACCGCGCAAGGAAAAACGATAGAATCGATCGGTTAAAATCATTCCGTGCATCTGGAAGGAGCTAATCTGACCACCCGTCCCATCTGCATTTGAAGAATCCATAGTCATACATCCGGGGCTGTCGATCTCCCAGGATTTTCCCACATAGTAATCCAACAGCGCCTCGATCTGGCTATCCAGCTCCGGCTGTGCCGCGATGGCGTTCGGCGCGAACTGCGCCTTGATCGCAGCGGCATCCTGCGCCACGGCGGCCTCCAGTATGGCATTCAGCCGGTCTTCCATGACCTGATCCATCGGATCATACGGCCCGGTCGCGTGCTGCAGGAGCATCAGCCCGACCTTGAGATTTGCGCAGCCGGTCAGGGCGGCGGCCAGGATCGCGGCCGCCAGCAGGAGGGAAACGATCCGTCTCTTTTTCATGGGCGCTCTCCTTTGCTGCGCAAATTTTCCTTCTATCTCTATATTACATCAGAATCGGAAAACGGACAGGTTTTTTCAAAAAAGTCAAAATAAGTCGAAATTTTTTGCTCTGCTTTATAAAAAACCCGCAGGCGCTGCGCAGTGCCTGCGGGGTCGTGATGCTGCGGTTTGCCCTGCCTCACACAATATACTGTTCAGCATACGATGCCGCGCCCGGCTCGCCGCATTCCCCGTTCAGCCGCCTTCCTTCGCGTCTGTCTCTCTTTGAATGATTTGAAAAACGCCCCGTGTCATCACCTGATACTCGTGCACCAGCTCCTGCAGACGGCGGTGGCCGGGCTCCTCCAGATGATAGTAGACGCGCGTCATCCGCTTGCCCACCAGCACCTTTTCGCCGGAGATCATGCCCTGATCCTGCAGCTTATAGAGCACCGGGTACAAAGAGCCCTCCTGCGTCACAATGGTCCCGCCGCTGCGCGCCGCGATCTCCTGCACGATCTGATATCCGTACATGTCCTCCTGATCGAGCAGCGAGAGGATCAGCAGCGACATAACGCCCCGCTGAAAGCTGCTCTGTGCATTATCCTTTGCCATTTGTCCTCCTAAAGTCTGTAGTTGATAGGCCTTCACAGGAATAGTATAACGCATATTAAGAAGGAATCAATACCTTTTTCAAAAAAATAATGCTTGACAAGTTGTGAAGAATCGCATATTCTTGTGGCATAAGAATGGACAGTTCTGGCCCTTATTGCCAAATTTTGGATATTTTCCGTAGGCTGCGGCGATCCGTACAGGTCCGCCGTGCGAGAGAAAAATGCAGCGGCGCTTAGTGAACGCCTTGTGCAGGGCAATTCAACGGCAGAAGGGCACTGGTGCGCCGCCGCACCCGCCTGATGTGTCATTGCGCCGCTGCAGAAAGATCATACTTAAGGAGAAAGCCAATGGCAAAAAAGAATCGAATCTCAGTCAATAATGCTGGCGGAATTTTCTTCTTTGTATTGACGGCCGCTTTAGCGTATAGTGGAATTGCATTGGCTTCTGATGCAGTTGAGTATACCATATCGTATGGTGGCGCGGTCTTCTTTACATTCTGCACGGTCATAAATGGCAAGTGGTATACGCTAAAGGAAACCGGCATCCAGCACAGGTTCTTCGGCATTTGCTACCGCTTTACGCCATGGTCAGAAATCAAAGACGTTATGCGCGTCTACCAGCAGACCGGCGAGCGCTACGCACCATTGACGCTGATGTTCACAACAAAGCGCGGCAATGTTTACCGCCCGGATGAGACCGGATACGTCCCATACCCGCAAAAGAAACGCTTTTTGAAAGAGTGGCTGCTGCAGGGAAAGATGTTCATGATTTACTGCGCCCCAAAGAAATGGGGGCCTGAAGTCGTCCGGTTCGTAGAAGAGCACTACGGTCCGCTGGATTACGATTTCGCTGCAGAAAAAGAAAAGCTCCACCCCAAACCGAAGGAGTGGTGGAAGAAGTAAGCGGAGGGAGGACAACGATCATGCGATTCTGGGATGGCATCGGTGCCTTTTTCCGATGGCTTTTGGATGTGGCTTCCTTCCACACCCATAAAGGAGTTGGGGTGATAGTTCTTCTTGCTCTGTTTCTCTTGCTTGCGATGGCGCTGTCCAGGGTCCTCTATTTTGTAATCAAACGGACGCCGCTGATCGATCGGCTGAAGGAGAAAAACCCGGAGAAGGCCCTCTTGTCCGCACAAAAGTGCAGCATCGGCTCCTCATCATCAGCGAAGTGATCGTCTTTGTCGCTTTCGTTGTGCTGCTGATCGGCTATGTGATTTATAAAGTACGTTGGCTGAAAGGGCAGCGCTGAGAACCAAAGCGGCGCTTGTTATGCAAGTCCGCCGTGCGAGAGAAAAATGCAGCGGCACTCACTGCGCAGCCGTCGGCGGCTTT
>ENA-ORUB01004456-ORUB01004456.1-human-gut-metagenome-genome-assembly--contig:-NODE-4456-length-10751-cov-5.410247_pt1 | contig 10751 bp, 8 predicted proteins | sample MGYA00241918_ERZ509200 | MGnify/ENA primary metagenome ERZ509200 (study PRJEB26280, sample SAMEA2338853) | human gut metagenome | biome: human gut; feature: human-associated habitat; material: faeces... | reverse complement strand
GCAGCGGGCCGCGGATGCCGGGGATGGCGCAGTAGTGGCAGCGGTTGTTGCAGCCTTCAGCAATCTTTAAGTACGCATAGTGGGCAGGCGTGCCGATGACACGCTTGCCGCCCAGCGGAAAGTCCTTTTTGGCACCGTAGCTTTCCAGATGGTCCTCACCATGGAACAGGCGGGCCACGATGGTGTCGATGGCCTTGTTGGAGGCACAGCCCACCACCGCGTCCACCTCGGGGATCTCTTCCTCGATCTGGCTGCGGTAGCGCTCGGCAAGACAGCCGGTGACGATGACCTTCAGCTCCGGGTTCTGCTGCTTGTAGGAGCAGGCTTCCAGAATGTTTTCAATGGCTTCGGTCTTGGCGCTCTCGATGAAGCCGCAGGTGTTCACAAGGATCACATCTGCTTCGGCCAGATCGGCCACGGTCTCGTGGCCGGCAGACAGCAGGATGTGCACCATCACATCCAGATCGACCTGATTCTTGGGGCAGCCAAGGGAAATACACGCAATTTTCATAGGGGATGATACTCTCTTTCTCTTTTGAGGGGTGCTTTTTATTCTTCTTCCGCTCTTTTTATCGCTTCTTTTATGACCGAATACGCAAAACCGCGGCGCTGCAGGGCGGCCACCACAAGGTCGCGGCGGCCATCGGCCAGCTTTTTCATGTAGCGGCTGCGCACCAGAGCGGCGGCAGCTTCCAGCTCCGGGCTTTCGCCGTCTGCGTCCGGGGCATAGACGCTTTCCAGCGCCTGCTCGATCTGTGCGCCGGAAAGGCCCTTCTGCCGCAGGTTCTGAGCCGCCGCACGGCGGCTCTTGCGGGCGGCAAGCAGGCTGTGTGCCCGGGCTTCGGCATAGCGGTCATCGTTTACGTAATCCAGCTCCACCATCTCAGCCACAGCAGCCGCTGCAGCCTGCTCGGTAAAGCCATAGCACAGCCGTTCATACAGCTGTGCCGAGGACATCTCGCGCGAGGCCAGCGCATCCAGTGCGCGGGCGCGGGCCTTGGCCGGGTCGGCGCATTTTTCTTCTTCCGGCTTCGGGCGGCGGCGTTTATAAAAGGACATTTAGTCCTCCACCATGATATCCAGTTCGCTCTCGCTGCTGCGGGCAGGAGCCTTGACCACCGGCTCCTTGGCATCTGCAGCCTTGGCGGGTTCCTCGGCCTTGGCCGCAGCGCCCTTGCCTGCCGGGCGGCGGGATGCGTACAGCTTGTCGGCATTGGCGCGGATCTGGCCCTCGATGTCGTTTGCGATCTCGGGATTGTCCTTCAGGAACTGCTTTGCATTGTCGCGGCCCTGACCCAGACGGATATCGCCATAGTTGAACCATGCGCCGCTCTTCTGCACGATGCCCAGCTTCACGCCCACATCAATGAGTTCGCTCATCTTGGAAATGCCCTCGCCGAACATGATATCGAACTCTGCCTCACGGAACGGAGGTGCCACCTTGTTCTTGACGATCTTGGCGCGGGTGTGGTTGCCGATGAACTGGCCGGAAGAGTCCTTCAGGCCCTCCACGCGGCGGATGTCGATGCGCACCGAGGCGTAATATTTCAGGGCGCGGCCGCCGGTGGTGACCTCCGGGTTGCCGTACATCACGCCCACTTTTTCACGCAGCTGGTTGATGAAGACGCAGACCGTGTTGGTCTTGCCGATGACCGAAGTCAGCTTGCGCATGGCCTGACTCATCAGGCGGGCCTGCAGGCCCACATGGCTGTCGCCCATTTCGCCCTCGATCTCAGCCCTCGGCACCATAGCGGCAACCGAGTCCACCACGATGGCATCGATGGCACCGGAGCGCACCAGTGCTTCGCAGATTTCCATGGCCTGCTCGCCGGTGTCCGGCTGGCTGACCAGCAGATTGTTGATGTCCACGCCCAGCGCTTCGGCATAGGTGGGGTCCAGTGCGTGCTCCACGTCAATGAAGGCCACTTCGCCGCCCTGCTTCTGGGCTTCGGCCAGAATGTGCAGAGCCAGCGTGGTCTTACCACTGGATTCCGGGCCGTACACCTCAATGATGCGGCCGCGGGGCACACCGCCCACGCCCAGAGCCAGATCCAGACCCAGACTGCCGGTGGAAATGGCATCCACCTGCATGGAGGCGTTATCACCCAGCTTCATCACGGCACCCTTGCCGAACTGCTTTTCGATCTGGGCCAGCGCAGTGGCCAGCGCATCCTTTTTGGCCTCCGGCTCGGTCTTTTTGGTCGCCGGGGCAACGGTGTTGTTGTTCTGATTTTTTGCCATAGCGTGCTGCTCCTTTTCTTCCTGCTGCCCGCCGTGCGCGGGCTGTCCGTATACTTTCCAGTATAGTATACCACAAAATCAAAATATTACAACAAGAAGTTGTTTCTATTTTCACTTTTATTTTTCGGGTCTGTGGGCGATCATGCACCGGTCGTTGCCGCCAAAATCCTTGCGGCATTCAATGTCTGCCCAGCCGTTTGCAGCCAGCAGTGCCGCCACAGCCTGCCGCTGCTGCCAGCCGATCTCCAGCACCAGCGCGCCGCCGGGCCGCAGTGCATTCTGGTAATGCTCTGCAAGGGCACGGTAAAACACAAGGCCGTCCTCCCCCGCTTCCAGCGCCATGGCCGGTTCCTGTGCCACCTCCGGCTGCAGGTGCCGCATTTCCTCGGCGGTGAGGTAGGGCGGGTTGGATACGATCAGATCAAGCTGCCCTTCCGGCAGGCCCTGCCAGTAGGTGAACAGGTCGCCCTCCACCGGCTGCACCGCATAGGCTGGCTTTGCCTTTGCGCGCAGAGCGTTCAGCGCCGGCCCCCAGTCAAAGGCCGGGGCATCTGCCTGCTCAAACGCGGTAGGCTCCAGCAAGTCCTCCGTCTGCCCGCCCTGCCCTTTCAGGGCACAGCGGCAGTTCTTTTCCAGATAAACAAAAGCTTCCGGGCTTTTTTCCACGCAGGTCACCTGCGCCGCCGGGCAGAAGCGCTTGACGCCCAGCCCCAGACAGCCGGTCCCCGCGCAGAGATCCAGCACCCGGGGCGCTGCAATGCCCGTCAGGGTATTGGCAGCCGCTTCCGCTACCACCTCAGTGTCTGCCCGGGGGCAGAGCACACCGGGGCCAACGGCAAGGTCAAAATCCAGAAAGCTCCAGATCCCGCACAGGTATTGCAGCGGTTCCCGCTGCTCACGGCGCGTGCAGAGGGCTTCCAGCTTTTCCGCTTCCTCCGTGGTCAGCACCCGGTCGGAAAGGCGGGCATCCCGCCCGGCTGCCACGCGGAACAGCTCCCGTGCATCGTAATCGGCATCCGGACACCCTGCAGCGGAAAGCCGGGCTTCCACGGCCCGCACCGCTTCGCGCGGGGTCAAACCAGCAATTACCATCTGCCATCCTCCGGGTCCTCGGGCAGCACAGGGGTCACAGCGGCAATAGCCACCTCGATCATGCTGTCGTCCGGTTCAAACACGGTCAGGTGCTGCACCCAGATGCCGGGCTGGCGGATGATGCGGGTGGCAATGTTATCGGACCGGCCGCACCACTTGAGCAGCTCATAGCTGATGCCCATGACCAGCGGCAGAAGCAGCAGCTTGAACAGCACCCGCAGGCCGATGCTGCCCCACGGCAGCACGCTGTAGAGGAACACGCTGACGATGACCACCAGAATGAGGAAGCTGGTGCCGCAGCGCGGATGGAACCGAGTGTACTTGCGCACATTCTCCACGGTCAGCTCATCACCGGCCTCATAGCAGGCAATGGTCTTGTGCTCGGCACCGTGGTACTCAAACACGCGGTGGATCTCCTTCATCTTGGAGATGGCCACCATATAGGTGAGGAAGATGCCAACTTTCAGCACCGCTTCCAGCACCACCTTGGCCCAGCGGCCCAATGTTACAAAGTGGTTCACGCCGCCCACGATGAGGGTGGGCAGCACGGTGAACAGCAAAATCGCCAGCAGGCCGCCCAGTACGGCGGCGCAGGCCAGCAGTGCGTCCTCTGCCTTTTTGCCCAAGTGGTCGCCCACCCATTTTTCAAAGGCAGTCTCTTCCTCTTCGGGGTCGTAGTCGTCACCCATGCTCACCTGAGCCGAGTACATCATGTAGCGGTAGCCCACGATCAGGCTTTCGATCATGGAGATGGCACCGCGCACCAGCGGGATCTTTGTCCAGATGCCGTGGTTCTTCACAGGGTCGATCTTGGTCTCAATGGTGCCGTCCGGCTTGCGCACGGCGCAGCAGATGAGCTTCGGGCCGCGCATCATGATGCCTTCCATCAGCGCCTGCCCGCCGACGCTGGTCTTGAAACGTTCCTTTTTGGGTTGATTCATTGGGTTCTCCTATCGGATCATATTTTTCCCGGTTATTTTACCACAGAATTGTGACAAAATCTTCACGCCTTATGGTACAGCGGCAAGCCCAGTGTGACCACTGTGCCGCGGCCCAGCGTGCTCTTGATGTCCATGGTGCCGTCCAGTGCAGTCATGATGGAATCCACCAGCGCAAGGCCGATGCCGCTGCCCCGCACCGAATTGCTGCCCTTGTAGAATTTGGTCTTGACATTCTCAAGGTCTTCCGGCGGGATGCCGCGGCCCTGATCGATGATTTCCGCAAAAGCCTTGTATTCGCCCGCCCACAGCTTGACCGTGATGCGCCCGCCGGGGGCCGAGTACTTGATGGCGTTGTCCATGATGTTGATGAACACCTGCCGCAGACGGTCCGGGTCGGCATAGACCGGGATCATCTCCTCCGGCTCGGTGTAGCTGAGCACAAGGCCCTCGCGCTGGATGCGTGCTTCACAGAACAGCACCGCATCGGTCAGCTCTGCCACAAGGTCCAGCGGGCGGCAGTCCATACGGATGCGGCCGTTCTGCAGACGGCTGAAATCCAGCAGCTCTTCCACCATGTTGTACAGGCGGCCCGTCTCATTGTTGATGATTTCAAGGCCCTTGCGGTAGTTCTCGTCTGCCGGGTCGTCCAGTGTGCGCAGGGTCTCCACCCAGCCCCGGATGGAGGTGAGCGGCGTGCGCAGCTCGTGAGAGACGGAACTGATGAACTCGTTCTTCATCTTCTCGGTCTCTTCCAGCCCTTCGGCCATCTGGTTGATGGTGCCGCGCAGGCGGTCCACCTCGTCGTGCTCGTTGCCAGTGACCGGCAGGCGCACATCCAGCTCACCCCGGGCGATGCTGGCTGCGGTGCGCTCCACCTGCCCCAGCGGCACCACGATGCTGCGGATGAAGTACAGGCCGGACATCACGGTGAAAGCAAGGATCACCGCCGCGATCACAACACTTACCGCGATGGCGTTCTTGATCTGCGCTCCCACAAGGGTCAGGCTGGTGACAAGACGCATCGCCGCCACATCCTCGGCGGCATAGGGCACCAGATAACAGGCCGCCATCACCAGCTCGCCGGACTGGGTGCGGTAGACCGCCACACCAAGGCCATCAGAAGCCTCCTGCGCCTGCTCAAAGTCGATGCCGGTCACAATGCCGTCCGCATTTGTGCCGCTGGAGGACGCAATGACCCCGCCATAGCTGTCCAGCAGCATGAACTCATATTTGTCCTTATCGGCAAACTGCTCCACCATGCGGCGCAGGGCCACGCTGCGGGTAGCCGCCGTGCTCTGCACCGTATCGCCGGTGTACATTTTCAGCTGGCCGGACACCGAAGAGAACCGCCGGTACATGGTCTGCTGCACGCTGTTATAATAGCTGCGTGTGTAGTTGTACAGGAACATGGTTTCGGCCAGCAGCACCAGCAGCACGGTGATGAGCAGGTTGCCCCGCAGCCACCGGCGGGTGATCCCGCTTCTCATTCTTCCCATCTGTAGCCGTAACCCCACACAGTAAGGATATGGGTGGGATGGCTGGGTTCATCCTCCACCTTCATGCGCAGACGGCGGATGTTCACATCCACGATCTTCACGTCACCAAAATAGTTCTCGCCCCAGACACCCTTCAAGATCTTCTCGCGCACCAGCGCAATGCCGGGGTTGCGGAAGAACAGCTCCATGATCTGGAATTCCACCTGCGTCAGCTCAATAGGCTGGCCTGCCTTGAGCAGCACGCGGCGGTTCTCGTCCAGCACAAATTCGCCGCTGGTGAGCATCCCCAGCGGGTTTTCCTTTTCTTTTTCGTCCCCGCCTGCAGTACGGCCGACGCGGCGGCACAGCGCTTTCACACGGGCCAGCAGTTCGCTTACGCTGAAAGGCTTGGTCATATAGTCATCGGCACCAATAGAAAGGCCGCGGATCTTGTCCTGCTCCTGTCCCTTGGCGCTGAGGATGATAATGCCGATCTTCTGATCGGTGCGGCGGATGGTCTCGCACAGGGAGAAGCCGTTCATGCCCGGCAGCATCACATCCAGAATGGCCGCATCGCAGCCCGGCTTCTTCTCCAGCAGCGGCAGAGCCGCCTCGGCGCTTTCGGCCTCCACAGCCTCCATGCCCGCAAGGCGCAGGTTCAGCGCGATCATCTCGCGGATGTTGGCTTCATCTTCAACGACAAGCACTCGTACCATGAACTGTTCCTCCGTTCTTTAGTTGAGCAGATACAGCGCCTTGGACAGGCGGTAATTTTTATCACGGATCTCCACATCCGGGGCAAGCTTCGCCTGCATCTGGCGGGATGCCACGATGCCAAGGCGGGTCCAGCCCTTCAGGCTGGAGGTGGTGCGCACCAGACGCAGGGTCATTACCAGCTGGTCTTCGTCCACCGTGCGCAGCTCCACTGCACCATCATATTGTTCGCTGTCGGTCAGTTTGAGGTTGCCCTCCCACTCCATGGGCAGCTCGATATAGCAGTTGGTCTCTTCGTCCAGCAGCCCGAAGCTTTTTTCCGGGTGCGGGCTGGTATAGTCCATCCACACGATAAAATCCATGCGGCGGCTCTGGCTCATGTTCAGCAGGCCCGCTTCGTCCGGCTGGGTGGGGATCTCCACGATGCCGTCGCCGTCCAGATCCTGACTGACCAGACTGGGCACATTGCGCAGGGATGCGGTGTAAAGCTTTTCGGTGCTGATCTGATCGGCAGGCACCATCTGCTGCGTGTCCTCGTCAAAACGCAGCAGCACGCTGGCCAGATTGTTGCCGGAAATGCCGGTCCAGCCATCCAGCACCAGATAATGCCTGCCGTCCGCACCCACACCCGCCGCCACCGAGGCGCAGCCGGCGAACCGATTGGCGGAAAGGCCCATAACAGCCACCTGCTGGAAGCTGCCCTCTTTATCCACGGTCAGCAGTTCGATCTGCACGCCGCCGTCCTCCAGCGTAGACATCAGGATCAGGTCCTGATTGCCGCCGCCGGTGATATCCTCCACCAGATACTGCTGGTACTGCTGCTCCAGGATCGTGGAAAGCACGCCGTCGGTGTAGGAATACACAGCCAGATAATGGTCGCCCTGTGCCGCTGTATAACCCACCACCAGTTGGGTGGCATCGCCGGGCTGCAGCTGGGCCAGCCCCACCGACTCTACCGTGTCCGCAAGGCCCTCTACGTTCTGGCGCACATGCCAGATGTCGGCATCATCCTTCTGCAGGATGGCAATGCACACGTTGGAGCTTTGGGCGGTGGTGTAAAGCACGGCGGCATCCTGCCTGCCGTCACCGTCCAGATCCTGCAGCAGGAAAGGCGAAAGCAGGTCGCCCTGCATGGGATATTTGAGCTGTGCGCTCTCCCCCAGCCAGTCGTTCAGGGCAGTCTGCACATCGCCGTAATCGCCGGAAAGCTTGGGCGCACGCAGAAGCTCTTCCACCTGCACCTGTTCACCGGGCATGCTGCAGCCTGCCAGAAGCAGGCACAGCAGCACGCAAGCCAACCACCGGCCAAAATGATTCGGATGTTTCAACCGCTGCGCCTCCTCTGTGTGAAAACTTGTCCGGCCAAAGGCCGAAAACATGCTATTGTCAGTATACCACGGGGCGGGCGCAATTCCAACACCCGAAAACGAGAAAAGGGGCTGCCGCACCACATTTGGTGCAGCAGCCCTTTCGGGGTCCTGATTTTTATTCTTCGGTCTTGTCAAACAAGCCTTTTTCTTTTGCGGCGTTCCAGGTCAGGCAGATGCGCAGCTTGCTGACGGGGAAGGCCGGGTGGAATTTATTGTTGTCCGCATCGTCCTTCATCAGATCCTGCTCCACTGCCCAGCGGGCGGCCTTTTGTGCATCGGTATCGCCCTCGTCGATGTCGCTGTAGAGGGCGGTGCTTACAGGCTCCGGCTTGCCGGCATGTTCCCACAGCAGCTCGGCCAGCTCGATACGGTTGGAGGGCATGGGGATGCCGGGCATATTGATGACGCGGTAGATGCCGGTGCCGGCTTCATAGATAATCGCACCTGCGGCAGCACCCACGACCACAGCAGAGATCGCGCCCTGAATGTTGCCGGTATCGCTGGGTCCAACCGGGTCGGGTTCAGGAATGGGGTCATCCGCGAAGGTTGCCGTCACCTCTACATTAGCATCCGGCATGGTAAAGGTCACCTTGGTGGGGTCGTCCGCGTCCGGCTTCAGGAAGGTCGGGTCTTGCTCAACACCATTCACCTTCACCGTCCAGCTGATGAAGTGCTGTCCCGGTGCAGTGGCTGTCAGGTGCACAATTTTATTCTTTGGCACGGGCACAGTGCTGCCGCTCGGTACGGACGCATCGCTGCCTTCAATGGTCGCCGTCACATGGTCGCCGACCCTCAGAGTGGGGTTCAGCGTGGGAATCCCCTTGAAGTTTGCCTTTATTTCCACGTTCTCAGCCGGCATGACAAAGCTCACTTTGGTGGGGTCGTCCGCGTCCGGTTTCAGGAAGGTGTCCGTGTCTTGCTCAACACCATTCACCGTCACCGTCCAGCCGGTAAAGCGCTCGTTGGCTTCCGGCTTCCTGCGCGTTGCTGTTACAGTATCGCCCTTAGCAGCTTCGGTCTTATCCACAGTGCAGTTTACAGCTTTGATGTTATACGGAATATTGCTATAATACGGTTCCGCCTTAACATTATAAGCGGGCATGGTCAGGGTCGCAGTGGTTTCGGTGCCATTCTTCAACAGATTGGCAAGTTCTGTTTTGTCCGTGATTTCACTCTCAGTATCACTTACATTATACAGCTTCCAGCCTGCAAATGTCTTTCCTTCGGGAGCATCTGCGGCAGTCAAAGTCACTTCAGTGCCTGCGGCCACAGGAGCCTTCAGTTCTTCAGTTTCGCTCTCAAGCTTTGCTGTGGCATTGTCTGTGGTCACAGTGTACAGCGGACGCACATAACCGCATGTATTGCAGTCATTGTCTTTTGCATCGGTGTAATCATGGGTAGTTTTCGCCACCTGTTCAGCCGTCAGGCCCGGGCAGTTTGCAGTAGTGCACTCCCTCCAGTGTTTGGTACCGTCATGTTTCCACTGGTAATTATGCCAATGCACATTCAGTACGACATTCATTTTTTTGTTGGGTTGTCCGATATCATAATCGTAGCGGAACGTCTTGGAATTGGGATCAACCGTAAGGATATTTCCATTGATTGTGCCGCCACGTATAGCAGTTGCTTTGCTTGCGTCAAAGTGTCCCGGCAAAGTGGTAAGGTCAAACTTTCCATCACCTTCAACTGCAATATTATAGCTGCAGTCCTTCCCATTAAACTCCTCCAAAGCCGTATTGTTCGTTGCATCCAGCGACGTCAGATTTGTTTTATTAACATACAACTTCTTCAGCTTCGTGTTCGCACTTACATTCAATGCACTCAGTGGATTTTTCCAGCATTTTAACACTTCCAATTCTGTCTGATTCCTCAGATCCAGATTGCTCAATTTACTCTCATAACACGAGAGCGTTTTAAGTTTTTTATTTTCACTGACATCCAATTCCGTCAGATTGTTGCTTCCGCAGCCTAATTTCACTAATTCCTTGTTTTGACTTACATCCAATGTATCCAGGTGGTTATCTTGACAATCAAAATCTTCCAGCTTCTCATTTTTGCTCACGTCGATCGACGATAACGCATTGTGCCCACAGTAGAATGTTTTCAATAGCGGCAACCCGCTTACATCCAGCTCTTCCAATTTGTTATGATGACAGTTAATATATGACAGCTTTTTGTTATTGCTCAAATCTATCGTTGTCAGATTATTATAATAGCACTCGAGGAGCCAGATGTTCGTAAAAAACTCGATTCCCTTTAAGTTACTTATTTCTTTATTATCACAAGAAATCCACTTTGCGCTCGCGATCTCACTTGGGCTGAAATACTTGTCTTGATTTTTATCCCATTCTCCCGCCACATAGTCTCTAAAATTTTCGTCCGGAAAGTTTTTCTCGTTGATTGCAATATACCCCTCCGGCACAGCAGCATCCGCCTGCGCACTCGCGCCATTTTCCTGTTCTTCCGCCCCCGGCTCCGCCGCAAACGCGCCCACCGGCAGAACCGACAGCATCATGCACGCCGCAAGCGCTGCACTGAGAAGTCTCGTACTCTTTTTTCTCATGTTCTCTTCCTCTTTTCGTTTGTTATTTGCAGGCACCTACCCCCAAAGGCACCGTCTGCTCTTTAAGTTTACCCCCCCCCCATACAACATATCAAGAGGCATTTTGCTAGAAAATAGGTTCGAGTTTTTAGTGAAATTGTTAAAATGTTTACGGTTTGGCCCGTTATTCCCGGGAACATTCAGAAACAATGAAAATGCCACGCAAAAAAAAGCCCTCTCCCATTGCTGGGAAAGGGCTTTTGAACACTGTATCAAACAGTCAGAGCAGATCAGACGAGCTCCAGAACTGCCATCTCAGCTGCGTCGCCGCGGCGAGCGCCGATCTTGATGATGCGGGTGTAGCCGCCGTTGCGGT
>ENA-ORUB01004439-ORUB01004439.1-human-gut-metagenome-genome-assembly--contig:-NODE-4439-length-10802-cov-3.726342_pt1 | contig 10802 bp, 10 predicted proteins | sample MGYA00241918_ERZ509200 | MGnify/ENA primary metagenome ERZ509200 (study PRJEB26280, sample SAMEA2338853) | human gut metagenome | biome: human gut; feature: human-associated habitat; material: faeces... | reverse complement strand
CTGCGCGGTGAGCCGCACGATCTCGCCGCCCGCCCCGGCAATGCGCCGCACCTGCGCCGCAGAGGCCTCGGTATCGTTCGTGTCGGTGTTGGTCATCGACTGGATCCGCACGGGATTCCCCCCGCCGATCACCACGCTTCCCACCGCCACCGGACGGGTGGCCGCACGCGCATAAGCGGTAAGCGAATCGCAATATTTTCTCATGGTGCTCTTTTTATCGAATCTTCATTCATTAGCGACTCCCCTTCGGCCAAACGTTCGCCCGGAACCCTCTCCCTTCCCCGCTTCCCCGGCGCTTCCGGAAAACCGGCCCCGGCAACCAACCGCACAATCGGGCCTAAAACCCGCCGGGCCACCGGATTCCGACCACGGCCTGAAATTCGTCCGGACAGCCCGGAAGCTGTGCCCCGTCGCCGAAAACGGACCGGGCACCTCGCAAATTTAATAAATTCGCGTATCTTTACACAACAGGAGCGGATTTACCGCCGCACCGGCGAAGAGAGCGAAACACGACGACATGAGCCAGCCACTCGACAACGATATCAAGTTCCTCACGGGCGTCGGCGAGGCGCGCGCGAACCTGCTGCGCACGGAGCTGGGCATCCGCACCGTGGGCGACCTGCTGCGCCACTACCCGTACCGCTACATCGACCGCACCCGCTTCTACCGCATCGGCGAAATTCGCGACGATTCGCTCTCCTACATCCAGCTCCGGGCGCGCATCACCGGCTTCCAGCACGCGGGAGGCGGCGCGAAAAAACGTTTCGTCGCCACCGTGAGCGACGGTTCCGGCACGGCCGAACTGGTCTGGTTCAAAGGAATCGGCTGGATCGAAAAGCAGCTCGAAATGGGCCGTGAATACATCATTTTCGGCCGCCCAGCCTTCTTCAACGGCTCGCTCAGCCTCGTGCACCCCGAGGTCGAATCGACCCTCGCGCAGCAGAACCGGCCCGCCGCAGGCGTGCAGGGCGTCTACAGCACCACCGAAAAGCTCAACAACAAACGCCTCGGCACCAAAGCGATCTACAACCTCGTCTGCAACGCGTGGGCGCTCGCCGGGGAACGGATCGCCGAGACGCTGCCGCAGCGCATCCTCGAAGAGTACCGGCTCCCGTCGCTGCGCGACGCGCTGCACGACATCCACTTTCCCGCAAACGACCAGAGGCTCAAAGCCGCCGAACTGCGGCTCAAGTTCGAGGAACTCTTCGGCGTGCAGCTCGTGATCCTCGCCGACCGGCAGCAGCGCGTAGGCAAGAACAACGGTTTTCTCTTCACCACCGTCGGCGAAAAGTTCAACCGTTTTTACAGCGAGCGGCTCCCCTTCCCGCTCACCGGCGCGCAGAAGCGCGTGATTCGCGAAATCCGGCAGGACACCGCCACCGGCCACCAGATGAACCGCCTGCTGCAAGGCGACGTGGGCAGCGGCAAGACGCTCGTCGCGCTGATGAGCATGCTGATCGCGGTCGACAACGGCTTCCAGGCCTGCCTGATGGCCCCGACCGAAATCCTCGCCGCACAACACTTCGCCACCATTTCGCGGCTGACCGAAGGGATCGCTTCGGTACGCCTGCTGACCGGCTCGACACGCAAGAAAGAGCGCACGGAGATCGCCTCGGAACTGCTCGGCGGCACATGCGACATCCTCATCGGCACGCACGCGCTGATCGAAGAGGGCGTCCAGTTCCGGAACCTCGGCTTCGTGGTGATCGACGAGCAGCACCGCTTCGGGGTCGAGCAGCGCGCAAAGCTGTGGCTCAAAAACGACTCGCCGCCGCACGTGCTGGTAATGACCGCAACACCGATCCCGCGCACGCTGGCGATGACCCTCTACGGCGACCTGGACGTCTCGGTGATCGACGAACTGCCGCCGGGCCGCAAACCGGTGCGCACGGTGCACTACCACGACTCGCACCGCCTGCGGGTGTTCGGCTTCATCCGCGACGAAATCAAAAAGGGCCGGCAGGTCTACATCGTCTATCCGCTGATCAAGGAGTCCGAAAAGATGGACTACAAAGACCTCGAAGACGGCTATGCGGGCATCACGCAGGCTTTCCCGCCGCCGGAGTACGTGACGGTCGTGGTACACGGCAAGATGAAGCCCGCCGACAAGGAGTACGGCATGAACCTCTTCAAGAGCGGCACGGCGCAGATCATGGTGGCCACCTCGGTGATCGAGGTGGGCGTCGACGTGCCCAACGCGTCGATCATGGTGATCGAAAGCGCCGAGCGTTTCGGCCTCTCGCAGCTGCACCAGCTCCGCGGCCGCGTGGGGCGCGGCGGGGAACAGTCCTACTGCATCCTGATGAGCGGCGACAAGCTCTCGGCGGAATCGCGCAAGCGGCTCGGCGCGATGGTGTCGACTTCCGACGGTTTCGAGCTGGCCGAACTGGACCTGCAGCTGCGCGGCCCGGGAGACATGACCGGTACGCAGCAGAGCGGGCTGGCGTTCGACCTGAAGATCGCGAGCCTGGGCAAGGACGGACAGATACTCACCCTCGCGCGGGAGGCGGCCGAAAAGGTTCTCGACGACGATCCGGGACTTTCGAAGCCGGAAAACCGGCAGCTGCGCGAACTGGCCGAAAGGTACCGTCCGCAAAAAGTGATGGATTTCAGCATGATTTCATAACTTTGGGCCGGATTTTGCGTTGTATTGAAAATGAGGTTCGGGAAATCCCGGTCCTCCCGGCAATGCCGTCGGCCCCGGCCGCCGCGAAGCGAGCCAGCCGCCTTACAGGCCGGCCGTTCCAGCGGGAAGGCCGGCTAGCACGCCGGGCCGCACAGGTGAAAATTAAGGGAAGAAACACCCCGCAGACCTACAAACAGACTGAAAGATGCACATGAACAAATTGTTTACGACCTTATACCTGCTCGCCGCCTGCCTGTTCGGGACGCCGCTCTGCGGGCAGACTTCCGGCACCCCGGCGGACGCCGCCCAATCCAAAAACCCGGCCTTCACGCACGGGGAGAAACTCACCTACGTGGTCAGCTACAAGGCGGGTATCAATACCGACGTGGCCGAAGTGACCTTTGTCACGCGGGAAGGATGGCTCGACGGAACCAAAGTCTACCAGATCGACGCGAACGGCCGCGTTTACCCCTTCTTCCGCTGGTTTTTCGACCTGAACGACTCCTATTACAGCAGCCTCGACTACCGGACGCTGCGTCCGCTCGAACTGCGCGCCGAAATCCGCGAGGGCAAGTACCGCACCTCGAGCAAATACACCTACGACTGGGACGCGAAACAGGTGCACACCTCGTTCCGCAACCACAAGAACCCCACCGCGACGCTCAAGACGATGCCGCTCACCGAAGGGAGTTTCGACGCGGTCGCACTCTTTTTCAACCTGCGCTGCGAAGATGCCGCAAAGTTCCGCCCCGGCGAGAAGCATACGCTCGAAATGGTGCTCGAAGACACGATCCGCCGCATCAACTACCGCCTCGCGGGGCGCGAGGTGCGCAACATCAAGGGCGTGGGCAAGTTCCGCACGCTGAAGTTCGTCTGCGAGCTGGCCACCTCCTCGGGCGAATCGTTCAAGGACGGTTCGGAGTTCTACCTCTGGATATCGGACGACCTGAACAAGATTCCGCTCTACCTCGAATCGCCGATCCGCATCGGGTCCGTGCGCGTGCGGCTGCTCGACGCGTCGAACCTGAAATACCCGCTGACGAGCAAAATCAAATAGGCGGTTCAGCCGGACGGTACGGTCTTCCCTGTAACGGTAACGGGCCCTCCTTCCCGACCAGGCAACGGGCCGTCTGCAGAGAAGCGGCGCCGGAAACGAAGTCCGCCCCCGCAAACGGGACAGCCCGGCAAAAATGCACGGATTTTGCGGGTAGCGGACCCGGACACCCGGACGAACGGCAAAAAAGGGACGAACCGAAGCGGAATAACGGCACCGGAACGGGAAAAGTCACACAAAACCGCCGCAAAAGGCAGCAATTTAACCGCATTCTGTTATCTTTGCACCATAATTTACCGTAGTCTTTTTGTCTTCGTACACTTTCCGAAAGCTTTGAGAGATGGACAACTACAACAACAACTACCAGCAGGATTACAATCAGGGCTATAACCAGGGGTACGACCCGGGATACGGCGGCTACCCGCCGCAGCAGACCCCGCCGCAAAAGTCGATCAAAGGGCTCAAGATCATGATCGTGATCCTGGCCGTGATCCTCGGCGCGCTGTCGGTACTCTATTTCACGCAGGTCAAACAGATGCAGGCCGACTACGCCGAAGCGCGCGACACGCTGACGGCCCGCCTGACGATGATGCTGGCCAACTACGACACGCTCAGCACCGAGAACGACACGCTCGCGCAGCACCTGACCACCGAGCGCTTCAAGGCCGACTCGCTGCTCGAAACGCTGAAGAACGAACGCGTCCTCACGCGCCGCAAAATCAAGGATTACGAGAAACGGCTCGGCTACATGCGCACCGTAATGGAGGGGTACATCCACCAGATCGACTCGCTCAACACGCTGAACCAGAAACTTGTCAACGAAAATATCACTTACCGCAAGCAGATTACCTCAGCGCGCCTGCGGGCCGACAAAGCCGAGGAAAAGGCGCAGGAGCTCTCGACCAAAGTGCAGAAGGGGGCCGTCATCCGTGCGCGCGACATCGCGCTGGTGGCCCTGAACCGAAGCGACAAGGTGGTGAGCCGCGCAGCGAGGGCCGAACGGCTCCGCGTGGACTTCGTGCTGGTGGGCAACGAACTCTCGCAGCCGGGCGAACGCAACGTTTATGCCCGCATCATCGGCCCGGACGGCTACGTGCTGGCCAACCGGAGCAACGCCGCGTTCAACTACGAGGGCGACATGATCACCTACTCGGCCACGCGCCAGGTGGACTACCAGAACGAAGACCTGAGCGTCAGCCTCTTCTACAACGGCACAGGCATCACGGGCGGCAAGTACCAGGTGATGATCTACATCGACGGCCACCTGATCGGCTCCAACGAGATCATCCTGCGCTAACGACTATTCGCTACAAAATCAAAAGCAATGCTCATCAAAAGTCAAAAACCTTTTGATGAGCATTGCTTTTTGTCTCATTCCAAAGACGGGTAACATCACTTTCGATATCCGATAAATGCCGAAGACACATAACCCTACTTACTCCCTTGACGGTTTCCCGTTCGTAAAAGTTATGGCTCACCGAATCGGGGTTGACAATCGAATGGGACGGTATCCCGATCTGGCCATAAACCGGAACGAAGGAAAAACCGACGAGACAAAGCAAAAGAATAACGAATCCGTATTTTTTCATGCTGGATACCGATTAAAATCAAAGCCTATCCAAAAAGCTTTTAAACGAACAATCTTGGGAAACTGTGATAAACTTATACTCCCGCAGATAGGCCATATGCGGAGGGATAACATACGATACCGTAGATTTGAGTTTAGTTTCTAACTTCTCCAGGTATTGCGGGGGAATATTATACAGATGAGGACGGTCACGCAACATCGTAAAACGCACTTCTAGGACCGCTCCGGTTTCGTTCAGCGCATAACCGATACGCAAAACTTCTTCATTCTGAGCCAACACACGAATCTCTTCGGGGGTGAAAGTCTCCAGGAAAGCCTGATAAACGGGATTCAAAGACGTGATTTCCAAATCCCCTCCCCTATCAACAGGCTCCGTGGGAGTCGAGCCGTCCTTCAAGGACATCAGTTCACCGAGCCGGGTATTGCAGGCATTACCAATACAGTAAAGCATCGGATAGGAATAATCGACTTTGTAGGTAATCGTATTCCCCTTGACGGTTTCCCGTTCGTAAAAGTTATGGCTCACCGAATCAGGGTTGACAATCGAATGGGACGGCATCCCGACCTGACCGAGAACCGGAACGGCGGAAAACCCCATGAGGCAAAGTAGGAAAAAAGCTAAAAAAAGTTTCATGATATGCGGTTTTAATCGTGATTGCAATCGACGGACAGACTTTTCAGGGCATCGATACTCCGGTAAGCGGAGTTTTCGGGATATTCCTGTGTTTTGTAGCCAATTTTGCGTAAAATATAAACGATATGGGTGTATTGTGTGGCAGAAGGAGTTCTAGCATAGCTTAAAAACATTTTCTCGTATTCTCTTTCTAAAGAACCTCCTTTTGCAAACTCACCGGCACGCTGTTTAATTTGCGTCGCCGCTACTTTCGCTTCCACCTCGTAATTAAGCTTGGCGTCGGTAGTATAGGGTTTTGCAGGATCGTACCCCTGGTAGGCGTGAAAAAGCTCTTCGGTAAACGTGGACAGGGATTCCGTGCCTATGGTAATCGTATGCGTGGATTGAGTATAGACGCCGTTGACGCGTGCGGTTACCATAATATCCGGATTGTACTTGATCGTAAGTTCTCTATTGAAATTATAATTCAACGCGGCCAGCAACTTTTGCCCCATGCAGTCCTCATGGATTTTTTTGAGTAATTTATTGAGTTTCTTTTGCATGGCCGTATCCATTTTCATGTTGACCAGCGGAAAACCGGGCGATTCCGGACGGTCTGAACCGCTGCCGCCGGGATCGCCGGGGTCGGGTTTATCCGGAGGCGCCTGACACTGCTTTCCATCGCAGAACTTGCTGCCGCAATGCGGACAGATCCAGCACTCGCACGGATATTTGTTGCACGTCGTGCAGCAGACGCAGGGATCGTGCCCGCAACGGTAACAACAGGTGCAGGGGTCGTGACGGCAACTCGGACACGGACGTGCCGGAACACCCACCTCGCCCAATTCGTTGGTGTCCCAGATAGACCTCAGCGATATGCCGTACAAGAGCAATTTCTGGCTGTCGGCAGATGCAGAAGATGGCAAACTGCTACCCACCAGCGCCATATCCGTCCGTTTCCCGTTTTTCCATCGGTCGCACCACAGGAATTCGCCCGCAACATCGGTAATCAGCACGTAAGAATCCCCGGTCAGACTGCGATCCGACCGGATAACGGTTTCGACATACTGCCTTATACGGCCGTCTTCATGCAGCATTTGCACAATCAGGCTGGACCGGGTGCGGGCCTCGCGATATTCGATCCGGTTTTTATCGTCTCCGAAACCTATCCGCGAAATTCCGGACACATTCTCGGACAAGGGCACCCGCAACGTGGAATATTTTGGGTTGACGATCACCACAGCCTCTTCCCAAAGGGGCAGCCCGGAGCGGGATGAGGTCGCAAAAGTTTTCGTGAGAACGCCCGCAGTATCGCCACCGGACACAGCAAAGAACGCATTTTGCAGATACAATCGATCCCGGTTCAAGGCCGAAACCGAACCGTCGGAATGCCGGAAGAAATAAATTTTGGCTTCGTCGACCGTAATCATGCCCTCCGGTACCGCGGAAATATCATCCGGTTGCGGATACTGTTCATTCACACAGGCGGCAAAGACGGTAAGCAATACGCTCACTACCGCGATTACGATAAAAGTTTTTTTCATGATCAAAACATTATCGGGTGAACAAGGTAGTAATCGAACGGTCAGATGTCGGATCGGGGTTCAGCGTCTTCCAATTACTTGAAATATAAGCTATTTTTACGAGAACTGCAAATGAAATATCGCAGGATATCAAAATCGGCTCAGACAAAATGATTCAGGCCGGTTCGGCAGGCTGCCCGGCACGCAAATGCGAGAAAGCAACAATACGGCATAAATTACCTCCCGGCCATCCATGCATCCACCCAATGCAACAAGCCACAGTCAAGACTGTGGCTTGTTGCATGCGACTATAATCTTCCCCCCGTCCCGGCACGGGAAATTTCCCGGACGGTTGCACCTATCCCCGTTCCGGCCGTACATTCTATCGTCGCCGTTTATCCCGCAGTCCGGTCTATACGGCAGGTAATCCCCTCTTTCCCTACGGAACCGGCGCTCCCGGCGGCTTTACCACACGACCGGCGTGCGGCCGTTGGCCTCGAGGTAGGCGTTCGCCTGCGAGAAGTGGCGGCAGCCGAAAAAACCCCGGTACGCCGACAGCGGCGACGGATGCACCGCCTTGAGGATACAGTTGCGCGCCGGATCGACGATCGCACCCTTGCGCTGCGCGTAAGAGCCCCACAACATGTAGACGACCCGGTCGCGGTGCGCGGCGATCGCACGCACCACCGCATCGGTGAACTGTTCCCAGCCCCTGCCGGCATGCGAGGCGGGCTCGTGTGCGCGCACGGTCAGCACCGCGTTGAGCAGCAGCACGCCCTGCGACGCCCAGCGGTCGAGGTTGCCGCTCGCGGGCACGGCGGCCCCGGTATCGTCGCGCACCTCCTGGAATATATTGACCAGCGACGGCGGAAACGGCACGCCGTCGTTCACCGAGAAACAGAGCCCGTGCGCCTGCCCCTCGCCGTGGTAAGGATCCTGCCCGATCACGACCACTTTGATGTCGTCCGGGTCGCACATGTCGAACGCATGGAAAATGTTGCGCCCGGCGGGAAAAACGCGCCGCGTGGCATACTCCTGTTTGACGAACCGCACCAGCTCGGCGAAATAGGGTTTTTCAAACTCGGCCCCGAGCAGCTCTTTCCAGCGGGGCGATATCTTTACGTCCATATCGGTTGGGTTATTTTGTCACGCTCCGGGAGTGCCGGACTTCGGCCCGTACCCGAAACATTTTCTTGTCCATATCTATTACACCTCTATTGTATCCGTGCCGCCGCCCCCGGATTCAATCGGGCGGATTCCTTCGGCACCCCGCCGCGCGCTACCGGATCGAGTTCATGCGGATGCTCGCCTTGACGAACGCCAGCGCACGGATCCGCTCGACCGGTACCTCCTTGTCGGCATGGTGCGGGTTCTGGCTCACGAGCTTCACGCACCCCTCGTTTTCGGACTTCTGGATATACTTGACCGTCACGTACTCCTCGCCGTCGATGTCGATCGAGAGCAGGTACATGTCCCCCCAGAAGATGTTCTCGATGCCGCTCACCTGCTTGTAGAGCACGATGTCGCCGCTCTTGAGCAGCGGATACATGCTGTCGCCCACCACGTAGATCGCACCGTCGCAGCGGGGCAGGTTCGGAATGTGGATGTAGTCGACCGGGCGCACCGACTCCCGGTCCAGGAAAAGCGGCACCAGCCCGGCGGTTCCCTCTATATTATAGAGGGGTACGCTCTGCGTGGGCAGTTTGCGGTCGGTGCGGTTCGTGAAGACCGCCTCGGGCCGCTGTTCGAAAAACATCTGCCCCTGTCCGGTTTCGAGCCACTCGGGATTAACGTTCAATTCCTGAACAATAATATTTTTATTTCGCTCCGAAAGCGATGCGCGGCCAGTCTCGATCATCGACAGCGCACTCTTCCCGATGCCCAATTTTTGGGCGAGCGCCTCTTGCGTCAACCCCAACTCTTTGCGTATCAACCTCAATCGCTCCCTCATATCGAAAAGATTTTTTTTGCAATTATTTCTTGCAAAAAGAGTACAAAATTCAAAATTTGAACTTATATTTGTAAGACAAAGTTAAGAGGTTTTATTTTATTAACCAAATACAGTGGCAGTCAATTCTTTTGTTTCACGTCCGGAAATTCAAGAATTGTATAATCAGCCAATCTCCCGGCAGGCTACTTTTGTAAAAAACGACACGACCATGATTTCCATCGACGACCAAACTTACCAGGCCATTGCCGCACAGCTGCGCGACGAACTCACCGGGAAGGAGTTCTTCAACGGCCAGCTCGAATACGACACCGAAGAGTTCTACTCCACGCTCACCTGCACGCTGATCCTGCGCAACGACCCCGACACGGGACGCCTCGCATCGGCCACGCCCGTGTGGTGGGAATACCACCTGCACCAACGCGACGGCGAAGTGCTCACCGATTTCAGCTGGAGCGAGCTGAGCCGTTTTCTCGAAGCCTAGCGCACGACCGACTACTTCTTCACCCCGCGCCTTCCTGCTTGCTCCGCCGGCAGAATACGCTGCCCGGCAATGCCGGGCAGCCCGCCCGCATAGCAGGAAACAGCCGGAGCACAAGCAAAGAACGTTCAGAAAACATCTTCAATAAACGGATTTTCCACGGAAAATCCAAGCCCGGACCCGGAAATTTCTTCGGGTATCCGCATCACGGAGCGCATGCGTCAGGCGACGCCGCGAGAGGCACCCGCCCACCGGGGGACGCCCCGCCTCTCGACCTTCCGGCCCCCTTCGGCACGGGGACGCCCGTCAGGGCCGGAACCGCGGACGATCTTCCGTCCGGCAGGTTGGACTCCTGCCGCTCCGTCCAAACAACCCGATCGAAATGCAATCAAATCTTGTAAATCCCTGCGTGGCAGGCCTCTGGAACCTGGAGCTGCCCGAAGGGTGGCAGCTGACCGAAAACAGGGTCCTTGCCGACAGAGCGGAATCGCCCGGCCCTCCCTCCGCCGGAACCGGCGCTCCGGGACAGGCGCTCCCGTGCGAAGGGTTTCCCGGTTCGGGAAACCCGAATGCAAAAGTTCCGAAAACAGCCGTACCGGAAGCAGCAACCGTCAAAACCGAAACGGGGTACCCGCCCGGCGAGGCGCAGCGCTGTGCGCTCGAAAAGAAGGCGCTGCAAGGACTGGCCCGCTGTGTCAGGGGCTATACGATGCAGGAGGTCAAACGCACGTACGAACCCGATCCGGAGGGCGGCGCAAAAGCGAGGTGGTGACGCGCCGCACGGTCGCACCCGACCTCGACGCGATCCTCTTCGCACTGACGAACCTGAACCCGGACCGGTGGCAGGCGAAGCCCGCTCCGGGCCCAGCCGTGAAAAACGCAGCAGGCAAAACCAGCCCGGAACGCAACGGCACGAACACTCCCCGCACCCCGGGCGCACCGCCGGACGACGGCGCGCCCGGCGACGAT
>ENA-ORUB01004418-ORUB01004418.1-human-gut-metagenome-genome-assembly--contig:-NODE-4418-length-10860-cov-2.504489_pt1 | contig 10860 bp, 13 predicted proteins | sample MGYA00241918_ERZ509200 | MGnify/ENA primary metagenome ERZ509200 (study PRJEB26280, sample SAMEA2338853) | human gut metagenome | biome: human gut; feature: human-associated habitat; material: faeces... | reverse complement strand
TTATATGCGCTGACAAATGAACAAGGTGCAATGGGTGCAGCTGTTATGCTGTACCCGGACTTGATGAAACAGATCGCAGAAAGAATCAAAACTCCGTTTTATATTATTCCATCCTCCGTGCATGAGGTGCTTATCTTGCCGAAAAAAGAAGGCATGGCGCTATCCGAAGTAAAAGACATCGTACGAACTGTCAACCGTAGTACCGTCGAGCCGGAGGATTTTCTGTCAGATAACGTTTATTGCTACGATGTCAGAACGAAAGAAATCCGGATGATGCATGAGGATTTTGCCGCCGAAAAGCCAAAGAGGAGGGAACGCGAGTATGAACGGTAAAGAAACAGAAAAGCTTCTACGGAAAATGGACGAGGAATATCAAGATTTTCGGCGCAGAATAGAAACGCTGCCTGCGAATCTGGCACTTGAGCATGCGTTTGAAGATGTAACCAAACGGGATATTCTGCTTGCTATTGAGGAAGATGGGCTTGATGGCAAACAGGCACAGGCACTTTTGAAACTGCCGAAACCGCTGGAAACTTGTTATCAGTACTGCTTAAAGGAAGAAACAGATTATATGGAAGTGCTATCAAATTCGCTTCAGAAAACGGCAGACCGGGAAATCAAGCATCAGAAACAGGAAAGGATGGAAAGGAAAAGTGGCGAAGCTTGCAGATGAAATGATTCAAAAGGCACGACAGCTTGATCTACTGACCTATCTGCAGCTGCAGCAGCCTTGGGAACTTGTACCGATCGGACCGAATCGCTATCAAATGAAAACACATGATAGTCTAAAAATCGATCATGGCAAGTGGTACTGGTGGTCGAGAAATATCGGCGGCAGAAGTGCGCTTGACTATCTGGTCGCGGTAGAAGGCTGGGAGTTTCGCAAAGCGGCACTGCATATCTTGGAGCTAGAGCGGATTCCGCTTGCAGAGACCACGCCGAAACCATCACAAAGCACGAAAATGAAGATTCCGTTTTGTCTGCCGAAAAAAGCAAAGGAGAGTACGCGTGTCGTAGCATATCTAATGCAGCGCGGCATTGACAGAGGCATCATAGATTACTTTGTTTCTAAAGGACTGATTTATGAATCTTATCCGCATCATAACGCAGTCTTTGTTGGATTAAGTGAAAACGGAGAGCCTGCTTATGCGGCTCTCCGGAGTACCGGAACAAAACGCTTTGCAGGCGAGGCGGCAGGAAGCAGGAAAGCCTACGCGTTTTCCTTTTCGGAAGGTAGTCCTACCACTATCCATGTCTTTGAAAGCGCAATCGACTTGCTATCCTATGCAACCTTACAAAAAATGCGAGGTGCGGACTGGAAAGCGGAACATTATGTATCCCTTGGCGGATGTGCTTTTTCGAGAGGCACTCTTCCGCCATCTCTTAAGCGAATGCTATGCGAAAAAACAAATATCCAAGTAATCAAGCTGCACCTTGATAATGACAGTGCGGGGAGAAGCTTTACACAGGCGATAACCAAATTATTTCAAAACGACTATCAAGTCATCAATGCACCGCCGCCCTGCGGGAAAGATGTCAACGATTATCTGATGATAAAGCTGAAACAAATGGAGGAAAGGAGCCAAAATGGAACAGGAAGAAATTTTATACATGAACCGCAAAGAGCTTGAAGCCTATCTCAAGAGCGGGCTGCAGGAAAATGTGATGCTAATTATTGAGGACGGAAGTATTGAGAACGGTAAGGAGGATAGCAATGGACGAAACGAAACTGAATGTGGTACGTATCAAGCTGATTGATGATACACCGCTCTTTGGGAATGAACTGATTCAATCTGCGGATGATGCCATTTTTCTCATGCAAAAGGAGCTGCGAAACTGTGACAGAGAAACCTTTTGCGCTTTGCATCTAAACGCAAAGGGAAAGCCGTTGAGCATGAGTGTGGTAAGTATCGGAGAGCTTAATTCCACTTTAGTGCATCCACGCGAAGTTTTCAAAGCCAGTATCTTATCGAACGCTTCCGCTGTCATTTTTATGCACAATCATCCAAGCGGAGAGTTGACCCCGTCGGAAGAGGATAAGAAGGCGACGAAACGACTGGAGATGGCAGGACAGATTTTAGGGATTCCTGTGGTGGATCACATTATTGTCGGAGAGAACAAGGAGAATTACTACAGCTTTCATGCTAATGACATTTTGAATCCGGACGAAGAAAAACAAAAACGAAAACAGAAAAAAAAGAAGCATAAAGAGCAGGAGGTACGATAAAATGGTAGAAAAAATAGAGGCACTGCTGATTTGTCCGATGAAGAAGCCAGAAAGGATTTTTATTACGGATTCCCTGGAGGATTTGCAGAAAGCAGTCGGAGGCTATATTGAGCAGTTTTCAAACTTCGATGACGATGCAGTGATTGTTTGTAACGAGGAAGGAAAGCTGAGAGGGCTTCCACTGAACCGCGCAATCTATGGAAAAGACGGAAAACTGATGGATATTATTGCAGGCGACTTCCTAATCTGTCGCGCGCCCTTTGACAGCGATACTTACCAAAGCCTAACACCGGAGCAGCTTAAAAAGTATGAATTACGGTTTCGTTATCCGGAGATGTTTTATAGGACCTTTGACGGAATCCGCGTGATGCGGCAGAAGGAACGAACGCAAGATGTGCCGGAACGCTAAATTCGCAAAAAATGTATGCTTTTGTATGAAAAGAATAGCTGACAGCAGGTAAATAATCATATATAATTGCAGTAAGAAAGGAGTGTTATGCAGTGGAGAACACATACAACCTTCGTATCTATGATGAAACTCTCATGACTTTTTCGCTTGTGACAAAGGGCTTAGAGGGACTAAAGGCAGAGATGCTTGACCTAAATGCAGAAAAGAGATTTCTTTTTCCGCTGGATTTAGAACTTACGCCAGATGGAATTGTGAGCTGGCTGGAAAAACGAGTGATTCCGAAGAATCGGCAGTTTGTTGATGAAATTCTAAAGACGCTCGGACTTAGCGTCAATGACACGAAAGGAATTATGGATGTCTGCATGGGGCTGTCGCTTGGTGACAGCTACTGGGTCGTGCCGGAAGGTTTTGAGGGAAAATTCGATGCGTACAATCTCTATGAAAACCGTTTTTCCGAAGCACTTGCGCTGGTTGCCTATACAGGCGCGCGCGGAAGCAGAGAAGCCTTCTCCACTTCGCCGGAGCTGACCACAAACGGTATGCTGCGAAAGGCATGGCGCATTATTGAAGGTGACGGAATTTACCTATACAAAGGCGGCACAGAAGGCGGGGCAAATACCGGAAACGAACCATACAGCGAATATTATGCGTGTCAGATTGCGAAAGCCATGGAACTTTCGTGTGTTGCCTATGATTTGGAAAACTGGAAAGGCATTTTAGCGTCCAAGTGCAGGCTTTTTACTGACAAAGATACCTCGCTTGTTCCCATCGGCAGAATCCTGAAGAAACCGACTCTGCAAAAATGTCTGGACTATTATCAAAGCCTTGGCGAAGATTTTTATGAGCAGATGTGCAGTATGCTGGTTTTCGATGCCGTCATTTACAATGAGGATAGGCACTTTGGAAACTTCGGACTGCTTCGGGATAACCATACTGGTAGAATCATTGCGCCTGCGCCGATATTCGATAACGGACTATCGCTGTTTAACTACGCGATGCCGGAAGATTTCAAAGAGCTTGACGCATACGCGAAGACGCGATCGAATCCGTATCGGGTTTCTTATGAGGAAGTCTGCCGAGAAGTCATGGGTGTCAAGCAGAAAGCGCAGCTGCGAAAGCTGATTGGCTTTACCTTTACGCGCCACCCGTCCATCAATTTACCGGAAGAACGACTGACAGCAATCGAAAAACAGATCGCCCAGCGGACAAGAGAACTGCTTGCGATTCCGACCCGAACAAAGGTGAAAGAAACGAGCGAGCCTGTAAGGTAATTTGCAATTTCATAAGATGAAAGTTTGCTCCTGCGCAGCCTGCAGGAGCTTTTCTTTTCGGAAGGCAAAAGGAAGGGAAAGTCTGCCGCAATGATTTAGCAAGCAGTGCATTTTTACTCCTGCGGAGAAAGAATGCGCATTTAGGGGAAACCCCTAAGACCCCTGTTTCAAGGTTCGCTTTTCTTACAACAGCCTTTGCAAAAAGAAAATCAAGCCAAACAGAATTTAGAAAAAAATTACAAAAAAAGAAGTTTATAAAAGTTGCGGAGGCTACACAAAAATGATATAATAATACACCAATGCTTTAAGGAGGTATGAATATGGCAAAAAAGAAATACTATGCTGTTCGCTCAGGGCGTATTGCCGGGATATATGAAACATGGACGCAATGCGAAGAACAAGTTAAAGGTTTTCTGGGGGCAGAATATAAATCCTTTCCTACAATCCAAGAAGCTGAACGGTATATTGGCGGAGCAGATGAGCAAGGTGGCACATCTGAATCAGTGAATGAAATAAATGCACAGATAGAAAAAGCTATTACAAACCTTAAAGAAAATGAAGTCATTGCATTTGTTGATGGCAGCTATGATGTCAAGGAAGAAAAATCTGCGTTTGGTGTTATTGTACTCGACAGTAATGGCAATAAGGAAACCTTATATAAGGCATTTACAAAGAATTTAGGTGAAGAATTTATTGCGCTTAGAAATGTTGCTGCAGAATTAGAGGGTGTAAAAGAAGCCATTAACTGGGCAATCAAATATAATAAAGAGAAGATAACGATTTACTTTGATTATGAAGGAATTGGACAATGGGCAACTGGTGCTTGGAAAGCAAAGAATCAGATAACACAGGATGTGAACTTTATTGCAGACAGAAGAAAAAAAGTGGATATTTCCTTTGTTAAGGTACCAGCACATGCGGGCATCGGGCTTAATGAGGAAGTTGATTCGATTGCTAAAAATGCATTATTAGAAAAAGGCTTTAAGACCTATAATGATGGATCGGTATATTTTGTCGGATACAGTGTTGATGATTGGAAAGCGATTGTACAGTATCTCAATGACGAAAATATGAATTTAGATGAAAATGAAATTGCACCAATAGAAATCGTAAGCATTGATGAATTTGAATCTAATCGGAAAAAAATCAGAATTTTACAAGCAAATAATGTAGTAACAATTAATTGCTATAATAATTCAAGATCTTTTGTACAGGGAAAACAGACGGTATTATTTCAGAAACTGATCGCAAGTGCTATTGAACGATTGACTAACAAGCAAATCGTAGTAGAAACGCTCAACCGCTATCATGCATTAACGATCACACCCGAGGAAGTAGAAAATAAATTTGAGCAATTAGTGCCACATTATCGGCATGACACCAAAAAGCATTATTATAATCTTTTAACAGGTGTCTATAATACAATGCTCACAGGCTATATGCCGGATTATACTTGCTTAGTTACGCCTATATTTCGTGCGTATGAATATTATTTACACAAAATTCTTGGAGAAAAAATGCAGCTTTCAACAGAAAATGATAATGGCACGAATAATTTCAGCTTTTTCTCCAGAAAAACGGATGGCAGCTATGAATGCAATAGTAGTAGCCGGAATGTGTTATCAGCAGATCAGCTTGACTATTTAAATACACTCTATACCACATATAATAGTGTAAGACATCCATTCTCGCATTGGTCTGCAAGTGATGTAGATGTTGCTGTCATTACGGAAATGGAAGAAGCAAGAAATTATTTATTGGATGCGTTTGCGCTTATCGAGAGATATTATATTCTGTTTTAGATATAGCGGTATGCCTGAAAGGAGGACACAGAGATGGAAAAAACAATATATCATCAAATTACAGACCATAATTATATTGGAGTTGTAACGATATTGGACTATGATGTGTCTGTAAAAAAATGCCTATCTGATATTTCGGTTAATACGAGAAACAAGTCTGCGAGAAAAATTATTGTGGATTTAGCGTTAAAAGTCGGGGATAACGAATATAGATTTGTAGCGTATAATGTGACTGATGATGGGAAGATTTTGTGGAATAGCAACGCGTACATCACCCCTGGCGATGATATTGTTCGGCTTGCGAATTCATTTATTGCACAGAAAAAGGAAGTTCTTATGAACTCTATGCTTCCAAACGCAGCAAAAGTATCCCTGCTTCAAAGTTGAGTCATGCGTAAGTGAATGAAAAGCTATGAAGGTAAATAAATTTGATAGAGTTCAAAAAGAGCAAATCCTCTGCGAGCACCTGCAACGCATAGAGGGAAATCGCAAAAACGGACAAAAAGGCTACACACCGGAGGAAGTCCATGCGATTCTGGGTCAAGTGATAAAAGAGACCGAAAGAAAGCATAAATTACAAACAGAATAAAGCATAAGTAGAGCAGCCTTGCCAACAGCGGGCTGTTTTTCTTTTGCAAAAAATAAGGAGGTGAACCTATGGGACGAACAATCAAGAAGCAGTTTTGGCTAAACAGCAAAGAGGCCGAGGCACTGCGGCGGAATGCGGAGAAAACCTGTCTGACGGAAACGGCACTGGTGCGGCTGCTGATCACAGGCTTTGAGCCGCGGGAAAAACCGGATGCAGCATTTTATCAGGACATGAATCAGCTTTCCGCGATTGGAAATAATCTGAATCAGATTGCAGCAAGGCTGAATCGCAGCGGAGCGGTTGACAGCACGCAGTTAAAAGAAGAAATCGAAAAGCTGAAGGCGTTTCGCCTTGCGCTGATGAGAAAATACGTCGAGCCGGACGAAGCACAATGGCTGTAACGAAGATCTGGCCGGTCAGGGGAAGGATCGAGCAGCCGATTTCCTATGCTATGAATCCGAAGAAAACAGACAAAAACCTTTGGGCAGGCGATGCAAGCATCGAAGATGTCATCAGTTATGCTGCAAACAGCGAAAAAACTGAAATAATTTGCAAAACAGCTGAAAAGCAGTATTATGTCAGCGGAATCAACTGCGAGCCGGAAAGCGCGGCAGAAGAATTTCGCATGGTCAAAAAACAGTTTCAAAAGCAGGGCGGAATCATCTGCTATCATGGCTACCAGTCCTTTGCGGCGGGTGAGGCCACGCCGGAGGAAGCGCACATGATCGGTGTGGAGCTTGCGGATCGTTTTTGGGGAAAAGAATATCAAGTGATTGTGACGACGCACTTAAATACGAAGTGCCTGCATAATCATTTTGTGATCAACTCGGTTTCCTTCGTACATGGACGGCGATGCAGGCAGACGAAGTGGCGAGAACTGAAAACGGTTTCTGATGAAATCTGCAGGCAGCGCCAAAAGTCTGTGATTGAAACGACCGTTGGAAAAGGCATGCCATACACGCTTGCAAAGGCAGAGGAAAACAGCATGCCAAGCAGGCTTAATCTTGCACGAGAGGCACTCGACGAGGCACTTTTTGCGTGCAGCAACATCAAAGAACTGCAAAGGCAGCTGAAAGCGAAGGGCTACGAACTTGACGTAAATCCAAGTCGCAAATACTGGACAATTCGGCAGCCGAATTGGAACCGCCCGATCCGCCTTATCCGTATGGGAGCAGAATACAGCAAAGAAGCAATCCTGCAAAAGCTGATTGAAAACCAGTCAAAGCAGCGTCTTGGTATGCGAAGCCTGCAGGCACGGACAAAAAGAAAATGTTTGCAGAAGATGAAAAAACCAAAACGCAGGATCAGCGGCCTGCGAGGGCGGTACCTGCATTACTGCTATCGTCTGGGCGTATTCCGAAAAAAACAAAGCCCCGGACGTGTGCACTACCTGTATCGTGACGATCTGTTCAAACTAAATAACATCACAGCCGAAGCACGGCTCCTTTGTACGAACCAAATTGAATCTACAGAGGAGCTTTTTTCATACCAAGAAAAACTGGAAAGTGAGGTGAAGGAGTTATGCGTGCAGCGAAAGCAGCTATATAACGAAACCCGAAGAGTGGGACTTACCGCAGAGGAAAAATCGAATATTGCAAAACAGCGGGCGGCCCTGACCGAGGCCATACGGGCCTGCAGGCGAAAACTGCACCTTTGCAAAAATATCATGGCCCGCTCGGAGCGCCTAAAAGAAACTATGGAACAGGAGATGAGAGAGAACATGAAAACCAAAAAACGAGAAACCGAAAGGGGGCAGGGCAGATGAACTACAGCGGAGATGCGGCAGAGCAGGTGGTACGATTTTCACTGGAAGGCATGGAAGTTGCGATGAAGATCACAGGGACAGCGGCCAAGGAAATGGCGATCCTGCTTGCGGCAGCCTTAAGGGCAGAACAGAAAACAGCAGGAAAAGCAAGACTTTCCTCTATGCTGAAATCTGGAAAGGAGCTGACCGTCTTTTCTCTGCCGCAAAAAGACATCAAGAAATTTGTGCAGGAGGCGAAGAAGTACGGCGTTTTGTACTGTACGATTCGGGATCGGCAGAGTAAAGATCCAAACGCAGTCGTGGACATTATCACACGCACAGAGGACGCACCGAAAATCAATCGGGTGGTCGAACGATTCAAACTGGCAGCCGTTGATACGGCAGAAATCGTGCAGAATATCGAAAAAGCAAAAGCAGATCGAACGAAGCCTGCACCCGAGGCGAGCAGCATGGCCCGGACCGACAGCCAAGAGGATATCGAAGCATACATGGGAAAACTCGATAAGCTATTTGACGATATTGCAAGCCAGTCGGTCCCCACACCTTCCCGCAGCAGCGAATTTCCGTCAAAGCGCGGCTTAAAAGAGCAGGAAACAGCAGTCAAACCTATTTCTGATAAGAAGCCTTCAGTCAGAGAAAAACTGCAGCGGGAGCAGGCCAAACGAAATCAGCAGAACAACCATAAGATGAAGACCGCAGAAAAAGCGGCAGGAAAGGAGCGTTCATAATGAATATGGAAAGTATATATGATTTTTTGGAACAGCGCAGGCACGGCGAGAACATGCCGGGTGAGCATGGAGATATGCCGCCTTTTGACCCGGACGAATACCGCGAGCGCAAGCAGGCCGAACGGCAGGAGTTATTTGAGTTACTAAATGAAGCGACAAAAGAAGCAGTATCCAGCGACGAAGCATTTAACCAGTACATTCGCCTGCAGGGACGGCTAAACTATACAGTGTCAAATAGTCTGCTGGTTTTCATGCAGAAGCCGGACGCTGCGGAACTGCGCGAATTTGATGATTGGAAGGAACGCGGTGCGAATATTCGCAAAAACTCGAAATCTATTAAAATTTTAGAGCCTTACACTGCACGAACACGCGACGGCGAGGTTTTCACAGGCTTTCAAGCCAAGCGGGTACTGGATATTTCACAGACAAATGCGCTGCCCGCGAAGCGCCGGGAAGTCAGCGACAAAGTCAAATTCTTTGCGATCATGGAAATCTCAAAGGCAAAGGTCGAAGCGGTCGAAACGCACACCTTCGGTGAAGATGTCTTTTACGACAGTCAGCAAAATACGATCTATATCCGTAAAGGATTAGATCGAGAAAATTTTCTCAAGGGGTTAATCGCAGTGGAGGTTCAAGCTGCAGTTTTTGAGCAACATGGAGCGGAAAATCCGGAAATCCAAAACTTTCAAGCTGCTTGCGGGGCGTATCTTATCCAGAGGGAATACGGTCTTGCCGATAGGGACGCGAGGATTTTTGTTCCAGAGAGCCTAAAAAATATGGAGCCGAAAGAAATCCGCAAAGTCTTAGAACGTCCGGCACAGATTTACAGCCAAATGCGGAATCTGCAGCGGCAGATTGTCGCCAAACAGGAACGACAGAGCCGAAACCAAAACGCGAGGTAACAGCATGAGGGAAAAACGATACCATTTAGCTATGGACGATAGCGAAAGACGCATCATGATCCACGCACTCAATGATTACCGCAACGACCTTTTAGAGGAAAACCGTGCACCGGACGCAGTGGAGGATTTGATTCTGAAAGCTGCCAATGCGCCAGATAAAAAGGTTCGCGTGGTGGAAAGGAAATATGATGAAGCACGATGAACAGAAAACGATGCTGCTGCTTTTTGCCTTCTTTTCTCTTCCGGTCATGTATCTGGCCCTTGCCGCAGCGCCCTACCTTCATCAGGGCCTTGGCGGCATGCTTCAGGGCATGATGCTTGCGCTTGAAAAACCGAATATCGCATTTTGTAAGGACAGCCTAAAAACTGTCCTTCTTTTTTTGCTGATTTATATTCTGGGGGTCGGCATTTATCTTAGCATGCAAAGAAATTATCGCAGAGGCGCGGAACACGGCTCGGCGAAGTGGGGCAATCCGCAGGCAGCTGGAAAGAAATACATGCAAAAACCGCCGGAGGAAAACAAGATCCTAACGCAGCAAGTACGGATTGGACTTGACGGCAGAAGACATAGGCGCAACCTCAATGTTATCGTTATCGGCGGCAGTGGTGCGGGCAAGACACGCTTTTATTGCAAACCCAACATCATGCAGGCAAATACCTCATTCGTCGTGACAGACCCAAAAGGAGAAATCCTGCGGGATACCGGACATTTGCTTCAGGATAAAGGATATGAGGTTAAGGTAATTGATTTAATTAATATGAATCGGAGCCACTGCTATAACCCATTCGTGTACTTAAAGGACGATAACGATGTGCAAAAACTGGTGACGAATCTGTTTAAGGCAACCACGCCCAAGAATGCGCAGTCACAAGATCCATTTTGGGACACGGCCGCTTCCATGCTGCTTCTTGCGCTTATTTTTTACCTGAAACACGAAGCACCGGAGGAAGAACAGAATTTTGCAATGGTCATGGAAATGCTGCGTTATGGTTCGGTCAGCGAAGAAGATGAGGAATACATCAGCCCGCTTGATAGTCTATTCTATGATTTAGAACTGCGGGAACCGGAGCATATCGCTGTAAAGTACTACAAGAACTATCACAGCGGATCGGGTGTTGTATGCTCTAAAAGACTTCTTAATCAAGCGGTTGGGAAGTCTCTTAGAA
>ENA-ORUB01004415-ORUB01004415.1-human-gut-metagenome-genome-assembly--contig:-NODE-4415-length-10861-cov-2.534425_pt1 | contig 10861 bp, 9 predicted proteins | sample MGYA00241918_ERZ509200 | MGnify/ENA primary metagenome ERZ509200 (study PRJEB26280, sample SAMEA2338853) | human gut metagenome | biome: human gut; feature: human-associated habitat; material: faeces... | reverse complement strand
GGCGCTGACCGAGGATTTGCAGAAGGACTTTTCGGCACAACTGGTTCGGCTGCTGGCGGAGAACCCGCAGGCAAAAAAGGTCCGGCTCTATGCACTGGGCGGCTATCGCGATTTCTTTTACGGGCGCATGGTGCCATCGACGAGCTATCTTGCGCTTTTTGAGCTGCGCAAATATCGCCGCGGCGTACTGCTGCGCTTCCCACATCCGAGCGATCCGAACCGGATCCCGGATTATGTGGATGAGCGTGTGCTGTATCAGACCTTTGGCGAGCAGAGCCGTTGGGGCAAGCTCATGGGGATCGATTACGCATTTGACCTCAATCGCAAAATTGAAGAGGGCAAGTTCAAGGAGCTGATTCAGCTTTCCGAGGCGCTGCATGAACGCAGGATCGTAGAGATCGCGGATATGATCACCAAACAGAAAAAGCGTATCATTCTGATCGCGGGGCCATCGTCCTCCGGCAAGACGACGTTCGCGCAGCGGCTGTGCATTCAGCTTCGTGTCAACGGGCTGGAGCCGTTATATATGGGAACGGACGATTACTTCCTGGAACGCGAGCAGACGCCGGTCGATGCCTACGGTGAGAAGAACTACGAGGATCTGGACGCGGTCGATATTCACCTGTTCAACAGCAATATGAATGATCTTCTGGCAGGCAAGCAGGTAGATCTGCCGACCTTCGATTTCCTGGAAGGGCATAAGGAATACGGCAAACGCCTGACTAGGATTCGCAGCAATCAGCCGATCGTCATCGAGGGCATCCATGCGCTGAACGATGCGCTGACGCCGGAGATCGCCAAGGAGGAAAAATTCAAAATTTATATCAGCCCGCTGACCCAGCTCAATATTGACGCGCACAATCGTATCGTGACGACAGATCACCGGATGCTGCGCCGGATGGTGCGCGACTTCAAATATCGCGGCTACAGTGCGCAGAACACGATCCAAAACTGGCCGAAGGTGCGGGCCGGAGAGGATAAAAATATTTTCCCGTACAGCAACGAGGCAGACGTGATGTTCAATTCCGTACATTTATATGAGCTTTGTGTACTCAAAAAATACGCGCTGCCGCTATTAGAAGCGATCCAGCCGGATGAACCGGAATACAGCGAGGCGCAGCGCATGCGGAATTTCCTGCGCTTCTTTAAGACGGTAGAGGATGATTCTGCGATCGTAAATAATTCGATTCTCAGAGAATTTATCGGCGGCAGTGTGTTTGTCGACTGATAGGGACCGGATAGGAAACGGACAGCAAACTGACAGCAAACTGACAGCAAGGAGTATAACAGTATTATGGCGGAGATAAGCATTATAGGCGGCATATCGACATTGAAGGGTGCCCATTCCGGGCGCTGCAGCCCGAAGATTCCAATCCCGGCAAAATTTCACTCGCTTACGGCGGCGTCGGCAGGAACATTGTTGAGAATGCTGCCCGGCTCGGCGGCGATGTTGCGATGATCTCGGTCATCGGCGATGACCAGATGGGACGCGGCGCCAAGGCGCAGCTTGCAGAGCTGGGCGTCGATGTCACCTATATCGAGGAGCTTGCGGGACGCAGTTCTTCGATGTATCTGTCGATTTTGGATGAAAAGCATGATATGGCGATGGCGATCAGTGATATGAGCATTATGGAAGCGTTGACACCGGAGAAACTCGCAGATCGTGCGGCGTTCTTACGGAAGTCGAAGATCGTTGCGCTGGATGCGAATCTGGATGAGGCGATTTTGACCTATGTCTGCGAGCTGCTGGACGGCATACCGCTCTTTTTTGACCCGGTATCGGCGGGCAAGGCGGTGCGGGTTCGCAATCTGATCGGCAGATTTTACAGCATGAAGCCGAATGTGATGGAAGCGGAGGTGCTTTCGGGCATGCAGATCGAAACGGAGGCGGATCTGAGCCGGGCAGGAGACTGGTTTCTGGCGCAGGGACTCAAGCAGCTCTTTATTACGCTGAACAAGGACGGCGTTTATTACAAAAATGAAGAGAAAGAGGGCATCCTGAGACCTGATCAGAATCTGAAGATCGTCAGCGCGACCGGCGCGGGCGACAGCTTCTCGGCGGCGATCCTGCTGGGCTGCGTGCAGCGGATGAACATTGAAGAGATTGCCCGCATGGGCATGGCGGCGGCTTCTGTTGCAATGGAGAGCAAGCAGGCCGTCAACAGCAATATGCATATGAATGAACTCAAAAGGAGGATGAGAGAACATGTATAGTAAGTATTTAGACATCAAACCGGAAGTTGCAAAGGCACTGGAGGAGGGCACACCTGTAGTGGCGCTGGAATCCACGATTATTTCCCATGGTATGCCGTATCCGAAGAATGTGGAGACTGCGATCGCAGTCGAAGATGTGCTGCGGGCGCATGGCGTGATGCCTGCGACGATCGCGATCATCGGTGGCAGGATCAAGATCGGTCTGACCAGAGAAGAGATCGAATACATGGCGACCGCGGAGAACGTGCTGAAGGTCAGCAGACGCGACTTCCCGCTGACGATTTCGCAGGGGCTGGATGGCGCAACAACAGTTGCAGGTACGATGATCGCGGCGCACATGGCGGGTATTCGCCTGTTCGTGACCGGCGGCATCGGCGGCGTGCACAGAGGCGCAGGCGAAAGCTTTGACATCTCCGCCGATCTGGAGGAGCTCAAAATGACAGACGTGACGGTCGTATGCGCGGGCGTGAAATCCATTCTGGACATCGGCGCAACCTTGGAATATCTGGAAACCGCGGGTGTTCCGGTCGTGACCTTCGGCGCGGATCAGTTCCCGGCATTTTACAGCAGAGAGAGTGGATTTACGGCAGACTGCCGCGTGGATGATCCTGCGAAGATCGCTGCCATGATGAAGAGCAAGGCGGAGCTCGGACTGCGCGGCGGCATGCTCGTTGCTTGCCCGATCCCGCAGGAGGACGAAATTCCATACGCGAAGATGGACGTTGTGATCCGGCAGGCACTTGCGGAGTGCGAGGAGAAGGGCGTGCGCGGCAAGAAGATTACGCCGTTCCTGCTGAGCAGGGTCAAAGATTTGACAGAAGGGCACAGCCTGGAGGCCAACATCAAACTGGTGCTGCATAATGCGGAGATCGGCGCGCGGATTGCGAGCAATCTCTGATCGGGCACGTATCTGATCGGCGGATAAATCAAAAGAGGAACAAAAGAGGAAGAGGTAGGCAGATATGAAGGGGAAGAGGAGATTTTTCGCAGCTGTCCTGACGCTTTGTCTTGTGCTGACAGGTATGCCGGGGGCAGCTTTCGGTGCGGACACTGCAGCGGCAGGGGATATTGTGATTCTTTACAGCAGTGATATGCACGGCGGCGTTGACAGCAATTTAGGCTTGGCGGGACTGGCGGCGTTCGCGAACGAAAAACGTGCGCAGGGGGACTATGTGGAGCTGGTCGATGCGGGAGATGCAGTCAGCGGTACGACGCTGGCATCAACGACACAAGGCAAATATGTCATCGAGGCGATGAATCTGGCAGGGTACAGGATCGCGGTCCCGGGCGTGCACGATTTTGATTATGGCGTATCCGGGCTGGTGGGGACCTTATCCAAGGAAGCAAACCATCAGTATGTGAGCTGCAACTTCACGATGACCGCGAACGGGCAGACGGTGTTCAAACCGTATGTCATCAAAACCTACGGCAGTGCAAAGGTAGCCTATATCGGCATCAGCGACCCGCAGACCATCAGCAAGTCCGGCGCATCGTTCAAAAACAGTGACGGCAGTGCGGCGTATTCCTTTGCTGACGGAGCGGAGGGCAAGAACCTCTATCATACAGTGCAGGCTGCCATCGACGAGGCCAAGGCAGCCGGTGCGGACTATATCGTTGCGATCGGACATCTGAGCATGACCGGTGATGCGGCTTACACGCCGAAGAGCGTGATTGAAAATACGATCGGTATTCAGGCTTTCATCGACGGCAATACACATACGGCTACGGTCGGCGAAAAGGTCAAGACGGCAGACGGCAGCGAAGCACTGCTGACCTGTGCCGGTGCCGGACTGAGCAATCTCGGCGTGCTGACTATTACGGCGGGTAAGCGCATTACATCGCAGCTTATCAACAGCTATAATTTGCGCGACATCAAGACCAAAGACGGCATTGACGCGCTGACCAAAAAATACAGAGAAAATCTGCAGGAGAACTTTGCTGCGACCAGCAGCAGGCTGGAAGCGGCAAACAGCAGCGGTGTCAGGATCATCGAGGGCAGTGAGACCAATCTGGGCGACCTCTGCGCGGATGCGTATCGGGTCGTCACCGGCGCGGATATCGCCTTTGTAGAGGCGCGAGAGATCAAGAGCAACATTGAGCTGGGCACCATCAGCTATGATGACATTATGAGCGCGCTGCCGGGCGGACAGTCTATCAGCGTCATCAGCGTCAGCGGTTATGATATTCTCGACGCGCTCGAAATGTCAGCGCGTGTATATCCTGCCAAGCACAGCGGCTTCTTGCAGGTATCCGGTATTACTTTTGATATTCAGGAAACGGTGATCCCGTCTGTGACCCTGGACGGAAACGGAAATTTCATCGGCGTATCGGATGATTACCGCGTAACGAATGTGATGATCAACGGCAAAGAGCTGGATGTGATGGCAAATTATACGGTTGCGGGTACGAACGCGCTTCTGAATGGGGAAACCGGCTATACGATGCTTCGGAACGGTCCGATCAAAAAAGCCAATGTGACGACAGATAATCAGGCATTGATCACCTACATCGCCGCCTCTCTCAAAAACAGCATCGGCGGCGCCTACAGCAGATCGCAGGGGCGCATTGACTCCATCAAGCTTGCCAGACAGAGTGAGATCGATGCCGAGATCGAAAAGAAGGTAGAAGAAAGAATCAAGGACTATGTGTCCGAGCTCAAAACACTGCGCGCGCAGATCGCTGCGCAGCAGGATATCGTTGCAATCAAATCGCTTTCGATCAAGACCGCTGCGAAATTCAGCAAGAGCGGCAGCAAGCGCACCGTCAGGGTGACGTGGACGCCGTCTGAAAAGATCAGCGGGGTCAAGTATCAGCTTTATAAATCGACGAAGAAGTCGTCCGGATACAAAAAGCTTGCGGTGGCTTCGGGAACGACCTTCCGCAATACGAGCAGTCTGAGCAAGAATAAGACGTATTATTATAAAGTGCGTGCCTACAAGTACATCAAGGGTAAATATTATTACAGCAGCTGGTCCAATGCGGCCTCCTGCAAGGTGAGAAAATAGGGATTGCTGCGCCGCGCAGCTTGCGTGCGCGGGTGGACAATAAATTTATGTTATCTCAAAACGAAAAGGAGAAGAACAATGAAGAACAGGAGAGTATTAGCGGTACTGCTGGCAGTCGTTGTGATGATCGCGATGATGCCTGCGATGGCGTTTGCCGATACGACAACGACCACGCCGACAACAACGACAGGTACAGAAACCACGACAACGACACCGGGCGCGGGCAAGACGGATGAAACGCCGGCTGCACCGGCGAAGTCGAATGACATCGTCATTCTCGGCACCAGCGATGTGCACTGCGGCATCGACCAGAACATCGGTTATGCGGGCCTTGCGGCTTACAAAAAAGCCATGGCAGAGAAGTATAACTATGTTGCGCTTGTCGACGCGGGTGACGCGATCCAGGGCGATGCCATCGGTACCTTATCCAAGGGTGAATATCTGGTGGACATCATGAACGAAGTCGGCTATAACGTTGTCGTTCCGGGCAACCATGAATTCGACTATGGCATGGATCAGTTCCTCAATGTCATCGTACCGAAGATGAAAGCGACTTATGTGTCCGCAAACTTCATGAAAGGCGACAAGCTTGTGTTTGATGCCTATAAGATGATGACTTACGGCAGCAAGAAGGTCGCATTTGTCGGCATCAGCACCCCGGAGACCCTGGTAAAGTCCACCCCGACCTATTTCCAGGATAAGTTCGGAAACTATATCTATGACTTCTGCAACGACAAGACCGGTGACAAGCTGTACAAGGCTGTACAGAGCGCTGTTGACGCTGCAAAGAAGGCGGGCGCTGACTATGTTGTCGCAGTCGCACACCTCGGCGCGGACGCTGCGAGCGCGCCTTGGACCTCTACAGATGTTATCAAAAATACAACGGGTATCGACGCGCTGCTGGACGGTCACGCACACGAACTGTTCGTTAAGAGCGTGAAGAACAAAGACGGCAAATCCATCAAGATGGTAGCGACCGGCACGAAGCTTGAAAACATCGGCAAGATCGTCATCGCTGAGAACGGTGCGATCACTGCTGAATACATCAGCGCAGACGTGGCAAAGGACAAGGATGCAGATGTTGCGAAGTTTATCGACAGCATCAAGACGAAATATGACGCACTGGTCAAGACGGTCATCGGCAAAACAGAAGTTGACTTAGTGATTGCTGATAAAAATGAGAACCGTCTGGTCAGAAGCCAGGAAACGAACCTCGGCGATTTCTGTGCAGATGCATATAAGAATGTTTTCGGCGCAGATATTGGTCTTATGCAAGGTGGCGGTATTCGTACTGCAATTCCAAAAGGAACGATTACCTACGGTGATCTTGTTAGATTGTATCCATTCTGCAGCGTTGCGTGCGTTGCTGAAGTAACGGGGCAGCAGCTCCTTGATGCGTTGGAATTCGGTGCTAGAAAGGTAGGCAAGGGCGAGAACGGCGGATTCTTACAAGTTTCCGGTATGACTTACAGCATTCATAAGAATTTTGCTTCAACGGTTGAGGTGAATGATAAAGAAGAATTTTTGAAAGTTGCAGGCAAATACCGCGTTTATGATGTGAAAGTAAACGGAGAGCCTTTGGATCCTACAAAGACCTACAAGGTTGCCTCTATCAACTACATCCTGCAGAATGGCGGGGATGGCTTCACCATGTTTGCTGGAAGTAAAATCCTCCCGATTGAATCTATGCTGGATACACAGGTACTGACCAACTATATCCAGAACAACCTCAAGGGCGTTGTCGGCAGCGAATACGCAGCGCCGCAGGGCAGGATCACGATCACAGATACAGCTCCGACAGTGGAGCCTGCACCGGATCAAAAGACCATCCTGAAGCAGTTTAAGACCAAGGTGACCTCCAAGAAGCAGAAAGGCGCAGTGAAGCTGACCTGGAAAGCTTGCACAGAGGTCAAGGGTGTCAAATATCAGGTATACAAATCTCTGAAGAAGTCCAAAGGATACAAGAGAGTCATCACAACCAGCAAGAAAACTTATACTGTGAAGAAGCTGACCAAGGGCAAGACTTATTACTTCAAGGTCAGAGCGGTCAAGAGCATTGACGGCAAGAACGCTTACTCCAACTGGTCGAACATCACTTACAAAAAAGTCGCATAAGCATTGCGCTTTACGGCAATAGAACGAAAACATCAAGTGTAAAGGGCTGCACCTTAACGGAAAAAAACCGTTAGGGCGCAGCCCTCTTTCTATGGCGGCGGATATCCGGTCGAAGGTCCGCCGCTTTTTCACGAATCGGCACAAAAAATCCGCAAAAAAATTTTGTATAAAATTTGAAAATTTCGGAAAAAAGATAAAGGAGAGCGTTGACACGTATTTCTGCCCTAAAAGGAAACGCAGATAAATGTGTACGAAAAATTGTAAATCAAAGCGTTGCAAATACTAATTTTCGACCAGAAAAAAACTTTGATTTTCTGCGAAAAAAATTTCAAAAAAGACTTGCATTATTTGCAGAATTCATTTATACTAAAAAGGCTTGCTTAAGGCGATGAAACGGGAAGTTGCAGTGCTATCTGGTAATTTCCGTGGAGAATTGTCCCCACTTGATGGGGGCGGAGGGATTCGCCGGATTTTGCTTTGTGTGCAAACACAGGAAACGCACAAAGGCGTGTACGAAGTAAGCGAATCATCTGTACGCGTTGAAAAATAAGGCTTTAGAACCCCTTGTACAAGCATAGCGCAAACAGTACAAAAAAATTTAGGAGGACAACAATGAGCGAATTACAGAAAATCAGAATCAAGCTGAAGGCTTATGACCATGCGTTATTAGACCAGTCCGCGGCTAAGATCGTCGAAACGGCGAAGAAGACAGGCGCAGACGTTTCCGGTCCGATTCCGCTGCCGACAGAGAAAGAAGTCGTTACGATCTTGAGAGCTGTCCACAAGTACAAAGACAGCAGAGAGCAGTTCGAACAGAGAACCCACAAGAGACTGATCGACATCACAAACGCAACACTGAAGACAACAGACGCTTTAACAAAGCTCGACCTGCCTGCAGGCGTTGACATCGAAATCAAACTCTAATCCATAAACAGGTTTGAGATCGAAACCCAAAACAAGTTAAAAGGGACCTTCCCTTAGTATGAATCCGCCGCGCAAGACGGCAGCTGCAAAATCGTGGCCCAACCTGTGGGGCCCCCGGAAAGCGAAGCTTTTTGGGGAAAGGAGGAGCAGCGGAGCGCGTGAGCGTGCAAGATGCGGCACGCGAAAACAGCGAAGCTTGCGACGACGCGATTCCAATGTAAGAAAAGGAGAAAACATATGAAAGCAATCTTAGGAAAAAAGATGGGCATGACACAGATCTTCGATGAAGAAGGAAACGTGATTCCGGTAACAGTCATCGAAGCCGGTCCGGAAGTTGTAACTCAGGTTAAGACCGTTGAAACTGACGGCTACAATGCTGTACAGGTCGGTTTCGAAGATCAGAAGCCGCAGAGAGTCAACAAGCCGATGACAGGACATTTCGAAAGAGCCGGCGTTGCTCCGAAGAAGCATCTTGCTGAATTCAGAGTCGAAGACGGCGAAACTTACGAGGTTGGTCAGATGATCACAGTTGCTGATTTCGAAGTCGGCAAGAAGCTGGACATCACAGGCACTTCCAAAGGTAAAGGAACACAAGGCAACATCAAGAGACACGGACACCACAGAGGCCCGATGACCCACGGCTCCAAGCATAAGAGACTTGCCGGCGCACTGGCTGCAGGTACTTATCCTTCCAGAGTCTTCAAGGGCAACGCAGGTCCGGGAAGAATGGGCAGAGACACTGTGACCGTTCAGAACGTTGTACTTGTAAAAGTTATCGAAGAGAGAAACCTGCTGCTCGTTAAGGGCGCGGTACCGGGAAACAAAGGTGGTCTGGTTCGCGTTCAGTATGCAGTAAAGGGACAGGACAAATAGAATAGTCTTTTGGAAAGGAGGAAGCACAAATGGCAAAAGTAACTATGTTAAATATGGCAGGAGCAGAAGCCGGGACCATCGAATTAAAAGATGAGATCTTCGGCATCACTCCGAACGAAAACGCTGTTCATGCAGTAGTTAAGAACTACTTGGCAAACCAAAGACAGGGCACGCAGTCCGCAAAGACCAGAGGCGAAGTCAGAGGGGGCGGCAGAAAGCCTTTCAGACAAAAAGGAACCGGTCGTCACAGACAAGGCAGCACGACAGACCCGTCACAGATCGGCGGCGGCATCGTATTCGCGCCGAAGCCTCGTGACTACAGATATACATTACCGAAGAAGTTGAGAAGACTCGCACTGAAGTCTGCTCTTTCCGCAAAGGTAGCTGACAAAGAAATCATCGTATTAGACGAATTAAAGTTTGATGCTCCAAAGACAAAGGAAATGATCAAGGTACTGGCTAACGTAAAGGCCGGCAAGAAAGCACTGATCGTCATGGCTGAGAAGGACGAAAACGTTGTAAAATCCGCAGCCAACATTCCGGGAGTGAGAACTGCACTGGTAGGCACGAACGTTTATGAAATCGTGAACCACGACAGCTTCATCGTAACACAGGAAGCTGTAAAGAAGATCGAGGAGGTGTACATCTAATGAAAACAGCATACGACATCATTTTGACACCTGTTATTTCCGAACAGTCCATGGACGTGGCGGCAGACAAGAAGTACACTTTCAAAGTTGCAGTAGACGCTAACAAAACACAGGTTAAGCACGCTGTAGAAGAAATCTTCGGTGTTGAAGTATCCAAAGTAAACATCATGAATTATGACGGTAAAGTTAAGAGAATGGGAAGAAATGTCGGCAGAACTGCTGCTTACAAAAAAGCGATCGTGACCCTTACGCCAAGCAGTAAGGAAATCGAGTTCTTCCAAGGACTGTAATAGGAGGCAAATGAACAATGGGAATTAGAAAATATAATCCGACAACTCCTGGTCTGAGAGGTATGACAGTTTCTACATTTGAAGAAATTACAACCAGAAATTATAGATATGGCGATTTTGCTTCATATGAAGTTGGATATGCTCAACTCTTAACAAATGAAATTAATGGAAAAACAACAAAATCAATTATTGGGCAAATGGGTCTTGAGAAAGCATTTGATGACGAATTAAGTGGAAAAGATGGTAAGAAAGTTTATCTGGTTGATAATAATAATTATACTTTACCTAATGGTGTTTTAAGTGAAACGGCACCTGTTGCAGGGAATGATATGTATTTAACAATTGATGCTGATGTGCAAACTGAACTTGATTTACAGATGAAGCAGCTGGTTGAGAAATTAAAATCAGAAAAAGCAACTTGTGCAGTTATGGAAGCAAAGACTGGGAAAATTTTGGCTGTGAGTAATTATCCGTCATTTGATCCCAATAAACGTGATATAGATAACTATGTAGATTTATTTTTAAATGAAGCAGTTGAACCAGGTTCAGTTTTTAAATCATTTGTTTATGCAAATGGGCTAAATGATGGTCGATTAAATTTAAAGACCAAGTATCAATCTGGTAAGTTTTATTACAATAATAATAAAAAAGATTCCGTAAAAGACCATAATGGTGGTAAAGGTTGGGGAACAATCAGTTATGAACAAGGGTTTTATTATTCAAGTAATACTGCTATTTGTCATATGTTAAGAACTGTGAATGATAGAGTCTCATTACTTCAGGATTATGA
>ENA-ORUB01004414-ORUB01004414.1-human-gut-metagenome-genome-assembly--contig:-NODE-4414-length-10863-cov-2.526277_pt1 | contig 10863 bp, 9 predicted proteins | sample MGYA00241918_ERZ509200 | MGnify/ENA primary metagenome ERZ509200 (study PRJEB26280, sample SAMEA2338853) | human gut metagenome | biome: human gut; feature: human-associated habitat; material: faeces... | reverse complement strand
TGCAGAATACGACGCGCTGCCGGGGTTAGGACACGGCTGCGGACACAATCTGATCGCGATGGTTGCGGTCGGCTGCGGGATTGCCTGCCGGGAATTCGCAGACGAGTACGGCGCGGAGATTGATGTGATCGGAACGCCGGCAGAGGAAACCGCCGGTACGAAGGTACCGATGAGCGCGATGGGAGTATTTAAGGATTATGACGCAGTTATGATGGCACATCCCGCGTTCGCCAATGCTGAATCGATGAATACCATCGCTATGGACGCTTACAAAATCGAGTTTTTTGGCAAACCGGCACATGCCGCAAGCGCGCCGCATGAGGGAATCAACGCGTTGGACGCAATGATCAATTTTTTCAATCTCATTAACGCCATGAGGCAGGAGACCAAACCGGATGCCCGCATCCACGGCATCATCACCGATGGCGGCAAGGCGGCCAATATCATTCCGGACTATACCTCTGCCAGCTTCTATATCCGCGCCAATCGCGTGGCGGACGTCAAGAAGCTCGCGGAACGTGTACGTAACTGCGCGGCAGGCGCGGCGCTCGGAACCGGCTGTACTTACAAAATGGAGTATAATGAGGAAAACTTCAAAGATACCTGTACCAACCGCGCATTGAACGATCTGGCGGTCGAAAACATCCAGAACTTTGTCAGCGAACCGATTCTGCGTCTGGGCAACATTTACGTGCCGGGTTCCTCAGATCTGGGGGATGTCAGCTATGAGGCCCCGGCGATCCAGGTCGTTTTTAAGGTCGGTGAAAACGCGAACCCGATGGGCGGCGCACACACACCGGAGATGGTAGCAGCCGCAGGGTCTGAATACGGTATGGACAACGGTCTGAATTTTGTCAAAGGACTGGTCATGACAGCCGTTGACCTGATGACCCAACCGGAAAAACTGGCGGCCATCAAAGAGGAATTCAGCCATGTAAACGACGAACCGCAGACGGTACTCTAGACCACGGCGGTTCGCAGGCAGAAGATGTCGAAAAAACAAGGGGCTGCTCGCGTGAACGGTTATTTTCCGTTCATGCGAGCAGCCCTCTTTGCGCCTCGTTATCGACGGAAGTTTCGATCATTTCCTCGACGGTTTATTTCACTACGTCGGCCATGGTGTACATGCCCGGACCCTTGCCTTCCATAAATTCAATAGCTCTGCAAGCGCCGATCGCGAAGCATCTTCCGGTGTAGGATTGGTGCCTGATCTCGATCCGCTCATCTATACCGCCGAAGTATATGGTGTGCGTGCTGGGAGAATCGCCCATGCGTCCGGAGTGAAATTGGATCTGAGAAAGATCAATTCCCGCAGCCTGTGCCATCGCTTCTCCCATCTCGAGAGCGGTTCCGCTGGGTGCGTCAAGCTTATCTCTGTCGTGGATATCCATGATTTCAATATCGCAGGTTGTGTGCAGGTTCTTCGCCGCGAACTCCAGCATCTTCATCAAAACATTGACCATGAAGGATGTGTTCGCTGCCTTGAGGAGCGGGATCTTTTTGCTCGCGTCCTCGATTTTTTGATTCATCTCCGATGTGAAACCGGTGCTGCCCTCCAGGAGCGCTTTGTTGTGAGCAAGGCAAACATCAAGCACATCCATTGCGATGTTTGCTCCGGAAAAATCCACGACCAGATCGCATTTGTCGATCACTGCGTCCAGGTCGTCATACACCTTAACGCCGCAGATCTCTGTGCCGATGTAATCTCTGCCTTTCGGGCCTATGGTGCCGACCACTTCAATGTCCGGACACTTTACGGCTTCTTCTAAGATCAACGAATTCATCTTGCCTTTCGGCGCTGTTATAATTACGTTTACCATCTTTTTTTGCAATCAGACTGTTTGACTGCTTCTCCTTTCATTACGATTGTAAATAGAGTATAAACTATTTGCGCAGCAATATCAACTTTATGAAAGAAAAAGCGCAGCGAAAAAACTGCGCATTTGCTATGTCTGACAGAAAATCGAAAGGAATGCCGTGAACCTACTACCGCGCATTGTCCACCTTGTCTGCGTAGCGGATGGTCTCCATCGCGTCACGCGCGTAGCGGTCGGCGCCGATGCGGTCGGCGTATTCCTGATTGAGGACCGCACCGCCGACTACGACTTTGCACCAAGGCGCTTTTTCCTTGAGCAGTTCGATGGTTTCCTGCATGGCAGGGACGGTGGTGGTCATCAGGGCGCTCAGACCGGCTGCCGGGGCATGGTGGGCGATGACCGCATCTAAAATATCCTGCGGGGCGACGTCCTTGCCAAGATCGATGACTTCAAACCCGTAGTTTTCGAGCAGCAGACGCACGATGTTCTTGCCGATATCATGGATATCGCCATGGACGGTCGCGATGACGACCGGGCATTTATTGGCGGCAGTATCACCGGACATCTGCGCCTTGATCTTTTCAAACGATGCCTTGGCGGCCTCTGCTGCCATCAAAAGCTGCGGCAGATAGACCCGTTTCTCCTCAAAGCCCTGTCCGACGATATCGAGCGCAGGAATGATTTCATTCTGAATGATCTGCAGCGGCTCGGTGTCGGTCAGCATTTGCGCGGTAAGCTCTGCAGCCTGTTCTTTGAGTCCCTTGGCAATGGCGCGCTGCAAGGCAGAAGCGTAATCGCCGGCAGCGGCAGTAGCGGCAGACGGCGTCGACAGCTGTGCGCTATCCGGACTGCTACTGTTTCCGGCTTGCGCAGGCTGTGCAGCAGACACCGCTTCCGGCAGGGCAGAGACGAATGCGATATAATCGCTGCAGTTTTCGTCCATCTGGTGCAGCGCGCGGAAAGCGTAATAGGCTTTCATCATATCCTGTGCGTAAGGATTCATGATCGCTGCAGAGAGCCCATTTTCCAACGCACAGGTATAGAAAGCCGCATTGATGGCGTCCCGCTTCGGCAGTCCAAACGAAACATTGGACACACCGAGAGAGGTATGACAGCCGAGCTCATTTTTGATGATGCGAAGCGCCTTGAGCGTTTCCATGGCAGCGCCCGGCTCTGCGCTGACGGTCATGGCTAGCGTATCAAAAATAATATCTTTTTTACTGATGCCGTAGGCTTCGGCACAGGCAAGAATTTTTTCGGCGATTGCGACGCGGCCTTCCGCAGTCTTTGGGATTCCGCTGTCGTCAAGTGTCAGTGCGACGACCAGCCCACCGTATTTTTTGACTAGCGGGAAAATCGTATGCATAGATGCCTCTTTGCCGTTGACGGAATTGATCATGGCTTTGCCGTTGTAGACGCGCAGCGCGGCTTCCATCGCTGCCGCGTCCGAGGTATCAATCTGCAGCGGCAGATCAATGACAGCCTGCAACTCCTCGACTGCCTCCCGGAGCATTGCAGGTTCGTCAATCTCCGGCAGACCGACGTTGACATCCAGAATCTGCACGCCGCATTCCTGCTGACGGATGCCTTCCTGCAGGATATAGTCGATGTCATGCTCCTTGAGCGCCTGTTTGAAACGCTTTTTCCCCGTCGGATTGATGCGCTCTCCGATCAGCAGCGGCTGCTTGTCAAACTTGACCGCATGCGTATAGGAAGAAACGCAGGTGATCTGCTTGTCCGTCAGCGGCACAGGGGAGAGCGTGCGGGAAGCATCGACGATTTTCCGGATATAGACCGGGGTGGTACCGCAGCAGCCGCCTGCGACGCGCACGCCCTGCCGGATATAGTCCGCCATGTCGCTTGCGAATTCTTCCGGCAGTGTGGCGTAGACTGCCTTACCGTCAGATTCCTGCGGCAGACCGGCGTTCGGCTTGAGCAGCACCGGGATCGAGGCATTTGCCAAAAGCTCTGCAACAACGCCACGCATCTGTTTCGGCTCTAGCGAACAGTTGGCGCCGATGGCGTCCGCGCCCATGCCCTCCGCCATGGCGACCATGGCAGCAGGAGATGCACCTGTCATCAGCTTGCCGTCCTCACCGTAGGCATTGGAGACGAAAACCGGCAGATCACAGTTCTCCTTGGCAGCCAAGAGGGCTGCTTTGGTTTCATAGCTGTCGCTCATGGTCTCGATATAGATTAAATCAACCCCGTTTGCCGCGCCGAGGCGTACGACCTCTGCGAACAGGGTCACAGCGTCCTCGAAAGCGAGGTCGCCGTACGGCTTGAGCAGCTTGCCGCAGGGACCGACGTCCAGGGCGATATATTTTGCCTGCGGAGCATCGGCGCTGTCGCGGGCGATTCTGGTATTCTGCACCGCGGCAGCAATGATCTCGGACAGCTCTTCCTGGCTGAACTTCAAGGCATTGGCACCGAAGGTATTGGTGGCGACGACATTACTGCCGGCTTCAAAATAGTCTTTTTGTATTTTTTGAATGACATCCGGATGACTGAGATTCCAACGCTCCGGGTATTCGCCGGGCGCAAGTCCGGCCTCCTGCAGCAGGGTACCCATGCCGCCGTCCAGATAAAGCAGGTGTTCCTGCATGTAGTCTAAAATATTCATGGTTTTCATCGCGATTCCTCCAGCGATCGTGTGTATATGAGAATGCGGCAGCAATCATCGCTGCCGCAGATGTGTAAACGTGTTTCTGCGTCCCCCCCAGTGCAGGCGACGACCGTTACGCCTGTCGGAACAGACAGTCGGTTTTGGCGCAGGATGCGCAGTCTGCATGCGACCTTGCCTCTGCATCGGCTGTCTGCACAGCCTGCGGTAAAAGCCCGATGAGGGCGGTCACCGACTTGCTCGGCGACATCAAGAGGCTGTCGTTGAGGGAAAGCCCGATTTTGCGGTGACAATCCAAAGCCTGAAAGAAAGCTTTCTGCGCATCGAGCGGGAAATCACCGTAGCCGGGGCTGAAACGCGGTCGCAGCTGATAGCCCTCTGCGGCATAGTCCGCGGCAAGTTCGTCGCAAAACGCATCACAGAGACTTTCGATGCGCTCTGCGCCGATGGCCTGCATGCACAGCGCCTTGGTCGGTGAGAGTCTGCCGTATCTGGCGATCAGTCGGTCCGGCGCCAGTCCGACGGTAGCTGCGAACAGAATGATTTTGTCACAGCCCTGCAGATTGCGGCAGAGCCCCTGACTGTCGGTCTGCATGAAGCCGAGGTGCAGAAGTGTTTCACCGGGCGGCTGCGTGCTTGCCTGCAAGCAATCGCATGCCTGCGGCGGATTTTCGCGGGTAGGTACAGTTCGCGTGACCTCGGATACGCGCCAGCAGACCTTGTAAACGAGCTGCGGCAGCAGTTCGGCAAGACAGGCATCGAGCAGATCGTCAAAGGTATCGCCTGCGTCGGTGCATCGCATATAGCGCAGAATCTCGCGCCGGTTGACGGGCGGCTGCGCGTAGTTTTTCGTAAAAATAATCGGTTCCATGTGCGTTCGTACTTTATTTGCCGAGGATGTCGGACAGGTTGGCCTGAATCTTCTGCGCCACATCCGGCTTGTTCATGGAGTAAACGTGGACATTGGTGATATTGTTGGCAAAGAGGTCGATGATCTGGTCGGTCGCGTAAGCGATACCGGCCTGCTTCATGGCCGCAGGATCACTGCCGAACTTGTCCACAAGCGTCTTGAAACGCTGCGGTACGTGGGAACCGGAGAGCTTCAGCGCGCGGTCGATCTGATTCGCATTGGTGATCGGCATGATACCGGCGACGACCGGAACGGTGATGCCCGCCTCGCGGATCTTATACAAGAAATTGTACAAAAGGTTGTTATCAAAGAACATCTGCGTGGTCAGGAACTCGCAGCCCGCATCGACCTTTTCCTTGAGGAAACGAATGTCCTCCTTCTGATTGCTGCTCTCCGGGTGTTTCTCCGGGTAGCAGGCGCCGCCGATACAGAAATCCGCACCGCTTTCCTTGAGCTCGCGGATCAGATCGATGGCGTGATGGTAGGACCAGGTCTCCTGATGCGAAAGGTCCATATCGGCAGGAATGTCACCGCGCAGCGCCATGATGTTTTCGATGCCGGCCGCTTTGATCTCTTCGATCTGCTGTTGCACGGTCTCCTTTGTCGATGAGACACAGGTCAGATGCGCAAGCGTCTGCACATTGTATTGGTCCTTGATGTTTTTGGCAATATCGAGCGTATATTTGCTGGTACCGCCGCCTGCACCGTATGTCACGCTGACAAAAGCAGGGTGCAGCTTGGCGATCTCCTCCGTCGCTTTTTTGACACTGTCAAAGGCCGCGTCCTGCTTCGGCGGGAAAACTTCAAAGGACAGCGAAAGGGTTTCTTGCTTGAGTGTATGAATCAGTTTCATATGAGAATGCCTCCGGATAATATCGTCATTTTTTTAGTGGTTTTATTATACTATGCCTTATCGCTTTTCGCAAGGGTCAGACACGCAGAAATGCATAAAAATTTGTGTCGTTAAAACAAATAAAGAAAATATTTCGTGTGCCGCAATACAATGAAAAGGGCGGAATCCCTGTGCAACAAGCAGGTACGAGGTGGCAGTCGATCTCAAAAAACAAAAGAAACGACCTTTCTCCAAGCTGATCCCATGGATTCTTGGCAAACATGTCGTTTCTTTTGATGAGCTAATGCGAATCAGTGAACGTAATTGCTTTTTTAATGCCGGGTATGACCGGTTTATGCAAGTGCTGCGCCGAGCTTTGCGCAAGCCTCTTTGGCTTCGTCGTCCGGTGCTTCGTTGCAGATGACGTAATCGCAGGCAAACAGCATGCCGGCGTCATCACAGCGCTTTTCCCATAAACGCATCCATTCGCCGTCGCCCCAGCCGTAGGAACCGAACAGTGCAACTTTTTTGCCGCGCAGCTTTGGCTCGCAAGCGTCAAACATCGGCGCGAACTCGGTTTCTTCCAGTTCTTCCGCACCCATGGAAGGGCAGCCAAAGGCGATCGCGTCAAACTGTCCGATCATTTCCGCGTTAAAATCTGCGGAGGTGAATACACTGACGTCTGCACCGGCTGCTTTTGCGCCTGCAGCGACTTGATTCGCCATTTCTTCTGTATTACCTGTTCCACTCCAATAAACAACTGCTGCTTTACTCATATTTAGGTACCTCTTTTCTTTTTCTATTTGATGTTGTCAGATCAGACGATCTGCAGGCAAGCCGTGCAGGGCTTGCTCCCAACCTGCGCTTATGCCGCGATCGTCAGCTGACAGACCGTTTTGCCTTTTTGAAACATCAGACGGTACATCTCTTTGCACTTGTCGAATCTGCGAAACGTCTTGCGTGCCTCACATTCGTTGCAGTAGACCTTCCAGCAGCCGCTGCATTTGCAGTTCTTGCCGCTGTTCTGGATGTAGCCCATGACATCGCCGGGCGGATAGCCCAAAAAGAGACCGATCTCATGGGGAAAATCTCCGGTGCGATTGATGCGCTCCGCGAGGTGTGCGATCGCGCTCTCCGGAGAAAGGTCGGTGTAGCCGAGTTTTTTGAGCATGCAGGATGCTGTTTTGTTCGCAAGGTCGAGTGCCAGCTTCCTGCTGCGATAGACATAAATCAACGCGCTGTCTGCAGTCTTGCGGATCATCGTCAGACTGACACCCTTGACCGCCAGCAGTGTATTCAGATGCAGAAGCTGCGCTTCCAGTTCGTATTCGGACGCAAAGCTGTAATTAAAGAGATTTGCGGTTTTGAGCGACGCCAGTGTCGGCGCACAGTGATTGATCAGATATTGTTCCATGAAAAGCCCGTGTCCTTTCCTATGTCGATTTCGTATTTTACTTTGCTAACAGCTGCCAAAATGCAAGGCGATAAGACCCAAAGGTTTACGCGCTTTTCGCTGCGGCGAAAGCGGCGAATGGTCGTCGGAACGAAGGTACTGAGACAGCTTCAAAAACCAATTGGTAACTCTGTGACAAACCTCTGAATGGCAGTTAGCGATAGCTAACTACATGAGAAAACTTTGGCGGGCGATCAGAAACCACCCGCCGGATCGTTTTCAGATGACAATTAAAAATTTAAGCAGCATTTAAAAAATAAATGGTTAGCATAGGCTAACTATACAACATCAAAAAAGATTTGTCAACTGTTTTTTGTCAGCTGCGAAATCTTTTTTGCTGATTTGCTTCGGAAGTAATACGAAGTGAGGCGAAACTGCCTGCACTACCCTTGCATTTCCGCCTGCAAAAGCTCATCGAGCATTTCGCGGCGCACTTATTTCCGATATCTGCCTTTTCACATAAGGTCTTTAAATCGGTGATGTGATGCTCACGGATCAAATCGCGCACCTCGCCGAGCGTTTTTTTCTTACAGACACAGATCAGATAATCTGCGTTTTTTCCTTCCAATGCCATGAATAGAATCCTCCTTTGCATTTGTCTTTTTGCTTTTCCTACGCGCCGGCTCTATGGATTTGCCAAAGCGCAGGCGAGTCTCTTGCATTATATACCCGCCCGCGGCGCAAATTACACACAAAACACACCTTTTCTTTTGGAAGGAAAGATGATATAGTGATAGTATCTTTATCATAGACAAACGAACAACAGAAAGGCGGTAAGCAAAAAAATGATACATATTCATGCATTCTACAGGGCAGATAACAGCGAGATGCTTCATAAGTTTTATGAAGAGGCAGCAGCGGCAGGCGTGATCGAAGCGTCCAGAAACGATGCCGGAAATTTAAAATATGATTATTATTTCTCAGCAGAACGGGAGAATGAAATCCTGCTTGTGGAGAAATGGGAAACCAGAGAACACCTACAGGCACATTGCACAATGCCGCAGATGGCGACCCTTGCAAAGCTCAAAGAAAAATATAACATTCAAACAGAACTCGAAGAACTGTAACACACGCATAACAGGTCGGAAGCAGAACCGCTGCGCGCACGCGTTCTTCCCTTTTCATTTTAGAAAAGTAGTGGTATAATAGTTCTATCGATAAAAATTACAATACTTCAGAGAGGGATGAATCAAATGATAAAGGTAGATATTTTTTCAGGTTTTTTAGGAGCCGGCAAGACGACGCTGATCAAGAAGCTGATCGAGGAGGCGTACAAGGGTGAGCAGGTCGTGCTGATCGAGAACGAATTCGGCGAGATCGGCATTGACGGCGGTTTCCTCAAGGACTCCGGCGTGGAGATCAATGAAATGAACTCCGGCTGCATCTGCTGCAGTCTGGTCGGTGATTTCGGCAAGGCTTTGGAACAGGTCGTAGAGCAGTTCCATCCGGACCGTATTCTGATCGAACCGTCCGGTGTCGGTAAGCTCAGCGACATCATCCAGGCCGTCGAAAACCTAGATCTTGCGGATGTGCAGCTGAACGGTTTTACAACCATCGTCGATGCGAAGAAAGCTAAAATCTATATGAAGAATTTCGGAGAGTTCTTTAATAACCAGGTGGAACACGCGTCGTCCATCATTCTCAGCCATACTAAGGGCATGGACGCGGAGAAACTCGCGCAGGTCGTTGCCTTGCTGCGGGAACACAATCCGCACGCGACGATCATCACAACAGATTGGGATGCGCTGGACGGCAAGAAGATCCTGGCTGCAATGGAAAAGCGCGATACGATTGACGAAGCGCTGCACCATCTGGAAGAAGAACAGGCGCACGCGCACCATCACGATCACGATGACGCATGCGGCTGTGGTCACGACCACCATCACGATCACGACCACCACCATCACGATGATGACGAGGCATGCGGCTGCGGTCACGAGCATCATCACGACCATGAGCATGAACACGAACATCACCACCACGACCATGATGATCACTGCTGCTGCGGGCACGACCATGGACATGAGGGGCATCATCACGCGGACGAGGTCTTTGACAGCATCGGCATCGAAACGCCGAAAAAATATACGATCGAAAAGATCGAAAAAGCCTTGGAAGCACTGGAAGATCCGCACGCTTACGGCTTCGTGCTCAGAGCAAAAGGCATCGTAGAGGGCGAGGACGGACAGTGGATCCACTTCGACTATGTACCGGGCGAACCGGATGTCAGAACCGGCAGCGCGGAGATCACGGGCAGACTTTGTGTCATCGGCTCCAAGCTAGAGGAAGACGCGATCCGCAAGCTGTTTGAAGCGTAGCACTTCACAGCAAACCGGCAAAACAAAAAACAGCAACAAAAGGAGTGAGCCAAATGGCACAGACCAGAGAGATTCCGGTATATCTGTTTACCGGCTTTTTAGACGCGGGCAAGACCACCTTCATACAGGAGACCTTAGAGGACCCGCAGTTCAACGACGGACAAAAGACGCTGATCCTGCTCTGCGAGGAAGGAGAAACGGAGCTTTCTCCGATCAAATTCGCGGCCTCGGGCTGCAAGATCGTGACAGTGGATGAGGAGGAACAGCTCACCGAGAGCTATCTCGCGGATTTGCAGGAAAAACTGCAGTTTGAGCGGGTGGTCGTAGAATACAACGGCATGTGGCTGCTGGATACGTTCTACAGCGCGATGCCGCCGAGCTGGACGGTCTATCAGGAGATGACCTTCGCGGACGCGCGGACTTATCTGACCTACAACGCGAATATGCGCAATCTGACCGTCGATAAAATGAAATCTACAGAGACGATCGTGTTCAAGCATTTTACGAAGGTGATGGACAAGATGGCTTATCACAAGATTGTCAGAGCCATCAATCGCCGCTGCGATATCATCTACGAATACGGACCGAACGATGTAGAGATCGACAATATTGAGGATCCGTTGCCGTTCGACATCGACGCGCCGATCATCGAGATCGCGGACAAGGATTACGCGGTCTGGTACGCGGATATGACCGAGGAGGAAGCGAAATATTACGGTAAGACCATTCGTTTTAAGGGCAGAAGTCTGCTCGGCGGCGGTCTGAAGGATGACGAATTTGTCATCGGCCGTCACATTATGACCTGCTGCGTGGAGGACATCCAGTTCGGCGGTCTGGTCGCCAAATACAAGGACGCGCAGAGTCTGGAGCATGGCGGCTGGGTCGATATGACAGCGAAGATCGAGCGGGA
>ENA-ORUB01004390-ORUB01004390.1-human-gut-metagenome-genome-assembly--contig:-NODE-4390-length-10906-cov-2.807207_pt1 | contig 10906 bp, 8 predicted proteins | sample MGYA00241918_ERZ509200 | MGnify/ENA primary metagenome ERZ509200 (study PRJEB26280, sample SAMEA2338853) | human gut metagenome | biome: human gut; feature: human-associated habitat; material: faeces... | reverse complement strand
AAAAAAGTAGAATCAGATAAGTTTTCTCTATCTACTAAAATAAAAAAGTAGAATCGACCGTATTTCCCGATCATTTTATAAATAAAATATAGAACTTTGACCAAGATTTACCGCATATTGAAAAAATATATACCTTTATACATCCAAAAATAACAGACATGAAACTGATTCATACCAGCGACTGGCATTTGGGCCATACCTTATATAATTACGACCGGACAGACGAGCAACAGGCATTCCTCCAGCAATTGGCGGAAATCGTGGAGCGCGAACAGCCGGATGCCCTTCTTGTAAGTGGAGATGTTTACCATTATTCATCGCCTTCGGCTTCCGTACAGAAGATGTACACCGAAGCCATGTTGGAAATTCACCGGCGATGTCCTTCAATGACTATCGTCGTAACGGCAGGCAACCACGACAGTAGTTCCAAGCTCGAAATCACCCAAAGTTTATGGGAGAGTTTCGGTTTGCACGTAATAGGTTCCATCCGGCGGGAAGAAGAAACGATTCAATGGTCGCGGCACATCATCGAAGTGACCGGGAAAGACGGTCGGCCGGTCGGCTACATTCTTCCGGTACCTCACGTTTATCCGCAGAACTTTCCGAGTCCTGATCCGGAGATGAAACGGGAAGAACGGATGCCGTACTTCTTCCAGACCTTATTGGACGAGACGAAACGAATCAACACCGCAAGTCTGCCAGTCGTACTGATGGCACATCTGGCTGTAACCGGTTCCGATACGACCGGACATACAGACCTCATCGGCGGGATGGATTACTTTCCCTTGGACCAGTTGGGAACAGGTTACGATTATCTCGCCTTAGGCCACATTCATTGCCCACAAACCCTGAAAGGAAGCGACGGACGCGCCCGTTATTGCGGAACGCCTTATCCGGTAAGTTTTGATGAGACGTATCCACATTCGGTTTCGCTGGTAACCGTTGAACCCGGGAAACAACCCGAAATCCAAGACATCCGGATCGAGAATCCGTGGCCATGCCTTACCTTGCCCCCAGAACCGCTTCCGTTTGAAGAAGCCCTGCAACAGCTGAAAGACTTCCCCGACGACAAACGGGCTTATATCCGTCTCAATGTCCTGGCTGAAAATTATCTGTCGCCCGACTGTCAGGAACGCGCTTCCGAAGCAACCCGCGGAAAGGCGTGCCGGTATTGCTACATCAAACTCAACCGCCAGCAGAAGGAAACCGGCGAGGAGCAGCCTCACCTCAGTATCCAGGAACTCAAACAGCAATCGCCTTTGGAAATTGCCCGCCGCTATTATCAGGAGACAACCGGCGAAAGCATGGACGACGAACTGAGCCTTCTATTGCAGGAAGCCATGAATCAGATTCACTCATCAGCAAACGAATAGACTATGAAGCTACAACAACTCATTATAAAGAATCTGGCTTCGATCGAAGAAGCTACTATTGATTTTGAGCAAGGCCCACTGGCCGAAGAATCCATCTTCCTGATCTGCGGAGAAACAGGCGCCGGAAAGAGCACCATTCTTGATGCCATCTGTCTGGCTCTTTACAACGATACGCCCCGAATGCAACGATCGCCGAAAGAAAAATACATGGACCTGGCTCGCTCATTCTCCGACAAGAAAGAAGAAATCAACATCGATGATGTCCGTCAGCTGATGCGTCGTAACACAGCCGAAGCATGGGTAGAACTTTCTTTTATCGGGAGCAACGAGATTCCCTACCTGGCTCGCTGGTATGTTGCCAAGGCACGAAAGAAAGTGGATGGCAACATTCAGAATGTGGCTTGGACACTTACCAACCGGAAAACCGGCGAAGAACTGAAGAAAGTAAAGGAAGTGAAAGAAGAAATCCAGCTGTGTATCGGCTTGAACTTCGAACAATTCTGCCGGACAACCTTATTGGCACAAGGAGAATTTACCCGTTTCCTCCAAAGTCGTGAAGCAGATAAGTCTGAAATCCTGGAGAAACTCACCGGGACGGATATCTATTCTCGTATCGGAATGAAAATCTATGACATTACCAAACAGAAGAAAGAAGCTTATGATCTGCAACACCAACGGATCGCCGCTACACATCTGCTCAGTGAAGAAGAAAAAGCAACTCTCCTTACTTCGTTGGAACAACTGAAACAAGACAGCAGGCAACAGGAAACCATCGCCAAAGAGCTGAACCGGAAACATGAATGGCTCCGACAAGAACTGGAGTATCATAAAACCCGGCAGGAACATCTAATCCAGCTGGAAGCCATTGAATCCCGAATCCATTCAGATGAATATCGGGAACAAAACCGTCTTATCCAAGAATGGGATGTAACGACGGATGCCCGAAAACTTCTCAAAGAGAACAAAGAGAGACAAGAAGAAATCGCCCGACAAAAGCAGGAAGAACAACAATATCTCCAGCAGTTCATCCGCCTTTCCGAAGGGATGTTGCAGGAAGGGGAAAAGATTCGCTCCTGGCAACAAGAAGAAAATACAATCCGGAAGTATTTGGAATCGCAGCAGCCTTTCGCCAACATGTTTGCCCAAAGTCAGACTATCCTGACGCATTTGCAGAACATTCTCAACACACAAGCCCACGAGAAAGAACGGAAAGTACAGTTGGAACAGGAAAACAATCGCTTGCCCCAACAGGAAGAAGCCTGTACCCGACAAGCCGACCTGCTGAAATCGAAAAGAGAAAAAGGAGAACAACTGGATGCTCTTCTCCAACAAATGAACCGGCAATACCAAGAGATGAATATGCCTGCCCGGCAAGCCGAATCCAAGCGATTGTCGGAACAGGAAATACAACTCACGAAAACGGTTCATGCCTTACAAGCGTTCTCTGCTGCCCAACAAGTCCTGCAAGAAGCACAAAAAGCCGAACAGGAAACAGCTGTCAAATTAGAAGGAGCGAAACAACAGCATCGTCTCTTGAAAGAAAAAGAAACATCTTGCCAAAAGGTCTTTGATGAAGCAGAGAAGCTATACGAGAAACAAAAGGAATGTACCGAACAATGGGCGGCAGAAGCCCGCTCCCGCTTGCAACCCGGCGATACCTGTCCGGTGTGTGGTCAGCGAATTACGGAATTACCGTCCGATGAAAACTTCCGCTCTCTATTAGAACCTGTTCACCAACACCTGCTGGAAAAGAAAAAACAACTAGAAGAAGTTATGGCAGAAATCGCACTGAATACGGCTTATGGGAAAAGTCTTGCCGCTTTGTTCCAGCAGAACCAACGGCAAACAACCTTGGCCCAAAAGAACTTTCAGCAAGCGCAATCGGAAGCCAGGCAACAGAGCAAGCTGGCCGGATATGAAGTCATCTCTTCAGATATCTTATCCGAAATACCGATAAGGCAAGACGAGATCCATCGCAAGCAAGACGACGTCAATCGGCAGATCAAGCAGGCACAAACTCTACTTGAAGCCATTTCCAAACAACAAAAGCTGAAGGATCAGCAGCAGAAAGCCATTGAACAATGTCAAAATGCATTGAATCAGGCGGAGAAAAAACGGATCGAACAGATCAATAAGATACAGACTTTACAGGAACTGATCCGAAACGATCAGGAAAGTGCGGCCCATTCTTTGCAGACAGCCCGGGAACAAATAAGCTGGCCTGAGTGGGAAACAGATTGGCATGCTTCACCTGACGATTTCATGCTCCGGCTGAAACAAGAAGCTTCTGTTTATACCCAACAACAAAAAAGAGAGGAAGTTCTCGTCAACCAACGCAACTTAGCCCAACAGGCATTGGATGAAATGAAAAGCCTGCAACAACAAATCCGGGAAGAATATCCCCTATGGGAAATCGGAATGCTTCATCCGCAACCTATCCAAGTATTGACAAAAGACTGGAGTCAGCTCTTTGCGCATGTCAAAGCCTTGCATCAGTCGCAACGTCATACCCGTGAGTTACAGGAAAAAGGTACTCAAGCTTTGCAGGACTTTCTACATCAACATCCGGAATTTACCCAGGAAAAGCTGGAACAACTAACGGCCTTTCTACCAGAACAAATCCAAAGCTGGCGGGAAGAGCAACAGAAACAGAATGAATCCCGTGTAGCTGTCCGCGCCAAACTGGAACTGGTGCTCCAGCAAATCCGGCAACATCAAGACAGCAAACCGGAACTGGAAGAAGAGGTTTCGCTGGAAAAACTGAAAGAACAATACGAGGAACAGAACCGGATTATCCAAGATTTCAACCAGCAAATCGGACAAAAACAGAACCTGTTGGATGAGAACCGCAAAAACGAAGAGAGGCTACAGGGAGAAAAAGCAATCGAAGAGAAACTGAAACTCGACTACCAAAAGTGGGAACGACTACGTTTCTACTTCGGAGACCAGCAAGGAAAAACATTCCGGAACATTGCCCAAAGTTTCGTCTTAAAGGAATTGTTACATGGAGCCAACTATTATCTGAAACGACTGACCGACCGTTATGAACTGGAATGTCAGGCCGGTTCACTGACAATCCTGCTCCGTGACTTTTATCAGGGAGGAACAGCCCGTCCGGCAAGTACACTTTCCGGAGGTGAAAGTTTCCTGGTCTCGCTGGCATTAGCCTTGGGGTTATCCTCAATCAGTCAGCAAAGTCTTTCGGTTAATACACTTTTCATCGACGAAGGATTTGGAACCCTTAGCGAAGGATACTTGCAGACCGTCATGGACACACTGGAAAAACTGCATCAGCTAGGTGGTAAGAAAGTAGGAATCATCAGTCACGTTTCCGGATTACGAGAACGAATCAAGGCCCAGATACAAGTCTGCCGCATAGATAATTCCCGGAGTGAAATTGTCACTCTGCTGGATGAATAATTTCTACTCATAAGATCTCTTCTCGAAACTCACGAGAATCAAAATGGATTCTCGAGGAAGTCAAAAACGATTCTCGTGAGTTTTGTCACCCGGATCAAAAACAGTTTCGTACCTTTGTCGTCGATTTCAAACCTACTGTCTATGGCAAATGTATATGAAGAACGATTAGGAACCGACCGGATGTTGCCGCTGATATTCCGAATGGCTTTACCAGCCATCGCCGCTCAGTTAGTCAATCTTCTATATAACCTGGTAGACCGGATTTATATCAGTCACATTCCTGAAATCGGCACCAACGCCTTGGCTGGCATCGGAGTTACCAGTTCAATCATTATCCTGATATCATCCTTTTCTGCCATTGTAGGAGCCGGAGGCTCACCATTGGCAGCCATGGCTTTAGGACAGGGCGACCGGGTTCGCGCCGGAAAGATCCTTGGAAACGGATTCATTCTGCTTATCATCTTTACACTGCTTACCTCGCTCACGACATACCTGTTCATGCGCCCTTTGTTGTTCTTGACCGGAGCTTCAAAACAGACGATCGGATATGCGGTCGATTATCTTTCCGTTTACCTGATCGGTACGCTCTTTGTAGAACTCTCGGTAGGCTTGAATACATTTATCAATACACAAGGCCGACCAGCCATAGCCATGTGTTCCGTTCTGATTGGGGCAATCCTGAACATTCTGCTGGATCCGCTGTTTATTTTCGCTTTCGGACTTGGAGTAAAAAGTGCCATGTTAATCGTAAGTGTCCCACTGACAGGATTTGCCCAAGGTTTTGTGCCCATAGTCAGTTACAATTACGGACACCTCAATAAGGAAAGAGTAAAATCTTGTTTCAAGATTGTCTTAATATTCATGTTCTCATTCAATCTGATTTTGATTCTCGCCATGATTCTCTTTCCGGAGATTCTGGCAACGGCCTTTACCAACGATCCGCAACTGATTGTTGTTGTTGAGCAATTCATGCCAATCTTCCTGGCTGGAATGACAATCTTTGGCCTGCAACGAGCTTGCCAGAACATGTTCGTTGCCTTAGGGCAAGCCAAAGTGTCCGTTTTTATCGCCCTACTCCGCAAGGTATTTTTACTTATACCTTTAGCATTAATTCTCCCCCATTTCATGGGAGTGACCGGAGTCTTTGCTGCCGAAGCCTTTTCGGATGCAACAGCGGCTATCTGCTGTACACTGATTTTCTCTGTACAATTTCCGAAAATTCTAAAAAGGATGAAAGAAAATCTAAGCGAAGCCCAATAAATTCATTCATCATTATATAATTCACATCATCATGCAACATAAAAAAGAATTGACCTGTATTGACTGCGGAACACAGAACTGTAAATACAAAGACAGGACTTATCCGGATTTCTGTCTTACCACCAACTTAAAAGAAGAAGATCTGCAATGGGCTCTGGAACGCTACGAAGAAGAACAGAATCATGAAATCATGGTAGCCAGTGCCGAAGTAGAATACGAAGGATACGGTAAATGGACACGCGTACAGGAAATCATGGAGTTTGCCCGAAAGATACAGGCTCATAAAATAGGTATTGCCAATTGTATCGGACTGATCCATGAGGCTCGTATTTTTGCCCGCATTCTTCGGGCAAACGGATTCGAAGTATATTCCGTTATTTGCAAGGTAGCCGGGAAAGCCAAATCATCTATCGCCATTCCAAAATCCTGTGAATCGATTGGGGCTGCCATGTGTAACCCGATCCTTCAGGCACGACTGCTGAATGAAGCCCAAACGGACCTGAATGTAGTAATCGGCTTATGTGTCGGACACGACAGTTTATTCTATAAATATTCCGAGGCATATACAACGACGCTGATTACGAAAGACCGTGTCACCGGAAATAATCCGGCTGCACCTCTCTATACAGCCCATTCGTATTATCGGAAGAAATTCAACCTGGATGAGCCGAAAATAAGTCGCCCGTCAGCGGAGGGCTCGAACGAAAATTTGCCCAAATAAAGCGGAAAATGTAACTTTGCCATATTTAAATCGTGTTAGAGAAGAAAAGATGAAAGTTTGTATTGCCGAAAAGCCGAGTGTGGCTCGTGAAATAGCCGAGGTATTAGGGGCTACGGAAAAGAAGAATGGATACATCGAAGGAAACGGATATCAGGTAACCTGGACATTCGGTCATTTGTGTACCCTCAAGGAACCACACGATTATACACCCGACTGGAAACGGTGGTCACTGTCTTCTCTGCCGATGGTTCCACCACGTTTCGGTATCAAACTAATCAGTAATCCAACCTACGAACAACAGTTTAAGATCATTGAAGGTCTGATGCAAAAGGCAGAAATGATCATCAACTGCGGAGATGCCGGGCAGGAAGGAGAATTGATCCAAAAGCAGGAGCCAAATGTCCAGTCTATCGTTTATGGATTTCTTCACTGACAGAAGAAGCCATCCGCGAAGGTTTCCAGAAACTGAAGGAACAAGCCGAGTTTAACCGGCTGTATGAAGCAGGATTGTCACGGGCTATTGGCGACTGGCTGTTAGGAATGAATGCCACCCGCCTTTATACATTACGCTACGGACAAAACAAACAGGTACTTTCTATCGGTCGTGTTCAAACACCAACGCTGGCACTCATTGTCAACCGGCAGGAAGAAATAGAGAATTTCAAGCCGGAACCTTATTGGGAGCTGAAGACAGTCTATCGGGACGTAACGTTCTCGGCTACCAAGGGGAAATTCACACAAAAGGAAGAAGGCGAGAAATTCCTTGAAACCGTACGGACATCCGACTTTACAGTGACGGACGTTTCTACGAAAAAAGGAAAAGAATATGCTCAACGTCTCTTCGACCTGACTTCGCTTCAGGTAGAATGTAACAAGAAGTATGCTTTCACGGCAGACGATACGTTGAAGCTTATCCAATCGCTCTACGAAAAGAAAGTCACAACCTACCCTCGTGTAGATACCACCTTCTTAAGTGATGACATTTATCCAAAGGTGCCTAATACTTTGAATGGTTTAGTGGACTACAGCGAACTGGTGGCTCCGTTGAAAGGAATCAAGTTACCGAAAAGCAAACGAGTTTTTGATAATTCCAAGGTAACCGATCACCACGCCATTATTCCGACAGGTGTTCCGGCACGGAATTTATCAGACAACGAACGGAAGGTATATGACTTAGTGGCACGACGTTTCATTGCGGCTTTCTATCCCGACTGTGAGATCTCCACAACGACTGTCTTGGGAAAAGTGGAAAAAGTAGAATTTAAAGTCACCGGAAAACAAATCCTGAAACCGGGCTGGCGTGTCGTTTTCGGAGCAGATCAGAAAGATCCGGATGCCGATCCGAATCAGCAGGATGAAGAGAAAGTTTTACCGGACTTTGTGATCGGAGAAAGTGGTCCGCATCAACCGCTATTGAAAGAAACGTGGACTACACCACCCAAGCCTTATACGGAAGCGACACTCCTACGGGCTATGGAAACAGCAGGTAAGTTAGTGGATAACGACGAACTACGCGATGCTTTGAAAGAGAATGGAATTGGTCGCCCCTCTACCCGTGCAGCCATTATCGAAACCCTGTTCAAACGAAATTATATTCGTAAAGAACGCAAGAGTCTGTTCCCGACAGCCACGGGTACAGAATTGATTCATGTAATTCAAGAAGAACTACTGAAAAGTGCAGAACTAACCGGTTTATGGGAGAAGAAGCTACGGCAGATTGAGAAGGGCTCGTATGAAGCACGTACCTTTTTAGAAGAATTAAAACAGATGGTCAACCAAATCGTCATTAATGTACTCTCTGATCAAAGCGGACGTAGCATTACCATTGAACAAAAAAAGGCAGAAGAAGAAAAGCCGAAAAAGAGCAAAGCCACTTCTGCATCCAAGGAAGCCGGAGAAAAGAAACCTCGCAAACCGCGTAAAAAAGCGGTTCCAGCTCCTGCTGTCTGCCCTATTTGTCATAAAGGTACGTTACTTCGGGGGAAAACTGCCTATGGTTGTTCCGAGTATAAAAACGGTTGTACGTTTCGTCTCGACTACGCTACCTACGGAGCCGATCTGACAGATGAACAATTGGCACAGATTGCCAATGATATCTCAACTCAATAAATTGTTTACAACCATACTCTTTCAACAAATAAAAACAAGGAATAACATTCCATCAAGATACAAAAAAGGATGAACAACAGTATTGCTCATCCTTTTTTCATTAAGTTCTATTTCCTATTATTTGATCATATCAAATCCTGTATAAGGAACCAGCGCCTTCGGAATACGGATACCTTCTTCTGTCTGGTTATTTTCCAATAAGGCAGCCACAATACGCGGTAATGCCAAAGCACTACCATTCAACGTATGGCACAACTGGATCTTTTTATCAGCATCACGGTAACGACATTTCAAGCGATTAGCCTGGTAAGTATCGAAATTGGAAACTGAGCTGACTTCCAACCAACGTTTCTGGGCTTCTGAATATACCTCAAAGTCATAACAGATAGCAGCTGTAAAGCTGATATCACCACCGCACAAACGTAAAATACGATACGGAAGTTCCAGTTTCTGCAACAGACCTTCTACATGATCTAACATTTCCTGATGTGACTGTTTTGAATGTTCCGGTTTGTCAATACGAACCAACTCTACCTTTGAGAATTCGTGCAGACGATTCAAACCACGTACATCCTTACCATACGAACCTGCTTCACGACGGAAACACTGTGTATAGGCACAATTCTTGATCGGCAACTGCTTTTCATCCAGGATAACATCCCGATAGATATTGGTAACCGGAACTTCGGCTGTCGGGATCAGATACAAATCATCCAGATTACAATGATACATCTGTCCTTCTTTATCCGGCAACTGACCTGTACCATAACCAGAAGCAGCATTCACAACCGTCGGCGGCATTACTTCAATATATCCTGCCTTACGAGCTTCATCCAAGAAGAAGTTGATCAAAGCGCGTTGCAACTGAGCACCTTGACCTACATATACCGGGAAACCTGCACCGGTAATCTTTACACCCAGATCAAAATCAATCAGATTGTATTTCTTTGCTAATTCCCAATGTGGCTGTGCATCTTTAGGAAGCTCTGTCTCCATACCTCCCATCTTAACGACAACATTATCTTCTGCACCGTTGCCTTCAGGAACTTCATCATAAGGGATATTCGGAATTGTATAAAGCACATTCTGCATTTCTTCTGCAGCCTGATCCATTTCAGCCTGCAACGCTTTATTTCCTTCTTTAATATCTGATACTTTCTTTTTTGCAGCTTCAGCCTCTTCCTTCTTTCCTTCCTTCATCAATCCACCAATCGATTTCGAAAGTTGATTAACCTCAGCTAAGTTTTTATCTAATTGGTTCTGCGCACTTTTTCTCTTTTCATTCAGTTCGAGTACTTGTGCAATCGTCTCTTTCGCATTTTTGAAATGCTTCTTTTCCAAACCGGCAATCACCCGCTCGGTTTGCTCTGTAATCATTTTTAGAGTCAACATATCCTGTCTCTGTTTATTGTTACTTTTTTACTAGGTGCAAAGGTACATTTTAAAGCAGAATATAACAACGTTTTTTCTAATTTATCATTCTATCTCTTCACTTTACCCGGCCACCACACATCCAAGTACGCATATAATAAGGTTCACTCAGATTACTTACCATCACTCCTTTTGACGTACTGGTATGAATAAATTTGCCATTCTTCAGATAAATACCTACATGATTCGGTCTTTTCTTCCGGCCTCTTTCTGTATAGAAAAATACCAAATCGCCTTCTTTCAATTTTCCTCGACTGACTTTCTTACAATCCTTTTTCAGCATATCAGCCGACGAACGTGACAGACGTTTATGATAAACTTCCCGATACATAATGGCTACAAACCCGGAACAATCTACTCCTTTCTTTGTTTGTCCTCCCATGCGATGTGGAACACCAAGCCAACGTGCCCCTTCATTGTATAAAAAGATATTATCATATTCCGTTATCTTTACCCCATAAATACGCCCTAATTCTTTAGGACCTTTAAAGTCCGCCGATAAAGAAACCTGCTTCATTTTCCGACTTCCGCAAGAAGACAACAGCAGAGGTAGCAAAGGTACAGGCTACACTGGAAAGATTCGGTGCAAAAA
>ENA-ORUB01004365-ORUB01004365.1-human-gut-metagenome-genome-assembly--contig:-NODE-4365-length-10977-cov-2.646402_pt1 | contig 10977 bp, 14 predicted proteins | sample MGYA00241918_ERZ509200 | MGnify/ENA primary metagenome ERZ509200 (study PRJEB26280, sample SAMEA2338853) | human gut metagenome | biome: human gut; feature: human-associated habitat; material: faeces... | reverse complement strand
CAGCCGATCTCCTCGGCTGCCTTGCGCGGGTTAAAGCTTTCGCACGCAGGTGCCGGGCGCGGCATGAAAAATGAATTTTGTTTACAAAAACAAAAAACTTAACATACTGATGTATAAAATCATATATGATACACAAAAAAGTGTGAAAATCATTAAATTTCTGCCGGATTGTGTGAAAAATTGTTCAAAGCAACAAATAAACTCAAAAAAATTATTGAAAAAATATAAAAAAGGTATTGACATCTCTGCTGACCTATGGTAAACTTCGTATATCACTTAAGGAAAGGAGAAACACGATGAACTTCATGGTAAACCTGCTTGTCATTATCAGCATTCTCGTCATTAGCATTATTTTACTAGCCGGTATCCTCGGGATCGGGGTCGTGATTAGAAATAGTGCGAGTTTGCATGCAGGGAAACGAAAAAGTTCATGGTCTCTTGGATAGATATTTACTGAGAAGTGGTAAGCAGAGACATCATGGTAGGCTTACAAAGAGCTTATCACCGCTCAGTAAACATAGAACTTTAAAAGCCTGCGGCAAACAGCGCCGCGGGCTTTTATTGTGACACACCTTAAGCCAATCAAAAGAAAACTTGCAATCGAATCAAATCAAAACAAAACCGAAAAGGGAGGAACCCAAAATGAAAAAGCAATCTTATTTCAAAAAATTCGCGGCTGTTGCGATGGCAGCAGTCATGACTTTCGCTTTTGCATCCTGCGGCAGCAGCGATGATGCAGGCACAACAGGCAATGACGGCGCAGACGCCAGTGCAAAATTCATCATCGGCGGTATCGGACCTACAACCGGCGGTGCAGCAGTTTACGGACAGGCGGTAAAGAACGCGGCAGAGATGGCAGCAGAAGAGATCAACGCGGCCGGCGGCATCAACGGCTATCCGATCGAATTCCACTGGCAGGATGACGAGCACGACACCGAAAAATCTGTCAACGCTTACAATGCATTAAAAGACGAAGGCATGCAGATGTTGATGGGAACTGTTACCTCTGCACCTTGTACCGCAGTCGTCGCGTTAAGCTCCGAGGATAATATGTTCCAGCTCACACCTTCCGGTTCCGCAGTAGAATCCATCAAGGGTGACAACGCATTCCGCGTATGCTTCTCCGACCCGAACCAGGGCGTCGGCTCCGCGGACTACTTTGCGGAACATTTCCCGGATGCAAAGGTCGGCGTAGTATACAACTCCTCTGACGTATATTCCAACGGTATCTACAAGACCTTTAAGGCAGAAGCCGCAGCAAAGGGCGTGAACGTTGTTGCAGCAGAGGCTTTCACCAAGGATTCCGCACAGGACTTCACTGTACAGATCCAGAAGATGAAGGAATCCGGCGCAGATCTGGTATTCCTGCCGTTCTACGCACAGGAAGCATCCCTGTTCTTAACGCAGGCAGATAAAGCGGGCTTAGATGTACAGTTCTTCGGCTGCGACGGTCTGGACGGCGTCATCGACCAGTTAGGCTCCAATGCGTCTCTGGCAGAGGGCGTGATGCTGCTGACACCGTTCGCCGCTGACTCCGAAAATCCGGAATCTCAGGCATTCACAGCCGCTTACGAAAAGAAATACAACGGTGAAGTACCGAACCAGTTCGCAGCAGACGCTTACGACGCCATGTTCATCATCAAGGCGGCAGCCGAAAAGGCAGGCATCACACCTGACATGAGCGTTTCCGATATCTGCGAGGCGATGAAGAAGGCGATGACTGAAATCGAATTCACTGGTGCAACAGGTACTATGACTTGGAGCGCAGACGGCGAACCGACGAAGACACCGATGGCGATGATCATCAAAGACGGTACTTACAAGGCAGTCTAATCTGGGGCACATCGGGCGAGACCAACGACATCACAGGACATAGACAAACGCAGGCAATTGATTTCGACCATGCTTTCAGAGAAGATAAATGGAAGGGGACCGGCAGGATGCAGGTCCCCGCTTCCGCTATATAAGAACAAACATATGAGGTAATTTTATGAATTTTCTGTCTTACTTGATCAGCGGCATCAGCCTCGGCAGCGTTTATGCGCTGATCGCACTTGGATATACGATGGTATACGGTATCGCGAAGATGCTGAACTTCGCGCATGGTGACGTCATCATGATCGGTGGTTTCGTCATCTTTACCGCAGTTTCTTCGATGCACACATCGGCAGGTGTGGCTATCGTCTGTGCTATCATCGTCTGCACAGTGCTGGGCGTGACCATCGAAAAAATCGCATACAAGCCGCTCAGAAACGCACCGCCGCTGGCGGTACTGATCACCGCCATCGGTGTCAGCTATTTCCTCCAGAACATGGCGCTGCTGATCTTTGGCTCGGCGTCCAGAAATTTCCCGGACATCTTGAATCTCCCGGATTGGCATGTCGCCGAAGGACTGACCGTCACAGGCGAGGCGATCTTGACGATTGCGGCAACCATCGTGATTATGATCGCTCTGACCGCGTTCATCAACCATACCCGGATCGGTTCTGCGATGCAGGCTGTCTCGGAGGACAGAGGCGCCGCACAGCTTATGGGCGTCAATGTCAACAGCACGATCAGCGTGACCTTCGCGATCGGCTCCGCGCTGGCGGCGGTCGCAAGCCTTTTGCTCTGCTCGTCCTATCCGTTGATCGGACCGTACACCGGCGCGATGCCGGGCATCAAGGCATTCGTAGCGGCAGTATTCGGCGGCATCGGCTCCATTCCGGGCGCGATGATCGGCGGCATCCTGCTCGGCGTGATCGAAAACCTGAGCAAGGCATATATTTCCTCGACCCTGTCCGACGCAATCGTATTCGGCGTGCTGATCATCGTACTGCTCGTCAAGCCGACCGGTATTCTCGGCAAGACCATGCGAGAGAAAGTGTAGGTGGGCGGCATGAAAAACAAATTACAATCCAAAACCTTAAACAAGACGACCCGGCAGAATCTGATCACCTATGCGATCGTCGCGGCTTGTTTCGTCTTCTGCATGATCTATAATGGACTGCCGGGCGGCTCCAGCCTGATCAAAGGGCTGTTCGTACCGATCTGTGCCTACGTCATCATGGCGCTTTCACTGAATCTGACGGTCGGCATTCTCGGTGAGCTGAGTCTCGGACACGCGGGCTTCATGTGTCTGGGCGCGTTCGTCGGCAGTACGTTCAGTATTCTGACCCAGGAAAGCCTCACCTCGGTCTGGGTTCGTTTCCCGCTGGCAATTTTGATCGGTGGACTGGTTGCGGCTGTGGCAGGCGTGCTGATCGGCATCCCGGTCCTGCGTCTGCGCGGCGACTATCTGGCGATCGTGACGCTGGCTTTCGGCGAGATTATCAAGAATGTCGTCAATAATATTTATCTGGTCAAAGACGTCAACGGTCTGCATATGGCACTCAGCGTCGAGGCCTATAACAATATGGACATCGACCCGCTGACCTCCGAGGAACTGATCAACGGCGCGATGGGCATTACCAGCGGACCGCGCGATTCCAACTATATCGTCGGTTTCGTGCTGATCTTCATCACCCTGATCGTCATCCTCAATCTGGTCAATTCCAGAGCGGGCCGCGCGATCATGGCGATCCGCGACAACCGTATCGCGGCAGAGTCCATCGGTATCAACATCACGAAGTATAAGCTGATCGCATTCACTGTTTCCGCGATGTTCGCGGGCATGGCAGGCGTCCTCTACGGACACAATCTGTCCAGTCTGGTCGCGGTCAAGTTCGACTACAACTTATCCATTCTGGTGCTCGTATTCGTCGTGCTCGGCGGTATCGGCAGCATGCGCGGCTCCATCATCGCGGCGATCATTCTGACGGCATTGCCGGAGCTGCTGCGCGGTTCGTTCAGCGACTACAGAATGCTGATCTACGCAATCCTGCTGATCGTGATGATGCTGGCAAACAACAACGAAACTATGAAAATGTACAAAGAGCGCTTCAAAGGCTATCTGCACCTTGGCAGCAAGGGCAGGGCAGCCGGTCAAGCGCCCGGCAAAGAACAGGAGGTGAGCTAATATGGCAGCGCCAATGCTGGAAACAAAGAATTTAGGTATTTCGTTTGGCGGTTTGAAGGCGGTCGATGAGCTCACGCTGACGATCAACAAAGGGCAGCTTTACGGCTTGATCGGTCCGAACGGCGCAGGGAAAACGACAGCGTTCAATTTATTGACGGGCGTCTATAAACCGACGGAAGGGAACTTTTTCCTGGATGGGGAAAAGCTGACCGGACAGAGCACCATTGAAATCAACAAAAAGGGCATCGCGAGAACCTTCCAGAATATCCGACTGTTCAAACAGCTCTCGGTACTTGACAATGTCAAGCTCGGGCTGCATAATGATTATAAGTACTCGCTGGCTGACGGCATCTTTCGCCTGCCATCCTATTTCAAGACTGAAAAACAGATGAATGAGAAAGCGGAGGAGCTGCTTGCGGTGTTCGGACTGGCTGACGAGAAGGACATTATCTCGGCGAACCTTCCTTACGGCAAACAGAGAAAGCTGGAGATTGCCAGAGCGCTGGCGACTTCGCCAAAGCTGCTGCTGCTGGACGAACCGGCGGCGGGTATGAACCCGAACGAAACGCAGGAGCTGATGGATACGATCCAGTTTGTCAGAGCGAATTTTGACATGACGATCCTTTTGATCGAGCATGACATGCGGCTGGTATCCGGTATCTGTGAGGAGCTGACGGTGCTGAATTTCGGTACGGTACTGGCACAGGGCAAAACAAGCGACGTGTTGAACAACCCGCAGGTTGTCAAGGCCTATCTTGGCGAATAAGGAGGGCGTGCATATGGCAATGTTAGAAATCAGAGACTTGGAAGTCAACTATGGCGCCATCAACGCCATCAAAAAAATCTCCTTTGACGTCAACCAGGGTGAAGTCATCGCACTGATCGGGGCGAACGGCGCGGGCAAGACGACGACGCTGCACACGATCACCGGGCTGCTCAAGGCGAAATCCGGCAGTGTCATGTTTGACGGCAAGGAATTGACCAAGATGCCGCCGCATAAAATCGTAGAGATGGGTATGGCGCACGTACCGGAGGGCAGACGTATCTTCCAGCAGCTCTCGGTATTCAAAAATCTGGATCTGGGGGCTTATACCCGTAGGGACCGCGCGGAATACGCGCGCAATCTGGCGATGGTCTACGAAAAGTTCCCGCGTCTGGAAGAGCGTAAAAACCAGATCGCAGGCACGCTGTCCGGCGGCGAGCAGCAGATGCTGGCGATGGGCAGGGCATTGATGTCCAGCCCGAAGATCATCTTGATGGATGAACCGTCCATGGGATTGTCTCCGCTCTTTGTCGGCGAGGTCTTTCAGATCATCGAGGAAATCAAAAAGAGCGGCACGACGGTGCTTCTGGTAGAACAGAACGCGAAGAAGGCACTGGAAGTGGCTGACCGCGCGTATGTGCTGGAAACAGGCAAGATCGTTCTCAGTGGGGATGCAAAGGATTTGATGAATGACGATGCAGTAAAGAAAGCTTACTTGGGAGAGTAGCGAAGGAGAATGGTATGGAGAAATTTGTAATTACAATCGGCCGTGAATACGGCAGCGGCGGCAGAGGCATTGCGCACCGTCTGGCGGATGCGCTGGGTATTCGTTACTATGATAAAGAGCTGATCCGCATGGCATCCGAGGACAGCGGCATCAGCGAGGCACTGTTCAATCTTACCGATGAAAAGCTGGAGGATAAATTCCTGCGCAAGCATGGTATCGCCAAGGGCACGCTGGTTTCTCAGCCGCAGCCGGACAGATTGACGAAGGAAGAACTGTTCCAGTTTCAGTCTGAGATCATCCGCCGCCTTGCGGATATGGACGAATCCTGCATCATTATCGGCCGCTGCGGGCAGTATATTCTGCGCGATCGTACCGATCTGGTGCGGATCTTTATCCACGCGGACAAGGATTATTGCATCGAAAAGCTGATGGGTCGTTACGGCATCAGCAGGGAAGAGGCGACGCAGCTCCGCGAAAAGACAGACGCGGGCAGAGCCGCTTATCACAAGCACTATACCGGGACCGAATGGCTGGATGTGCGTAATTACGATCTGGCGCTCGATACCTCTAGGCTGAGCCAGGACGAGTGTATCCGCATTGTTTCGGAATACATCAAGAGCAGATAATAAAAATAGAACCATATCGCCTGCGCGGTGCGGCGCTCGCACCGCGCAGGCAGGAAATTCATAGACAGATAAGATTGCATTTATCTATAAAACACCGAAGCTCCCTTGCGCAAAATGTAGGTCTGCGCGAGGGGGCTTCGGTGTTTTTGGAGCTACAGCGTATGCGATGCGTTCAGCACGTTTTTGATCTTGTGCTGTACCATGGCCTGAATGGCGTCTCTGCCCGGTCCGAGGTATTTGCGCGGGTCGAATTCCGCCGGATTTTCGGCGATGAATTTACGGACCTCCGCGGTCATGGCAAGACGCAGATCAGTGTCGATGTTGACCTTGCAGATGCCGTATTTGGCAGCTTCGGTAATCATGGCCTCCGGCACACCCTGCGCGCCCGGGATATTGCCGCCGTACTGATTGCATTTATCGACGAATTCCTTGAGAACCGTCGAGGCTCCATGCAGCACGAGCGGGGTGTCCGGGATCAGCTTGTGGATGGTCTTGAGGCGTTCAAAGTCCAGATACGGCTCACCCTTGAATTTGTACGCGCCGTGACTGGTGCCGATGGCGATCGCCAGCGAGTCTACGCCGGTTCTTTCGACGAATTCCGCGGCTTCGTCCGGGTCGGTGAAGGTCGCGGAACGCGCGTCAACCTTGATGTTGTCCTCCACGCCTGCCAGCTTGCCCAGCTCGGCTTCAACGACCACGCCGTGCGCGTGTGCGTATTCGACGACCTCCTTGGTGATGCGGATGTTTTCTTCAAATTCGTGCTTAGAGCCGTCGATCATGACGGAGGTAAAGCCGTCGTCTACGCATTTCTTGCAGATGTCAAAATCTTCGCCGTGATCCAGATGCAGCGCGATATCCAGTCCGGTATCGAGGATGGCTGCTTCCACGAGCTTCAAAAGGTAAGCGGGTTTGGCGTATTTGCGCGCGCCTGCGGATACCTGCAGGATCAGCGGAGACTGTTCGAGCTTTGCTGCCTCCACGATGCCCTGAATGATTTCCATATTATTGACATTAAATGCGCCGATGGCGTAGTCCGACGTCAGCGCCTTGGCAAACATGTCTTTGGTTGTTACGAGTGCCATAGTTTCCTCCTGAAAGTTTTTATTCTGTTTCTACTTGTGCTGTTCCGGCAGCGGGCGTATTTGCCGCGCGCGCCGCCTGCAATCCTGCTTCCATTATAGCGCATAAAAGTCTGAAAAAAAAGCCTGAATTGCAGTTTCTTCGCAAAATCGAGAGAAAATATCCTCCCTGCGGGAGAGTCTCGTTTCTCAAGAAAATTTCGCGCTTTGGACGTTTGTCTTTTCTTTGGAGAATGCCGCCTGCGCGCCTTAGTTCTCTGTGTTTCCGTTTCCGAATCTCCCGAGCAGCGGGCCGAGCATTTCTGCCATGCTGCTGAGGTCCGGCAGGGCAGAGGCGTTGATGAGGTCTGCGGGTTCCGGCAGTTTCGGCGGGTTGACAGCCATTTGTCCGAGATGATCGACCTTGCCCATCACTTCTGTCATGCGATGAAAATCGCCGATCAGGCGCGCAGGCTCCGGCATGCGCAAGCGTCCGGGACGTCCGTAAAAAGACGTCGGTGCAGAGGTCTGCGAAAACGCGGGCGATATGTTCCCCCGCCGGTGCGTCACCGTGATGAGTTTTCCGCAGGCGGCCGGGGGGCGCGCAGCAGCGCCAGCAGCAGAAGCAGGATGAGAATATCGGAATTTCGGTTCATAATGATGTACCCCTCGGATTCAGTCTCTTTCTTGGTTATCATATGAAAATTTTGCGCGCTTGGTGCATAAATTGGTTACAGAGTGCGAACGCTTGGCAGAACCGACTCCCCAGAGAGACAGGATGCGGGGTTTTCGGCGCGGACCGCCTCGCGAAGAAGCAAGGTCCGGCAGCGTGCAGAGAAAATCAAACGCGGGCTCGAGGGAACGATCTGCACGATGAGCGTAGGCACGAGCATGGAAAGGAGAGAGAAGCTATGGATATCAATGAAACGATGGCGCGAGAGATCGCGCAGCAGCTCGGCATCGGCGGAGGCGGCGCAAGGGCTGATCAGGATGTGATCCGCAGACTGGAGGGCAAGAGCGACACCGAACTCATGCAGGAGCTTGCGCGGCTGCAGAGCCAGCTGGCCGCGAACAATATCGGCCCTGCCCAGCAGAAAGCATTGGTCAAGAGTCTAATGCCGATGATGAAAGGGCCGCAGCGGCAGCGCCTGCAGCGGATCCTGAACATGCTGGGCGAATAGGCACGTGTCGCGCCGCGGCAAAAGAAAACGGGCGGCAAGTGCCGCCCGCAGGTGTTTCGAATGTGTTTTTTGGAACGCGAAAGTTTAACTCCAGTTCATTTTTTTGGCGATATCTGCCTTGGTGGAGCCTTTCTCAAAGGTGAAGGTACCGCCCTTGACTTTTTCATCGTCAAGGCCGGACTGGGTGCAGATCTGCTTGTACTCTGCGTAGTCCTTGAAGAGACCTGCATCGACGAGGCACTGGATCGCGGCAGTCGCGGTATTGCCTGTGACATCAACCTCGACGTCTCTGGTCAATGCGCCTGCAGCCCAAAGCTCTGCGGTGCCTTGCGTGTCTGTGCCGTTGTTTGCATCATCTCCGCCGTTGTTTCCGGTATTTGCGTCGCTGCCGTTTCCGGTCGCGGCATCGCCGTCCTTGTTTGCATCGTCCTTGTTATCCCCCTTGGACGTATCATCGGTTTTGGACGGGTCGACCGTCGGCGTTTCGATCTGCTTATCGTTATGGATGAGCTGCTTTGGATACTGCAGGATGACGTCCATTCGCCAGGCGATGATGGAAGCCGCCACGACTAAAATCAAAACAGCAATCAAAATATCATTTTTATCGTATAAAAAATCTTTGAACTTTTTCATAATCCCCTCCATGCTTGTCCATGCTATCCCATGCCTGCAGGCATCGCTGCCCGGACGAGCCCTTTTTGCCTTGTGTGTCAGTCCTTGTGCCGGGCACTGCAGATCATCGCGCGTGCGCTTATGCACAGGGTACCTATATATTTTAGCAGATTTAGACTTTTTTCTCAAGTGATTTTAGTGTATAATAGACGCATGATTAAAATTACCATTACAGAAAACCAGGGAAACCAGCGGCTGGACCGCTTTTTGAAAAAATATTTTGACCGGGCGCCGCTCAGTCACATCTATAAACTGATCCGCAAGAATGTCAAGGTCAATGGTAAGCGGCAGAAGGAAGATACGATGCTGGCGGCGGGTGACGAGCTGACGATCTACCTCTCGGAGGAGGATGCGAAGGCGCTGCAGACAGTGAAAAAACACGTCAAGGCGAAGCGCCAGTTCCGGATTGCCTATGAGGATGAAAATATCTTAGTGTGTGAAAAGCCGTTTGGGCTTTTGACGCACGGCGATCATACGGAAAAGAAGAATCACCTTGCCAATCAGGTGGTGGATTATCTGATCCAGACCGGAGCCTATCAGCCGCGGCTGGAAAAGACCTTTACGCCGGCACCTGCCAATCGGCTGGACCGCAATACGACCGGTCTGGTGATCTTCGGCAAGCATGCACCGGCATTGCAGGAGCTGAATCAGATGATCCGTACCAAGGACGCGGTACGCAAGCTATATCTGACGATTGTCTGCGGTAAGTTGGAAAAATCCATGCGCATGCGCGCCAAGATGACGAAGAACGAAGCGAAAAATACGGTACGCGTGCTCGCGGAGGACGCCGACGAGGGAAAGATCATGGAAACCGTGGTTAGACCGATATGCAGCGCGCAGTATCAAAGGCGGTGGTTTACGCTGGTCGAGGTGGAAATCATCACCGGCAGGACGCACCAGATCCGCGCACATCTGGCACAGGCGGGATTCCCGGTCATCGGTGACATCAAATACGGCGACCGCGCATACAATCGCTTCGTGCAGGAACGCTTCGGTCTGTCCACGCAGCTGCTGCATGCGTACAAGCTGGTGTTCACACAGCAGGCGCTGAAAGCGCAGACAGCGGAGACTGCAGAACTGCCAAACGGTGCCGGACCGAAAGCGCAGTCGGAAGCAGAGGCAGCGGGTGGCAGCGGGCTGCTGGCCTATCTGGCGGGCAAGACGATCACTGCGGAGCTGCCGCCGGACTTTGCACGTATCAAAACAAGTATTTTTGGAAATGATAAAGAGGAGATAGAGAAAAAATGAAGGAAATCATGGAGTGGGTCAAAGACATTTTGCTGGCTGTCGTTATCGCGGCCGTAATTCTGGCGTTTTTTAAGCCGATTATCGTGCAGCAGCAGTCCATGGAGCCGAATTTCCATGCGGGGGATTATCTGATCACGAGCAGGCAGGCGTATCGGTTATTCGGCGATCCGCAGCGCGGAGACGTCATCGTATTCAAATCCGAGCTTTTGGATGAAAACGAAAAGCCGAAGAATCTGATCAAGCGCATCATTGCGCTGCCGGGCGAAACCATCGAGATCAAGGGCGGCGAGGTCTATATCGACGGCGCGCAGCTGCGGGAGGACTATCTGCCGGGCGAAGCGATCTCCGGAGAGATGGATGCAGTCACCGTACCGGAGGGGCAGCTCTTTGTGATGGGTGACAACCGCGAATACAGCGAGGACAGCCGTTCACCGCGGGTCGGCACCATCGAGCAGTCGACCATCGTCGGCAAGGTCATCGTCAGACTCTATCCATTCAACAGCATCAAAACGTTCAAGGGCGTGGATTACGAATCGTAACACAGGATGAAGCGCCGCAGACCGCACGGTCGGAACGTGAAAGGTGCAGGTATGGCAGATACAGCGCATGATGCAAGCAGCACAGCGTGCAGCTTATGAGACATCTGCGAAAATCTGCCGATGATGCGGAGAGGATCGGCATATGGGGAAATGGATTCTGCGGATT
>ENA-ORUB01004363-ORUB01004363.1-human-gut-metagenome-genome-assembly--contig:-NODE-4363-length-10983-cov-3.785048_pt1 | contig 10983 bp, 9 predicted proteins | sample MGYA00241918_ERZ509200 | MGnify/ENA primary metagenome ERZ509200 (study PRJEB26280, sample SAMEA2338853) | human gut metagenome | biome: human gut; feature: human-associated habitat; material: faeces... | reverse complement strand
AAAAGTCAGCGCATCAAGGAAACTTCCAAAGATCGTTTTATCATCCCGTTGGCTGTTTGGCCTACAGATCATAAAGGCTTATTGGTTACTTTCGGACTTACTGCTAATTCAGGAAGATAACCAGAAGGGTAATATGTTTGCGTAAAAACTTCAACGCTTCAGAGACCTGATGTTCTACTGTCTTTTCCGACAGGTGCATCAGGTCTGCTATTTCTTTATAACTTTTGTGTTCCTTTCTACTGAGATTGAATATTTTCTGTCGTTGCGGAGGCAATTCGGCAATCAGCAGGTCAATGTAAGCACTTAAATCTTTTGCTTCCAATTCTTTTTCGATGTCATAACTGCTTTCTTCTGGCATGTTTTCTAAAGCCTCCAAAAGCGAAAGCGTATAGAAATCATGGTTAAAGCTTTTGCGGGTTTGGTTAAAAACCAGATTGCGTGAAATGATGAATAGCAGGCCCTTAAAATTATCATTTTCCCGTAAGAAATCTCGTGATTGCCATAAACGGACAAAAACATCCTGTACAACTTCTTCGGCTTCTTCCGTATTCGTCAGATATAGCCGGCAGAAATTGTAAACCTGCTTCCAATATTGTTTATAAAGGATATTGAAAGCCTTTTCGTTTCCTTGTTTCAGGGCAATTATGAGTTCCTTTTCTTGATCCACCAATCTATTGTTGTTGTGTTTGCCAGTTGTTATCCTTAACTTTTATTGTTTTGTTTTCCAACAAAAGTAGGTAAAAAGACGTTTCTTGCCAATACTATTGAAAAAAAACACATTTTTTTTAATCGGGAATAGGGGGAAGATCGGATATCGCGTGTATTTATTAGTAAAGGCGAAAAAAGAATGAATATACAAGAGAAAAAACATATAGTCCGGAAGTTGTTGTCCGGGACATTATCCGAAGAAGAGAAAGCAAGGCTGTCTCAAAGTCCGGAAATGGAACAGATCTGGCTTCAACAATGGGAACAGGCATCAGACAGGAGTCAGGAGGTGAATCCAGATCAACTGTGGGCCGGCATTCGGCAACAGACCGGTCAAAAGAATAGACCTTGGAAGTCTTATTTTTATAAATGGTATAGTGTGGCGGCATCTATCTTGCTTGTCATTGCTTTGAGTGGAATTACCTATTTGTGGAATCAGAAGACTGCCGCACCGGTTTATGTGGTTACTTCCGGTATTCAGAATCTGGAGAAAATCCAATTACCTGATGGAACTCATGTTTGTTTAGGACCTGGTAGCCGCTTGGAATATCCATCGGAGTTTAGAACCGACAGCCGGAATGTCCGCTTGGAAGGTCAAGCCTTTTTTGATGTTGCGAAAGATCCCTCCAAACCTTTCCGGGTACAGATGAATGATGTGCAGGTAGAAGCTTTGGGTACGGCTTTCGAACTGTTTAATTACGAAGACTCGGAGGATATGGAAGCCATCTTGGTAAATGGAAAAATCAAGGTCGGTTTTGAACGGGATAACAACGTGGTGAAAGAACAGATCATGAGTCCGGATGAACGACTGATTTGGCATAAGCATACCCATAAAGTAGAAGTAGGGCAGATCAATGCTGATAAATATACTTCATGGAGAACTGGAGTTTTGTCGTTCGAAAATGAGAATCTGGCTATGATCATTCCACGTTTGGAACATTGGTATGGACGGAAGATTCAATGTGAAGAAAGTTTGTTGAACAACTATCGTTTCACGTTTAAAGTACGCGATGAATCGTTGGATGTAATCCTGTTTATCATGCGTCAATCGGCACCGTTGCGATATAAAAAGAATACAGATGAAAGCTATATATTAACCAGAATAAAATGAAATGCCTATGAGAAAGGAGTAAGAAGTTAACCTGAAAGAAACGGAAGATACCGGCAAGTACCTCCCGTTCAATCTGAGATTTTAAGAAACACAAGCCTGCCAAACGGAGTCCAAGCCAGTGGCAAGCCTCATTTATGTATCAAAAACAATACAAAAGTATGAAAAAAAATGACAGGGATCGTCGTGTCCCACTGTTAACAAAAACAATCCGTATCATGAAAGTTACGTCTTTGTGTAATTTATTGGCTGTTTGTTCCATCTCTGCTTCAACTTATGCACAGAGTTTGAAGTTTTCAATCCACAAGCAGAACAGCAGCATCAGCGAAGTTTTCAAGGAAATTGAAAAGAAAAGCGACTTTACATTCTTCTTCAACGACAACCAGATTAATGTAAAGCAAAAAGTGAATGTCAGTGCCAACAACGCCAGCATAGAAGATGTATTGGCACAAGTCTTGCAAAACACAGGGTATAATTACCAGATCATCGACAAGCAAATCCTGATCAAGGTATCAGATAAAGAGGTAATGGCTGTTCCTGCTGTAGCCCAAAGTAGTAAGAAAATCACCGGTACGGTATTAGATGCCACCGGTATGCCGGTAATCGGTGCTAACGTGATGATAAAAGGTACCACCAATGGAACGATTACCGACATGGATGGTAAATTCTCGTTGGATGTAGAAAAAGGGGCCGTACTGGTGGTGTCGTATATTGGATTTACCAGTCAGGAAATAAAAGTAGGGAATCAAACCAAATTGTCTATTGAGTTGAAAGAAGATAGTCAAGCCTTGGATGAATTAGTAGTTGTTGGATATGGAACCATGAAAAAGGCAGATTTGACAGGTTCTGTAGCTACGGTAGATTCGGAGGTCTTGGAAGATCGCCCTATTACTAATTTAGGATCTGGTTTGCAGGGTGCTATTGCCAACTTGAATATATCTTCTTCAAATGGAGCACCGGGAACTGGGGCTTCTTTTAATATTCGTGGTACAACGAACTTGTCAGGTAGTGGACCGTTGGTCTTGGTGGATGGTGTTGAGATGGATCCGAACTTGATCAACCCTCAGGATGTAAAGGATGTAACTGTATTGAAAGATGCAGCTTCGGCATCTATTTATGGTGCGCGTGCTGCTTTCGGAGTTGTTTTGATTACAACTAAAACTGGATTTACGAATATGAAACCACAGGTTTCGTTGACTGCCAACTATTCAATTAACGTACCGACTGTTCATGCAGACTATATGAACTCAATGCAATATACCCAGTGGATGAACGATGCTAATATGACATCCAATGGAAGCAATTACTTTGATGAGATCACGATGCAGCATGTACGGGATTATTATAACGATCCGGTAAATAATCAGACGGTATTCCATCATCCCGATGATTCTCCAAGCAAATATCGTTATTGTGGTAATACGGATTGGTATGAGGCACTGAATAAGAAAAGCTATCCAATGCAACAATACAATATCAGTGTACAGGGTGGTAGTGAGAGTGCTAAATATAATACTTCGGCCGGTATGTTCCAACAGGATGGTATTTCCAAATGGACGGATGAAGATTATAAACGATTCAATGTATTGTAATATGTGAATTATAAAGTAAATGATTGGTTACAAGTCGGATTGCGTGCAACCATGTCGATGGTTAAAATGAAAACTGGCCCTCGAAACAAATATGGAAGTGCTGCATTAGGACAAACCATTCCAGGTGATAGCCGTCCATTAATGCCGGTTTATCATCCAGATGGAAACTTTGCCGGCTATTGTGGAGATGGGTATTTTACGAACCAGGCAGCTTGGTTGTCGCAAGGAGGTAGCGGGGATATGCGTAATAATAATATGTATGCTACGGCCTTTGCTAAAATCAATCCGTTTGAAGGCATGGAAATCAATGTAGATTATACATATAACTACTATAATTATACGTTTAAGAATCATGTTCGTGAATACATTGATTATGATGCAGATGGAAATGTAGGTTCTATTTTCCCACATACTACACCCAATCAGGTTTCTTATTCGAAAGATGAACAGCAGTATGATGCCTTTAATGCGTATGCAACGTATAAGAAGAAGTTCAAGGATGTACATTCTATTGAGGCGATGGTTGGTTTTAGCCAGGAATCAAGAAGCTATAAGGGGGTAGGTTTGAGTCGAAATAATCTGATTGCAAATGATATTCCTTACTTGAATTTGGCAACGGGAGAGCGTGCTACAAGCGATTATTTTAACAAATGGGCGATTCGAGGAGCTTTCTTCCGTTTGTTCTATTCGTATGCGGATAAATATTTGATACAGGTAAACGGACGCTATGATGGATCTTCCCGCTTCCCTCACGCTGATCGTTTTGCTTTCTTCCCGACGTTCTCTTTAGGATGGCGTATGTCTGAAGAAAAGTTTTGGCAACCATTAAAACCGGTAGTCAGCGATTTTAAATTGAGAGGATCTTATGGTGCTTTGGGTAATCAGGCGGTTAGTTCCTATTATCCGTATATTCCTACTTATGGTGTTGGCGAAGTCGGTTATCTGTTCAATGGGGAAAAACAGATGGGTGTGTATGCTCCGGGTTTGATTAGTAGCTCGCTGACTTGGGAAACTGTTAAACAATGGGACTTGGGATTCAACTTCTCCATGTTTGATGGTAAATTGACAGGTGAATTTGACTACTATACCAGAACTACAGAAGATATGTTGACGAAATCAAAGACGTTACCTTCTATTTTGGGAACTAGTGAACCGCAAATGAATGCGGCCGATTTGCAGACACGTGGTTGGGAATTGGCTTTGACTTGGAATCATGCGTTGGAAAACGGATTTAAATACAGTGCAACATTATCTTTGTCTGACTATCAATCAGAAATTACTAAATATGATAATCCGTCAAAGAACCTTTCTGATAATTATTATGAAGGGAAAAAGTTAGGTGAGATTTGGGGATTTGTAACCGAAGGTTTGTTTAAGTCGGATGAAGAAGCTGCTTCATGGAATCAATCGGAAATAGTAGGGTTCAAACAATATGCCGGTGATATCAAATTCGCTGATTTGGATAAAGATGGTAAGATTACAAGAGGGGAAAATACGGTTGGTGATCCGGGCGATATGAAAATAATCGGTAATAGTACACCGCGTTATAATTTTGGTTTGCGTGGTACAGCCGAATATAAAGGCTTTGATTTTACCTTATTCTTCCAAGGAACTATGAAGCGGGATATTATTCCTTCTTCGACATTCTATACGGCTCATTATGGATCTGAATGGTCTGTTCCTCAAAAGATGAATTATGATTATTGGAGAGAAGACAATACGGATGCATTTTTCCCGCGTGCTCGTTTCAATAATGATGCGATTAAACAAAATCAGACTCGTTACATGTTGAATGGTGCATATATCCGTTGTAAACAATTGGCTATAGGTTATACCATTCCTAAATATATTACAGAGAAAGCCAAGATATCAAAGCTGAGAGTTTATTTCAATGCTGATAACTTGTTTGAATTCTCAGGTATGCCGGATACATTCGATCCGGAGTTAGCAACCGTGAATGCTTATCCGTTTATTCGAGCATTTGCATTTGGTGCAAATGTGACGTTCTAAACATAATGTTGAATAGTTTAATAAAGAATAGAATGAAAAAAATATATTATTATTTGGCAAGTTTGTCATTCCTTGCTGGATTGTCGGCTTGTAATAACGATTTCATGGATTTATATCCGGAAGATAAAATCAATGATGAAAACTATTGGAAAACAGAAAATGATTTGAAGAATTTTGCCAATCAGCTCTATACGACGTTAGACAATACGGGGGCTTATGGTAGTGATAATGCTTCGGATAATCAGGCTCCACAATCACGAGAATCATTTATTTGGGGAGACTATGCCTTGCCTACATCTGGCGGAGGATGGTCTAAGAGTGATTGGGCTAATATCCGGAGTTGTAATTATTTTCTTACCCGTTATCATACGGTAGAAGGAAACGAAGAAACTATCAATCAATATGTAGGTGAGGTTTACTTCTTTAAAGCTAAATTCTATTACGAAAAAGTACTTCGTTTTGGAGATGTGCCTTGGTTAACAAAAGATTTGAATACCTCTTCAGAAGAACTTTATTTGCCGCGTAACAGTCGGGGAGAGGTGATTGATTCTATCTGTGCTTGTTTGGATAAAGCCAGTGAATGGTTACCGGAAACAATGGTAGATTCACGTTTAAGTCGATATGCAGCATTGGCATTAAAATCGAGAGTTTGTTTGTTTGAAGGCACGTGGAGAAAATACCGGAATATGGATAATGCGGATAAATATCTCCGGGCTTGTGTTGAGGCTGCTGAAAAAGTTATAAATAGTGGTAAATTTGATATTTATTCAACGGGTAATATAGAAGACGATTACCATGCTTTGTTCAATCAGCAAGATTATGCAGATAATAAAGAGGCGATTTTTTATTCTGCTTATATTGCCGACAAAAGAATGAATAATCGACCTCGTTCGGTACGTGAATGTCAATCAGGAATGACGAAAGATTTCGTTGAATCATTCTTATGTAATGATGGTAAGCCTTTTGCATTAAGTAGTCTGTATAAAGGAGATGCTAAATTCATTGATGAGTTCGAAAATCGAGATCCTAGACTAAAACAATGTATTTATACTCCTGATCGTCCTTTGGCTATTTTGCCTGATGGATCAGAAGAGTATGAAAATTCACCGGTATTTACGAATTTATCAAATACTGGTTATCGTATTTATAAGATGTATTCTCCATTAGCTGAGGATAATGAATATATAAGATGTACATTAGATGACTTAATTTATCGTTATGGCGAAGTATTGCTGAACTATGCAGAAGCGAAAGCTGAGTTGGGTGAATGCGATCAGGCTGTACTGGATTTGACAATTAATAAGTTGCGTGATCGTGTAGGGATGCCACATCTGACAGTTGAAGTTGGATTTACAGATCCGAATTGGCCTAAGTGGGAAGTAAGTGTATCTCCTTTAATCAATGAAATTCGTCGTGAACGTCGTGTTGAATTGGCTTGTGAAGGACTTCGCTGGAATGATTTGTGTCGTTGGAAAGCCGGTAAGTTATTGGAAAATCCGAAAACCTATTGGGGACCACGTGATCCTGCTACAGGAGAATATAAAGTTGTGTATCCGGGCATGACTCGTGTTTGGAATGACAAACTGTATCTCTATCCGATACCAACAGATGAATTTATCTATAATCCGCAATTAAAACCTCAAAATCCTGGTTGGGAATAATTATGGTAAAAAATTGTTGTTTATTTTTATTAGCTTTTTGTTTGTGCATCAGTTGTACAAACAAAAAGCCTAATAATCTGAGTGAGGCTCAGATTGTTGTTCCAAATCAAGTCCAAAAGAATTGGGCAGATGCGGAAATAGGTGTTTTGATACATTTTGATATGCCTGTTTTCCAACCTGATTATAACTTTCGGCAATGGGGAACTCATCCGGATGCTTCTGTATTTAATCCTACAGAATTGAATACAGATCAATGGTTGGAAGCCGCTTCAAAATTAGGTGCTAAATATGCTGTTTTAGTGGCAAAACATTGTAGTGGTTTTAGTTTATGGCCAACAGCTGCTCATGAATACAGCATAAAGAATTCTCCATGGAAAGATGGAAAAGGTGATATTGTGAAGGACTTTATAGCTTCTTGTAAAAAGTATGGTATAAAGCCTGGTATATATGCAAGTACAACAGCTAATGGATACTTGTATGTCGATAATCCGGGAAAAGTTCAAGAAGGAGGACCTGTCACTCAGGAAGAATATAATAAGATTGTAACCCAGCAATTAACGGAGTTATGGTCTAATTATGGTGATTTGTTTGAGATATGGTTTGATGGAGGTGTTTTGTCCAAAGATCAAGGCGGAGCTGATGTTTTATCATTGGTCCAAAAGTTACAACCTAATGCAGTCGCATTTCAAGGTCCTTATGGACATCCTAATTTGGTTCGTTGGGTAGGAAATGAAGAAGGTGTTGCTCCGTATCCTTGTTGGGCAACTGCTGATTCAACGACTAATGCAGATGGAACTACTGTAATAAATGGGTTGAACGGAAATCCCGAAGCTCCTTATTGGTGTCCTGGTGAATCTGATTTTACATTACGTTGGAATCGTTCTTTCCAAGGTGGTTGGTTCTGGGGTGAAGGTCAAGACAGTATGATGTTTACTGTAGATGAGTTAATGACAAAATACGAAACAAGTGTTGGTCGAAATACGAATATGTTGCTTGGAATTGTTATTGATAAACGAGGCTTGGTCCCGGATGCTGATATGAAACGAATAGAGGAGTTTGGTAATGCTATCAAACGTTCGTATTCTTCACCGGTTGCGGATATATCAGGTTCAGGAAATACCTACGAAATCCAATTGGAAAAACCATTAGTTATCGATCGGATTATCTTGCAAGAAGATATTTCAAAAGGAGAACGCGTTCTATCGTATAAGGTAAGAGGTGAATTGGATGGTAAATGGGTTGATTTGTGTAGCGGTACGAATATTGGACACAAACGGATTGAGCGATTTAATGCACAAAAACTTTCAAAATTGAAATTAGAAATATTGGATTCAAAAGCCGAACCTTCTATTTCGCATTTTAAAGCTTTCGAAGAGTTGAAAAATTAGTTTTTTACATTGGCTCTTTCTGAAAAGATAATATGTTTTGGATGAAAAGCCGATGAACATGAAAAATAAATCCAACGGGAATCAAATTGGATTCTCGTTGGATTTATTTTTGATATTCGTTAGTTTGGTTGTTACTAATTAATTTTCTTTGTAATGTCTTGGACTGAAAAAAGTTGACCCAATAAGAATGTTATGATAGAGTATAAGACACAGAAAAAGGAACGTTATTATTCGGAAGTAATTCGTCTTTATACAGAATTGGGTTACAGTATTGGACATATCTCCCGAATATTTCCATTCAGTTATGGTACTGTTAAGCGCTGGCTGTCTATCTTTGCAGAAGAAGAACGCAAAGAGAATGAATCAGCCATGAAGAAAAAGTTTTCTACAACTCAGAGCCACATGGATACGAACGAGGAGATTAAAGCTTTAAAAGCACAAATCACCCGTTTGGAAAAGGATCTTGATAATGCCCGGATTAATAACTTATATACCCATACATGTCAATGAAAGCAAGCATATATTCTGCTCTCTGTCATTGATACTGGACGCATACAGCAAGGAGATTGTCGGATGGGCTGTTGGTAAAACACTTGAAACCGGTCATTGCATTCATGCATTGCGTATGGCCCTCAAGCGTGTGGATGATACTTCCGGAAAAGAACTCATACATCACTCAGACAGAGGATGTCAGTATGCAAGTAAAGAATACACATCTCTGCTGAGAGAGTATGGCATAACTATCAGTATGACGGAAGATGGGAACCCCAAGGATAATGCACAGGCTGAAAGGATTAACAATACCATGAAGAATGAACTGCTTAAGGGTAAGTCTTTTTGTGATGTCAAGGAGGTTGCAGAGGCTGTAGAGAAAGCTGTGCTTTTCTATAATACAGAACGACCTCACATGAGTATCAATATGATGACACCTCAGGAGGCTGCCACTCGTACAGGCGAAATAAAGAAAGGATGGACCGTTATAGAGATATTGCCATAAAAAATCTACAAACGGAGAACATCATTCCAAATAAATGCCTATCTTTAGGAGCATAAGTTGTTCCATAAAGGCACTGATGAAAATCCTGTCTGAATGATCCGTCAAAGATCATCTTTATATTCCCGACAGGTTTATTAGCTGGCGAATATCGGTTAGAGATAGAAACGTATTTCACTACAGGGACAACCCTGTTGAAAGAACCTCGTACGTTGGTGTGCCCGATCAAACTCAAAGTTAGTTAATAGGGCTGAGAATCAGCACAGGTTGTTTGTGAGCTTCCTCACAAGGTACTTGTGGCGTTCTTCACAATGTGTTTGTGACGAGGCTCACAAGATGCTTGTGACGGAGCTCACAAATTGTTTATGACAGTCGTCACAAGATACTTGTGATTACCATTACAATATAATATTATAAAAAGGAATTGTATGAGATCGTTTATTTGTTTTATACTTGTTTTTTGTACGTCTTGTCTGTCTGTTTCTATGGCACAAGAGGTGAAAATTTCTGATAAGATATTACCTATATCAGAAAAGAATATTTTTCGGGATTCCGATTATTTTAATTGGTGTAGTTCGATTATTCAGGGCGAAGACGGAAAATATCATTTGTTTTATTCCCGCTGGAAACGTAGCTATACATTTGATGCTTGGTTGACACATTCGACTATAGCTCATGCTGTGTCCGATTATCCTGATGGGCCTTATCAATATGTTAATACTGTAATAGATCTTGAAAAAGAACATTATGGAGCAGAAGATATGATTACGGCTCATAATCCAAAAATTAAATATTTTGAAGGAAAATATTATCTTTATTTTTGCAGTACACATATGGATCGTAATATCTCGAACCAAGAATTGATAGAAACTGCGAAAGTGGGAGGAAAACATAGAAATTGGAAACCGTTGAGGGAAAATCAACGTACATTTGTTGCGTCAGCTTCAACGTTGAATGGTCCGTTTATGATTGAAAAGGAAACACTCTTGGAACCGGAAGGACCTATCGAAACATTAGTTGTTAATCCTGCGATTTGTTATGATCAAGATAAGTATTTTCTGATAGTAAAGGGCGATAAACCAGGTTCTACAAAATTTGAAAGGAATCAGGCTGTTGCTGTTTCGGAATATCCGGATCGGGAATTTAAGATTCAGCCTAAACCTGTTATTCAAGATTGGGATACGGAAGATGTTTCGATGTGGTATGATAAGGAAGGTCAACGTTTCTATGCAGTTTTTCATGCGCATACGTATATCGGTATGATGACTTCGCAAGATGGTTTGAATTGGGAAAAAGCTGAAGATTTTGAAATCATGAAAAAAAGAATTTCTCGGACAGAAAACCTTGATCCTATTTTGCCAGACCGGATGGAACGTCCTTTTGTGTTTTTAGAAGATAATGTTCCCGTGGTTTTGTCTTTAGCAGTTATGAAGGGAGATGATGCTTATATTGTTTTTGTTAGATTAAAAAAATAACAATAGTTCGTTAAAAATTAGCCCAGCCTAAGCGGCTCTGGCAGTAAATA
>ENA-ORUB01004358-ORUB01004358.1-human-gut-metagenome-genome-assembly--contig:-NODE-4358-length-10990-cov-2.669959_pt1 | contig 10990 bp, 9 predicted proteins | sample MGYA00241918_ERZ509200 | MGnify/ENA primary metagenome ERZ509200 (study PRJEB26280, sample SAMEA2338853) | human gut metagenome | biome: human gut; feature: human-associated habitat; material: faeces... | reverse complement strand
TCTATTGATAATTAAATGTTTAACAATAGAATTTTATTTTTTGTCATCTACTAAAGAATTTTCCTTTAATTGTTCCTCCAATCGAAGAACAGCAATCTATAGCAACATATCTAGACAATACAACAACTGAGATAGACAAGGCTATTGATCGTCTTCAGAATATGCTATCTCTCCTCCAAGAGCGCAAGCAAATTATCATCAGTGAAGTAGTAACAGGCAAAATAAAAGTATCATAACATGGCAACAAAAAATATAGAACCGAATTTACGGCTCATCAGTGAATATACCAAGTTGGGAAAAGATGACAGATTCCGTATCCCAGAATACCAAAGAGGCTATTCATGGACAACTATGCACTGCGACAAGTTATGGCAAGACATTGAGGCATTTATCGACTCGGGGGCAGATGACCCTTATTTTTTTGGGACGATCATTATTGATTGCTCCACGGATAACTGTTTGAACTTGATTGATGGGCAGCAACGCACAACAACATTTCTTCTTTTATTGAAAGCACTACAGCTCCGTTTAAAGGAAGTACTGGATGATTTCCAAATGAGCCCAGATACAAAGGCTCTATACAAGGGACTTAGTAATAGCTATGACGGTATCTTTGAAATTTTATTCAAAGCAGACGATGATAAACAAGTAGCCATTCAAGAAGATTGGAATAAAGCAAAGGGTATTACCATCTTGGAAAACAAGAGTATCAATGAACTCTACAAAGATGACTTCCAAAATATCATAGAGGCAGAGACCTACGTTGAAGCCGAGAAAGCCGTCCATAAAATACCTCGCAAGCAAAAAGACAATAAGTACACCAATTTCTTCAGAAATTTCAAGTATTTCTACGAGAAGTTGCTTTTGTACTCAGAGTCAAACTTGAATAACTTTGCCAAAATATTCCTAGGAAAGTGTCAAATCATTGAGATTAAGAGTTGGCAGATAGAACAGGCTATTACCATGTTTAATTCACTCAATTCCACCGGTATGCCGCTATCGGATGCCGACATCATTTCTGCACAGTTGTTCTCGAAAGAGGACGATAAAGACACGTTCATCGAAAAGTGGCAAGACATCACGCTGTTGGCCAACCAACTCAGCCAAAGAAAGGTGATGAACATAGATGCCGTGTTGCAACAGTTTATGTATATCAACCGTGCTAAGAACAATCACTATGGACTGAACCAAGTCACCACTCCAGGTATTCGTAAGTACTATACCATCGAACATTCAGAACTTCTGAATGAGCCGATGGTACTTTGCGATTCCTTCGAGAAAATACTCCAGACTTGGAACAAGATAAAGGATTACCCCATTATTAAACTCCTGCTTAAGTTTAATGAAAACTTCAAGATGTTTTTAATGGCCTATCTCTACCGATTCGATGTAAATGATCTTTGCCCTGAAGACGTACAACCAATAGCAGAATGTTTGCTCCGCTTGTTTGCCATTATCGAAGTGGGTGATGTAGGTTTCTCTTCCTCCAATTTCAAGACCTTCCTTTTCAACGAGAACTTCCGTTTGGTAGACGAAAACTACGATATCTATCAGATTGAGGCTGATTTCAGCAAACATATTGAAGCCACTTGGAAGAAAGAAGATGTGCTTGATTACCTCAAGGAATATGACAAGAACATTCTTGTCTTCCTAAATGAGTATCTTTACGCTAAGGAGCAAAATCGCAACTTTGATTTTGACGACCGTGTGAATGTAGAACATATCATGCCGGCGAGCGGACATAACATAGAGGCTATTCGCATGGATGCACACATCAAAACTAAGGAGGAGTTTGACGAACTGGCCAACTTACTTGGCAATAAAATACTGCTTGAAGAAGATATCAACAAATCAATCAGTAATGACTGGTTTAAGACTAAAAAAGGCAGTACCATTCAGAGTAAACGCGGATATAAGGGCAGTCGTTACGGCATGGCCTTAGACCTTTCAAAATACCCTAAAGATAAATGGGGAAAGAAAGATATTGAAGACGCAACAGCTATCGTTGCCGAACGTATCGCAAAATTCATCTTCAAAAAGTAAAAGCTTATGGTAACACCTGCAAAGAGCAACGAACAAGCCTTTGAGTGGCTGATAGAACAAGCACTCGTAGGAAATACTAAAGAGGAGCGAGAACATAATATAGGAATAGCTGACTTTGACACGCAGAACCCAGGTAACGAAAAGTTTTACTGGGGCCGTCCTGCTGATCTAAATAAAGAGTTGGCCATTGACACTGTGCGCCTATGGTCATTTTTGAAAGCTACGCAGAGCGAAAAGCTCAAAGAGCACAAGGGTAAAGATTTGGAAAAGTCTTTACCAAGACAAATATCCAAAATCATCTCCACCAAGGGTATTTTGGAAGTGTTAAGAAAAGGTGTGGATTTGGATAATCTTGAAGATATTAAACTGTTCTATCCCAAACCTTCCGAGGCTGACAGTGAGGAGAGCAAACGACTTTACGCACAAAACCAATTCTGCGTAACGCGCCAGCAAACATTCTCATCAACCAATCCCGGACAGGAGATTGACTTGCTGATTAGTGTGAACGGATTGCCTTTATTTACCATCGAACTGAAAAATCCATGGACAGGACAGACCGCTCGCTATAATGGCATCAAGCAGTACAAAGAAGAGCGCAATCCAAAAGAACCTTTGCTGAACTACGGACGATGTTTGGCGCACTTTACCATGGACAAAGATGAAGTGTATTTTACCACACGGCTCAATGAAGGAAAGACTTTTTTTATGCCCTTCAATCAAGGTCTGCCTGACGGCCTTGGTGCAGGAAATCCTGTAAACGAAAATGGCTACAAGACTTCCTATATGTGGGAGCGCATTCTGACAAAGGACACTTTATCGGACATAATCATGAATTACGCGCTCTTTGATTATGGGGAAACGAAAACAAAGAAAAAAGTTCCTCATATCCTTAAAAATGCCAAGAAACTAATCTTTCCACGTTTCCATCAATTGGATGTGGTAGATAAACTGATTGCAGATGTAGAAGAAAAGGGTGTAGGAAAGCGTTATCTGATTGAACATTCAGCAGGCTCTGGAAAATCAAACTCATTGACGTGGCTGGCTTTTAAGTTGATTAAGGCTTGTGCTTTATCCGAAAACACTGTGCGTTCTCGTGGATTGGGACAACAGCTATTTAACACTGTGATTGTAGTGACAGATCGTCGTATCCTTGATAAACAAATTACTGAAAACATCAAAGCTTTCGGTCAAAGTGATAAGATAATAGCTCATGCCGATAGTTCTAACGAACTAAAAACAGCTATTGAAGGCGGCAAGCGAATAGTGATTACTACGATTCAGAAATTTCCTTTTATCTGTGAATCCATTACCGATGTAAGCGACCACAACTTTGCCATCATCATCGACGAAGCTCATTCTTCGCAAAGTGGGATTGCTGCAGACAAAATGAATGCAACGGTACAACGCGACCCAGACCAAGACGGGTCTGACACTGACGAATTGATTGCTAAGTTGATTCGTGACCGCAAGATGTCGAGCAACTGCTCGTATTTTGCCTTTACTGCTACGCCTAAACGTGAAACCTTAGAGCGCTTTGGCTGGCAAGATGAAGAAGGACAATTTCATCCGTTCCATCTTTACAGCATGAAGCAAGCCATTGAAGAAGGCTTTATTTTGGATGTACTGGTGAACTATACTACCTACAAGAGCTATTATGAACTTGTCAAATCGATTGAGGAGAACCCTCAATATGACGAAAAGAAAGCTCAAAAGTTGCTGCGTCGCACGGTAGAGCGGCACCCTGACACCATCGCAGTGAAGGCAGATACTATGCTCCAACACTTCGATAGTAAAGTATTCCGTCAGCGAAAGCTAAAGGGCAAAGCCAAAGCAATGGTTGTAACAAAGGACATAGAATGCGCCATCCACTATTATAAAGCTTTAGCTGACCTCATAGTCAAACTAAAGTTGCCTTACAAGGTTCTCATCGCCTTCTCTGGTGAAAAAGAAGTGGGCGGAGTAACCTATACTGAGGCAGGACTGAATGGTTTTGCAGAAACGGAAACTGCTGAAAGATTTGAAGCGGACGAAAACCGCATTTTAGTAGTCGCAAACAAGTATCTTACTGGTTTTGACCAACCTAAGTTGTGCGCCATGTACATTGATAAGCCTTTGGCTGGTGTATTAGCCGTACAGTCCTTGTCACGCTTGAATCGTGCAGCCCCAGATTTGTCTAAGCGTAGCGAGGACCTCTTTATCTTGGACTTCTACAATAAGAAGGATGATATGGAAGAGAGTTTCAGTCCCTTTTATACATCCACAACTCTGTCTGAACCTACCGACGTAAACATTCTACATGAGTTGCGTAGTACCTTGTTGTCTATCGGGGTCTTTGATGAAGAAGACGTCAACCAATTCATGGAAATCTATATGAGTGGTGCAGAACCTGATAAATGGGCTCCTATTATAGATGCAACAGCTCATCGATTTAACCACGAGATTGAGTTTGACGATAATGGTAAAGCTGACTTCAAAATCAAATGCAAGCAGTTTGCAAAAGTCTATTCTCGTGTGGCTGCCATCATGAATTATGAGGTGCTCAACTGGGAAAAGATGTTCTGGTTCCTTCGTTTCTTAATTCCCAATTTGCATGTAGATGTGCCTGGCCGTGACGACCTCAAAGACCTATTGGATTCAGTAGACTTGAATACTTATGGTTTGCGCCGTACCGGATTGAATGAAAAGATAGAATTAGATTCTAGCGAAACTGTTCTCGATCCTACCAAAGCAGCTATGGCAGGTGCAGGCACAAGTGATGATGCAAAAGAAGAACTCGACGTAATTCTGCAAGAATTCAATGATAAATGGTTCAAAGGTTGGGATACTACCCCTGAAGAGCAGAAAGTCAAACTTACTGCCATTGTCAATGCCGTCAAGCAGGATAATGACTACCTTACACTTATTGTAGGTAATCCTGACAAGCAGGCTGCAGAAGAAGCGCTTGACAAGATTATCGACCGAATTGTGCGCAGACAACGCCAGAAAGATATGTCGCTCTACAAAGAATATATGAACGAGGATTTTAAAATCAATTTCCGGTCGCTGGTGACTAGAATGATTGAAACACCTTCGTTGGTAACTATAAAATAATAAATTGATTTAGATATGCTAACAGTAGATTTTTATAAGAATCTCGGTTATGATTTCTATCAATACGAAGACGAAGAAGAACTTCGTGGACTAACTCCCGGTGGTTTCAATGATGGTGATAATTCTTTGAATGTGAAGGATTTCAATGATCTTGAACTACAAGCTACACGAGATATAATTGCGTGCTATCTTCGCCCTATTGGAAGAATCAATACGTCTTCCACATCCTATGGGCTAAAACATTTAATAGAACGTGCTCTCCATATTGAAACCCAAGGCGTAATCAATTATGTTAACAATGGCAGCATAATCTTGGCTATGTATGATGCAGGATTCCGTATCAAACGCCTAAAGGACGGCTCGCCAAATTGCTACTTTGACGTTTCCAGGAAGAGTATAAACAACTTGAATAAGTACGTTAATAAATAGGTAGTAGAGCTTCTACGACATAATCTTAAACCTGTAAATGCAAGATTGAAGCCTGAGTTCGTTTTCCTTTCAATATCAATTGGAATATAGGTAAATAATAACACGCTTGGATTTAATCCTTACATAACAAAAAACAATACACTATGGGACTATTAGATTTCATATTTGGCAGAAAGAAGGAAACAAAAACTTCTATGCTACAACCGGCTGCTAAGCCACAAGCTACGACTTCAAGGCAAACAACGAGCGCAACTTCTGCTCCCAAACCAGCAGAACTTAGTATTGCACCATTTGTGTTCGAATCGAATCAACATCAACGTTACGAGAATGGCAATCCTGTAAAAGGTCTGCAAGAATGTCCACGTACTGTAAAGGTTGAAATGAATGTAAATGGCTGCAGTGGCTATCAACTTAAAAGCGGTGATGGCTATATCGTTCGTATGATTAATGGCGATACCGGTCAGCCTCAGATGTCAGCTAAGCCTATGCGTGTTATCAAATCATCTGCTACTGAAGTAACACTTAGAGGGTATATGGTAAGTGCCCAAACTCCCTTCGGATTTCAGGATATTGATATGGCAGACTATGGGCTCACAGTCTCTTTGAAAGATGGTAAGGTCATAAAGTGTGTTCTTCACATGTATGACCGTAATGTGGATATTGAGTACCGGAAAGTTGCTTTGAAACCACAGCAACAAGATCAAAAGTCTATGAGTATTCCTAGCATAAAATCAATAGCTGACGGATGTAATTTTGAACTTAAATTTCAAGTTACAACCATTCAAAAGGTCTGCTATAATGGACAACAGTCAGAGGTGTTGAAGAGTGTATGTTCAGGCATAGGCGATTGCACAACACTAAAGTGCAATGATGGTATAGTAACTGTAAATTTTCAAGATGCAGCAAAAATGCGTCAAATGGGAATATTAACGGAGGCTGTAGTTTTGAAGCCATTCGAAGAAGGCTCAATGGCTTACCAGCGTGATGGTGACGGTGATGAATTTGCTACACGCGAGTTTAATGCATTCAATCGCTTTATCACTTACTATCAGGTAACTAAACAGCATGGTAACATTGTGGCGTTTGTAATAATGAATCCTCCTGCAGAGCCTAATGTTTACTATCTTGCAATAATGCAACAACCTATTTAATATTTTGCTTTATGGGATTATTTGATCTTTTATTTGGCAACAAAAAAGAAGAAGAACGCTTGAAGAATGAGCGTCAAGCTGAGATTGAACGTCAGCGTATTGCTGAAGAAAAACGTATTACTGTAGAGCGTGAAAAGCGTTTGGCTGAAAATCGCCGTAAAGAAGCTGAACGAAAAGCAAAAATTGAGTCCGAGAATAGCAAGAAATACCAAATTTTGGATTTCTATCTTGACTGTTCACATTGGCGTGCTCAACAAGAAAAACTAAGAGCCACCCCTCTTGCTTTACCTGTCAAAAGAGTAGATGTAGAAGAAGAAGAGGATATTTGCGAAAAATATAAAGTAAACAATTTGCCTAAGTTGATTCTAGTTGATTTGAATGGTAAAGAAATTTATCGTTGGAAAGGTATTACTGAACCATCGGAAATAAATGAATATCTGTATAATAATGGATATGCTGAAAGACCTGCTATGTCTAATCCAAGTTCTGATACCAATAATAAAGAGAATATCTTTCAAGCAACAGACATGAAACTTGCCAGCCAATTTGTTGTCGAAAGCATGTCAAATTTAGGCTATGAACCATATTCTGATTTTTCCGATGATTTTGCAGTGGCTGAGTTGCAAAAGCAATTTTCTCATTATTGTTTAATGGCAAAATCATATCTTGCCATGGATGCAATAGGAAAAGTGGATCCTTTTATTGTAGCATTTAAACAACATATCAGGAATTACATATCTAACGCTTCAAATAAGAATAACCAAGCTATGAAGTATTTATATGAATTAAGTGATACTAATTTGCTTGTGCAACAGATTAGTATGCTATCTCTTCATGCCAATACGAAACACGTTCAGGATATTGACAATCTCTCTCAAGAGGAATTTCATGCTGCCATGAATCCAGAAAATGTCTCATTAGCTCTGGGATTATATACGTATTTTACGATTCTTGTCAATGACAATCTTTCAGCAAATGATTTTAATGAATTATTCGTTGAATCGTGGATTAAGTATTATGGTAATGCCCAAGCTAGGATATTTATGTTTAGAATGCGTGGAAATAGCTGGAAAAATGATTTCAAGGGTGTGTTATTAGATGATTAGAAATGATGTACGATATAAGAAATGTTGGTTTTGAATATATGCAGGCTGTTTCATGTGCTAAAAATGGCGACATTGAGAATGCCATAAAACATTATCAGTCTGCTATTGACAATTATAAATATGCAGATAACGAATATATTCTTTCTTCAGATTCACCATATACCATAACGGAATATGATGGCAGTACGCAATCTTTCCCTAGTGTAAGTCACATGGTAGAGGAATCTTATAGAGGAATTAGGAAATTGAGAAATAAAATCAAATAGCATATGGCAACTTGGACTCATACTGAAATAAACATAGATGGACGGATTGTGAAGGCACAAGCCCCCATGATTGTGTCTGCAAGTAGAAGCACGGATATTCCTGCTTTCTATGCAGACTGGTTCTTTCATCGATTGGAGAAAGGCTACTCAGCATGGACAAATCCGTTTAATGGCAAGAAAATTTATGTGTCGTATCAGAATACGCGTTTTATCGTGTTTTGGTCGAAGAATCCAGAGAAGTTAATCCCTCACTTAGATAAGTTAGAACAGCATATACCTAAGATAAAGTGTTACGTTCAGTACACCCTTAATGACTATGTCGCTGAAGGGCTTGAGAAAGGTGTGCCTTCTGTTGAGAGGCGTATTGATACCTTCAAACGACTTGTAGATAAGCTTGGTAAAGGTCATGTGGTTTGGCGTTACGATCCCTTGATTCTTACCGACCAAATCTCTATGGATGATTTGTTGCATAAGATTGAGTATATTGGCAATCAGCTCAAAGGCTATACTGAAAAGTTGGTGTTTAGCTTTGCCGATATTGAGTCCTATAAGAAGGTTAAGAACAACCTCATTCGCAACAATGTTCATTACCAAGAATGGACACAGGAGCAGATGATAGAGTTTGCCAAGCGTCTGTCGGCACTTAATAAAGCCAATGGTTGGAACTACGAATTGGCCACTTGTGGTGAGAAGCCTGAATATAAAGAATATGGTATTCAACCTAATCACTGCGTGGATGACACTTTGATGATTCGTTTTGCATGGCGCGACGAAGATTTGATGAAGAAGCTAGGCGTGGAGATACAAGCTAAGAATCCAAATCCAAATCTGTTTGATGAGCTGGAAGTTATTCCAGAAAATGCCATCATGCTTGACGATGGTGTTCATTATGCCATCAAAATGAAAGACAATAAAGACAAGGGCCAACGAGCCCTATGTGGATGCATGGTAAGCAAAGATATTGGGCAATACGATACTTGTCCGCATCAGTGCGAATACTGTTATGCCAACACAAGTAAAGAACTTGCATTGGCGAACTATAAGGAAGCCAGAGAATCTGGCTTCCAATGTGAAACTATAACAGGAAGATAAGATGTCGAAGTATAAAGACAAGATAAAGAAACTGCCTCGTGTTACCTTGGATGCAATATCCGAGGTGTGTCGTGGTATGCTTCCATCAGAATATCGAAGTCATCCATGGGACTTACCCTATGGAGATAAAAATTTCGCAAAAATCTTTGATCAAGAAGACCAATTGAATGGCTATGCAGCTGCATATACAAATTGGCATAAGGGAAAACTGCGTATTGCTTTTGACCATACACCTTCAGATACATTTGTCGGCGAGATTGCGGTAATAGACTGGGCTTGTGGGCAGGGATTGGCTACAATTTTCCTTCATGAGTATCTCGAAGAGAAAGGTTATAACTGCCGTATCAAAGAAGTCATACTTGTTGAACCTTCAGAGAAAGCTCTTGACCGCGCCAAGTTTAATATTGAAGCCATTGATAACAAAATCAAAGTCTCAACAGTCAATAAAAAGTTGGATGAGGTAATTGATTTTGATATTAAGCTTTTTGAAAATCGAAAGGTTATACACCTATTCTCTAATATCTTCGACATTCAAGGAATCAGTCTTAAGCATATTTCAGAAAACCTACTTGTAAATCTTTCGAGGAACAACTATATAATTTGCGTTAGTCCTTACTACAAGCAAGTAGAATGTCGCTACAATACATTTCTTCAATATTTTCAATGTCCACTTGCATGGCAGTTCCGCGAGTCACAGTCACAAAAAGACGTTTTAGGATATACTTATAATATACTGTCCTTAAAGCTCCTTGCTGATAAGACTGGGCAGATAATTAAATATGATTTTTTCCCCGCATCACAATTCCGTGCATGTTTCGCATTGGAATGTGTAAAGCCAATAGTAGAAGATTATACTCCCCACACATACTTTGATTTGTATGCGCCATATGAACTTGGTGCAAGCATAAGTGATGACGTTGAGCCAATCTTTGCCGTTCTTAATAACATTATTAGCCGAGGGCTTCCTACAAAAGTATCCTTAAATATTGAAAATATTCTTAGCAAGAAATTGTCTTGTTCTGAAGTTTCAACGCTTTATTGGATCATGCTGACGAACTAAAACTAAAGGAATATGCCGAGGCTGGAGATTTAGGTGAAGACTTGCGCATCAATCAATTGCTCTATACGCCTTTAGCAATAGCAAGAGTACAGAAGGTTCTTGTGGAAGCTTTGATTAGCCATCGTTTGAATTTACAGAAAGACGAGTGGAATATACTCATAGAAGAATGTGACATCCCATTTGCAAAACTGGCCATTGAAGATTTCAAGGAAATGTTCAACCATCTTGCAGCTTTGTCTCAAGACTTTGACAATATGCGTGTTCCACACATAAATATGTATGTTATCTCTAGTAAGGTTTACAAGGATTCACCGCTTCTTGAGGAGGATGCTATCTTTGAGGCTACGGAAGAAATACGTAATACGACTTTTGACTTGGTTATTAGGTACTCTTCAACCCCAAAAACGGAAGACTGCAGTTTTACTGAATATCAAGTAAGCAACGATAGTTTCTATTGCATATTCCCAGCAACCGTACATTATGCTGAACGTTACATCTATACTACAGATGGATTGGAATATAATCCGTTAGTAAACGATGATAAGGAACCAATCGACGAAGCAGTTGAGCATCTAAGATATTTTTTACAGTTACTTTTTAGAAAGGAAGATTTCCGCCCAGGTCAGCTTTCTATTCTCTCAAGAGCGTTGCAGAATAAATCGGTTATTGGTTTGTTACCGACTGGTGGTGGTAAATCACAATGTTGTCCTAAACGATTTATAGGTACGATGAATATGAGGTTGTTGTAGATAA
>ENA-ORUB01004334-ORUB01004334.1-human-gut-metagenome-genome-assembly--contig:-NODE-4334-length-11033-cov-2.599289_pt1 | contig 11033 bp, 9 predicted proteins | sample MGYA00241918_ERZ509200 | MGnify/ENA primary metagenome ERZ509200 (study PRJEB26280, sample SAMEA2338853) | human gut metagenome | biome: human gut; feature: human-associated habitat; material: faeces... | reverse complement strand
TTCTTTTGATCCCTGTGACACTTTTTGCACAGGTCGACAAAAAATATTTAGCCGGTGCTGTGCCTGTTGTCGATGACAGAGTTGTTTTCACCGAAGAACTGAACCTCCCGGAACGTTCTCAAAATGACATATTCGCCACTTTGTTACAATGGGCGACTACCCGTTTTACAACCACCGAAGAGCTGCAAAGCCGGATACTTTACTCCGACCAGGATAAAGGACAAATCGCCTGTATGGGACAGGAATACCTGGTATTCACCAATAAAGCTCTATCGCTCGACCGGGCTGTAATCAATTACCAAATGTTCATCACCTGCAAACCGGGGAAATGCGAATTAAAAGTTACCGCTATCCGTTATCAGTATAACCGGGGCACTGCCGGTCAGGAAATAATTCCGGCCGAAGAGCAGATTACCGATCAGCATACACTGAATAAAACGCAGACTAAACTGATCAAGTCTACCGGGAAATTCCGGATCCATACCATCGATCTGGTAGATAAATTATTTGCCGATGCAGCAGCGGCTGTCGGAGCGACACAGGTAAGTGCTCCCGTCGCCACCCAAACACCGGCCGTACCCCGGGTTCCTGTCACTTCGACTACCGTACAAGCACCGGACAATACCATTACGCCGGCCAACCTGGAAGGTTACCGTCAGATCAGTCCCGATAAAATCCCCGGAAATATCTATAAAATGTTGTCGGAAAACTGGATGCTGATCACAGCCGGTAATGACGCCCAATACAATATGATGACTGCCAGCTGGGGCGGCCTGGGACATATGTACAACAAACCGGTTGCTTTCTGCTTTATCAACCCGACGCGGTACACCTATCAGCTGATGGAAAACAACGACACTTACACCTTGAGTTTCTACACCGAAACGTATCGGGACATCCTCAACTATTGCGGTACAAACAGTGGAAGAGACAAAGACAAAGTGAAAGAAGCCGGCCTGACACCTATCACAACCCCTTCGGGCAGTAAGGCATTCTCAGAAGCCTGGATGATTATCGAATGCCGTAAAATGGTTTCTCAATCGCTGATTCCTGAAGCATTACACGATTCCCAGGCCAAAGAAAAATGGGGAACGCAATTACACAAAATGTATATCGGAGAAATTCTGAATGTCTGGGTTAAATAACAACGAATTCCGGCTTCATCAATTCAGTGTTGAAGTCTGTGATATTATCCGACAAATTCCCGCCGGCAAGGTACTGACCTATGGTCAGATTGCCCGTCTGGCGGGATTTTCAAATTATTCCCGTTGGGTGGGTAAAGTCCTGTCACACCATCCGGGCACAGCGGCCCTACCTTGTCATCGGGTGGTCAACAGCCAAGGACGGACAGCTCCTCACTGGCCCGGACAAAAAAGCTTACTTGCCGCCGAAGGAATCACTTTTCAACCGAATGGTCGTGTCGATCTGAAACGGCATCTCTGGTTGTCTATTCCTTCTTAGCTTTTTTTCCCGCCCGGAATATCAGGTGTTCCAATATCAATACCGTAATGACCCCCATGACAAATCCATTTCCCACGATAGGCCGGATCAGAGCAGGAATACTATTCAATGCTTCGTCAGGAGCAAAAGACAATAATAAAGCGACCATCAATGAAAACCCGACCACAATCCCTCCGTCGAAACCGTCGACCGCCTTTTCCCGGATCATCATTTGCATACCGGCCGACAACTGCGAAGCCATCAGATAAAGCAAAACCGCCCCCATAACCACTCCGGGAATGGCATTCAGACATTCGATAAAACCCGGAAAAAATGCACAGACAACCAATCCGATACCGGCCGGTATCAGCGGGAAACGGGAAGCACAACCTGTTGCAGCGATAATCCCCGGACTCATAGAATAATCTACCGGTCCGACAATCCCTAATGCCCCCGATACCACATTAGCCAAACCCGTGATGCCCACACCGCGGGTAGTACGGCGTTCCATATGATCGGCACCGATCATCCGGCCTACGGCCTGAATAGAACCCAATTCGTTTACAATCAGCGCAATAAAACAAAATAAAAAAGACAATACCGCTCCCAAATCGAATTTCCATGGCCATAATCCGAAATACCCCTCATGCCCGGCTTGTATCCCTCCTGTTTCGGGGAATCCCATCACACTATAATACACCATACTTCCAACCAGAATCCCACCCAAAACCACAATGGATTTCCAAATTCCTTTCAATAATTTATTGGCCAAAATCATTGCCAAAGCCAATAACAAAGCAAAAAACAAATGGAACAAGACAGACGAATTTCCTGCAAAAATCAAACGGAGGATCACCGGGGACAGAGTAAAAGCAATCAGACACAGAATCACAACAATGATCCGGGGAGTAAATACGGCTTGTAAACGGGACAATAAACCGGAAAAAGCCAGCAAAGTGAGTATTCCACCTCCGATCATCAGCGAACTATAGATACCTTCGACCCCTATCGAAACCGTCGAAAGAATCCCGATCAGTAACACCGAAGCCGGTCCGATGACTAAAGGCAGCCGATGTCCCCACAACATCTGGACAATCATAGCCAATCCCATGATTCCGAACAGCTTCTGCATATAAAAAATCTGTTCGACCTGATCCGTGTAATGCAAACGGGCTACAATAATCCCGATAATCACCACACAAGGAATAGAAACAATCCACCATTGCAGTCCATACATCAACATCGGGAAAAATCCCGGCCTATCGTTCAAATTAAATTTCAAAAAATAAAAATTATCGTCTGTAAATTTACTATTTAAAACCCACAATAACAACAAAAGTATCCCCCACTCTGTATCATCGCCCGGAAACATTAAGAAGATGAAGTTTTCATTTTAAAGTATATCCGTATTTACCGGAAAAAATCAGCTTTTAGAAAATAAGCTATGGATATTACCTGTCCCCGCCAAAACCCTTCAGCGGAAAAATCCGTTTCTTAATAGCCGGAAACAGATAAACGGAAACAGGATGGGAAAAACATTCAAAACGATAGGTTGGATTGTGATGACCGGAGTCGTATTGCTGTTCGGGACAGAATGGTGGCTGGAAGGGAAAATCGGGCGGAGGGCAGGCGAAAAGCTGTATGAAGCCACCGGAGGGCGGATAAAAGCGGACATCGGCAACGTAAACGTCAGCCTGCTTCAGCGTAAAGTACAATTCGAGGAAGTTGTGTTTACTACAGACACTTCGAAAGCCCTCATAGCCGGGAATCCACTGGAATATGCCGAAGCCCGCATCCGCAAATTAACCGTTAAAGGCATTCATTACGACTCCGAAGATAGCTTGCTGACCCTGCGGGCACGGACATTTGAACTCGATGTGCCCGAAGCAGTCCTGGCCGGCAACAAGGTTGCAGACTGGAAATTTACGGAAAAAACGGACAGTACAACCCAGCAGGCCATCCGGCTGGCCATCGGGAAATTTGAGCTGCGGTCAGGCGAGGTATCTTATGACTGATTTCAAAGAACTTTTATTCTACGGCCTTCGAGCCGCTGTATAACTTTTATAAAATTACCGAACTATTGTTGTCTAATAAGAAGAGTAAAATAATCTCCCCATTTTAGGGGGTATTCCCCAATTCTCATCTACTTCCAGCCGCTATCGGTGACAGTGATGTCTCTCCGACTGTCGCTGCATCCAGAAATGTTATTTTCATCGAATCAATGTTTCTATTTCTATTGCAAAGATATGATTTTTTCGATAACTTGCAACTGTTACCAAATGTGTCTCATCCTTTTAAACACAGCTTCTTATGAAATACTGCAAAGTAATATCTGCCGTCATGGGTTCTGTCCTGTTATTCATAATGGTTTCTGTATTTGTGCCTGTCTATGCGGATGCCCAGGATTTTGATAAATCTATTGTAACTAACATTGACGAAATCATAACCGAGTATCCTGCAGCGGTGCATACTTTTATGTATAGGCATCATAATGCCATAATCTCCTCCAAATTCAGACAAAAAAGATTGGACCGCATTACTGAAGCTTACGAAGAGGCTTGTGCCCGAGAGCCTTCCTGGATAGTGTATTGCTCAGCATGTTACGGGTTTTGCCTGATGTCCGACTATAATCCGGACTCTGTAAAGACCCGGGGTGCAAAAATTCTTGAAGACGCCTTGGATAATGCGGCGGAGTCACAGCTTCCGCTCTCTGAAAGGGTAAACTTTACTATCGATCTTGCGAACGTCTACTTGCGAGGTGACGGTGTGGAAGAAAACGAGGAAAAAGCCTTCGAATTGTACTGTAAGGCCTATGCCGCCATGCCTATATTCAATGGCATAATAGCGACATGCTTTCTGACAGGCATTGGCACTCCTGTTGACATGGATAAGGCTTGTTTCTATTATGCGTTGAACTATGACGACCCCGAGTTGAAGAACGTGCGGTGCAAAGAGAGAAACTACGAAAGAATCTATGCAGTGTCCTACAATAGGATGAACGATGTCCCTGAAGGAATTCAAGCAGATTACTACGAGGCATTGCGATTGATTTTTAAACAAGACTATGACAGGGCAGGGAAACTGCTGGACAAGAACTGCTCTCTCGGTCACACGCCATCCATGTATGCGCTGGCCGGAGTGTATGAAAAAAGCGGAGACGACCAGGCCGCGATGGAACTCTATAAACGTTCAATGGAAGCCGGATATCTGCCAAGTGAATTTGTTTATGACATGAAACAGATGTATAAGGGCATTAACAATCTCACGGTTTTCGAAAGCCGCGGTGAATCCAAAGCATTTCCTGCCTTTGAGTCTCTTGCAGACAAAGGTTATCTTCCGGCACGGTACATGTGTACGTTATATGATGCCGGTACGTTCTCCAAGAAATCGAATGTCGGTGCAGCGATTGTAAATAGCATAGCAGAAGGCATGGCTTACATCATGCTTGCAGCCAATGAAATTATGGATTCCGGGCTTCTGGACGCCAGTGCCGCCGGCCAGAACGGGCAAAGCGCATATACTCTGGAAAGTTCTCCACAAAACAATAATCCATACACCAACTCGTCCGGCAATCCGGTCCGCAAGGACGTAACGACGAGAGAATATGAGTATGTGAAAACAGTATCCGCCATCTACGAACCAGAGCAGAGTGTGACAAAACTCTATATTTACCGCAGCCGCGACAACGGCAACTACCGCGCCTCTACCATATACGATGCGAAGGGCCTGGACAGAGCCGCAACTTACAAAATCAACAGTGGTCATAAAGAATTCTACGAAGAGCGCTATTCCAACCACATCTCCTACTACGGCCTCTGCACGTACTTCAACTATTAGATACAATCAGACCATATCCCGCATCCGGAATATGGTCTGATAACTGTTCTTGGCTACTTGCAGATTTGAACTCTCAGAAAGTTCAATTATTTTATAACCCGAAGTATCTCTCAAAGAATGCCTGTATCTTCTCAATGACAGACTTTTTCTTTTCCTGTCTGTTTCCACCGCCAAACCTTGACATTGGAGGAAGTATCTTGTCAATGTCCGTTCCTGAGGTTCTCACCTGTCCGTCCCTGAAACTGTTATCAATGAATGTCTTCGTCTCCTGTGGTTTAAGATGTTCACTCTCTATTATTTCTTTCAGATCTTCATCCTTCTGCTGCCGAACAAAGTCTTTCCAGCTCTTTTCCACATCAGCATCGGCATTTACACTGCCAATGAAGTTCTCAATGAGTTCTTTCTTACTCCTGAGTTGGATGCTTGAACCTATGGCCTTGGAAATATTCACAAGTATCTCCTTGTCTGTACAGTTACTGTCGTGATACTTCTGGACGAGCAGGAGAATATAGTCAATGTTTATCTCCACCTGTCTTATAAGTTCAGTCTCAAACACAAGATCATCATTTATGTTCTCTTTGTCCCCAGGTCTCCTTCTTCTCCACTTTTCTTGAAGGTCCAGATAATTACTCTGATAATCCTGTAACTGTCTGTCAGTGATTATCTGCTGTCCATCGAACTGGTCAAAAGTGGAAAGGATGTTGATGGATTTGAGAAGGCTTCCAAATAAAGCCACAAACCGTCTCTCTGCATCTTCACCCAATATTGGTTGTCCATCAGGGAACTCATTTTGAAGCTGCTCCACAAGTTCCTTATAACCATAACAATGTTTTCCCTTTTCCGTGTCGTATCCTTCATAATAAGACATGAAGTCTTTCAACACTACAATACTGCTTGCATCCTTGTCTCCAAAGAGAGCAATGGCATCATCAGTAGCCTGCTGGAGATCCCTGAAACAAACTATATTACCAAAGGTCTTGACAGAGTTCAGTATTCTGTTCGTCCTGGAAAATGCCTGTATCAAGCCGTGCTGTTTCAGGTTCTTATCCACAAACAAAGTGTTGAGGGTTGTAGCGTCAAAGCCGGTAAGGAACATATTCACCACTATCAGTAGATCCACCTGTCTGTTTTTCATTCTGAGTGACAGATCCTTATAATAGTTCTGGAACTTGTCGCTTGAAGTGTCATAGTTGGTGGAGAACATCTTATTATAGTCCCGGATAGCCCCTTCAAGGAAGTCCCTTGACTGCTGGTCAAGCTGAGTAGTGCTCTCAGGGTTTTCCTCCCCAAGTATTCCATCAACTTCTTCCTCATTTGCACCATAACTATATATGGTAGCTATCTTCAATCTCTGTGCTTCCGGAAGCTCTGCCTGCTGTTTTTTAAACTCATTGTAGTATGCCTTGGCCATAGGAATGGAAGCCACTGCAAACATAGCATTGAAGCCACCCAGTTTCTGTTCAGTCTTGTGCTCAAAAACCTCGGCCCCTTTTCTTGCACTTGCCACCTTGTGAATATCATCCAGCACACGGAAAGAATAGTACGAACTCCGCTTTGTCTTCTGGTCGAAGTGTTCCAAGATGTATTTCACCACTTGAGATATCCTTTCAGGAGAGGCCATAGCCTTCTCCCTGTCTATGGCTGAAATCTGTTCATCATTGATACTGTCCTTCTCCTTGATGGTATTCACATAGTCAATCCTGAAAGGAAGGACATTTTCATCATTGATGGCATCCACTATGGTGTATGTATGGAGTTTGTCTCCAAATGCTTGCTGGGTGGTTTTCAGCCTCATATCTCCACCAGCCACTGCATTCTGTGCAAATATTGGGGTGCCTGTGAATCCAAACAGATTATATTTCTTGAAGTTCTTGGTAATGGCACTGTGCATCTCACCGAAGTTGCTCCTGTGGCACTCGTCAAAGATTATTACCACCCTCTGCTGAAACACAGGATGGTTCTTGTTCTTCTGCACAAAGATGGAGAGCTTCTGGATGGTGGTAATTATGATCCTGTAGTCGTGATAACCACCATTCTTATCCTTATTCTCCAATTGCCTTTGAAGCACTGACGTGGAAGTATTTCCGTCAGCAGCCCCTTCCTCAAAGCGGTTATACTCCTTCATGGTCTGATAGTCGAGGTCTTTCCTGTCCACGACAAAAAGAACCTTGTCTATGTAAGGGAGCCTGGACGCCAGTTGGGCTGTCTTGAATGAAGTCAATGTCTTACCTGAACCAGTTGTGTGCCAGATGTATCCACCGCCCTTAATACTGTCATAAAACTTGTAGTTGTTGGCGACATTTATCCTCTGGATTATCCTTTCCGTGGCTGCAATCTGGTATGGTCTCATCACCATAAGCATCTTCTCACTGGTGAAGACACAGTATTTGGTAAGGATGTTCAGTAGGGTGTGTTTTGAGAAGAATGTCTTGGTGAAGTCCAGAAGGTCTGTGATAACCTTATTGTTGCTGTCAGCCCAGAAAGAAGAAAACTCAAAAGAGTTGCTTGTCTTCTTTGACTTGTTTCTGCCACCTGTCTCCTGCTCTTTGAGGTGATTGGCCCTTGTGGTATTTGAATAGTATTTGGTATTTGTTCCATTTGAAATCACAAATATCTGCACATACTCATACAGGCCGCATCCTGCCCAAAAACTGTCTCTCTGGTATCTGTTTATCTGGTTGAAAGCTTCTTTGAGCTGAACACCTCTTCTTTTGAGTTCAATATGCACAAGGGGGAGACCATTGACAAGAATGGACACATCATATCTGGTATCATAGTTCCCTCCTTCTTCCACATACTGGTTTATGACCTGGACAAAGTTATTGTGGATATTGTCCTTGTCTATGAGCTTAATGTTCTGGCTTTCACCTGTATCTCTTTTAAGAACCTGGATATAGTCATCTTGTATCTTGGCCGTCTTGGCTACAATATCATCGTTCTTGTTAGCTATGCACTCATTGAAAAAGTGCTCCCACTCATTATCCGTGAAATGATAGTGATTGAGTTTTTCCAATTGGTCTCTGAGGTTGAAGATAAGGTCAGCCTCCTTATGGATAGGGAGATATTCATACCCCTGCTCCCCAAGGAGCCTGATGAACTCTTTCTCCAAATCAGCCTCACTTTGGTAGGCTTCTGCAGGAGTTGCCACGTGGTCAAACTCTGCAACCACAGTGTATTCCTGGCTTTCAGCTATGATATTGTATTGTGTCATTATTATGTTTCTTGTGTTTTGCTATGCTCCCTTTCTTTTGAAGGTTAGCAGTTTATCTCTATAATATTCATACTGTTGTCTTCTCTTCTCAATCTCGGCCGGGAGACCTTGGGAGAGGTCGTTGGTAAGGCGGTCGAAGCGGTCAAGGATGGCTGCAATCCTCTTCTGTTCAGTCATTGATGGGATAGGAATAATAACGCAGGGGGACGGGGGTATTGCATCATTCTTCCTGCCCCAGCTATCCGACGACCTCCTGCTCATCGAAAACAATCCCGTCAGCAGGAGCGAACGGAAAGCCGAAGCAACGGCAGACCGCGCTGTCTACCGCCCGCAATTCAATTACCTATGATGCTTACTATTGGCCGGACGAAAGGGCTGCAAGCCGACGAAACGCACTGGATGTACCCCGCAGGAAATGGCACATACACGGGCTTCACCCTTTCATAAACCATTCTTTGAAATCGCCGACACGGACTTTACTGACCAGTATTTTCTCCGGCACAGGGACGACCAGGTTGAGGGACAGGCGGCTGTTGAACCACAGGTCTGTATCCCTGACCGCTTTCCGGGGAATAAGGAAACGGGTTTTATAGCTTTCCTGCTGTTTCAGTGCCCATAACAAACCCCGGATCCCGGCCTCCTCTCCAACAGCGGCTCCGGCGGGCCGCGACTTGAACAACGTTGTTCAATTGAAAGTTAAATTCTATCTCCAACCCCAATTAAATATCAAATTATCAGTTCTTTAAGGTATAATTCATATTGATATTCAACACTTCACATAAGTCACACAGGACTAATTTCGATTCCTAAGGTCCTATTAAAAAAACGCTTGACAAAGGGGTGCACATGACCAACTACAATTTCAATTCTATCGAGTTCTATTTAAAAGTTGACATCTAACAAAAGAAGAAGATGAACGAACAGAACTTGCCGGTGAAGTATTTCAATTCCATAGGGTACAATTGAAGAGTATTTTGATCCAGCAACGAAGCTAATTTATGCCGTATTTCAATTCTATCAAGTTCAATTTAAAATATGGCTTAGGAGGAAAACCTGTTAGCCGCGGCTTATTTCAATTCTACCAGTTCTCATTAATCCCCTGCCAGGCAACTAAAATCACCTGGCAGGCAACCAAAATCACCTGGCAGGAACTGTTTCTATGCGCCTTATTGATTCTCATAATCAAACGCCATCATCATATCCGTCAGCTTCTTCTCCGCTTCTTCCAAAGCAGTTGCCCTTTCATTCACCGTAACCACATAACTCGCACAGGGCAACGTCACAAACACTTCGGCCCCTGCTGTCTCGTCAATGATTAATTTCGCTTTGGGCTTGTCGCCTTCTTCAATCAGTTTGGTCCGGATGGCCCCGGCAATATGGTTTGCATTATCACTTACAGCAAGCGCTAATGTCTCCATCAGACTAAAAGTACGGGCCTGATTGGAAGTAATCCGCCAATTGATCAAAGCATTTGCCAATACAGGAATGATCTTTTCTCTTTCAGCCTTCGGCATGACCAGACATTCTCCGAAAACATTTTTCGATTTCACCCACCCTTCAGCTTCCAGGGCAGTAATCATCTCCGGGGACAATTCCGGTTCATGCTGATTGGTGGTAACGCAAAATAAAGCCCTCAAATCAATAGCCATGTCAGCAACAAACAAACCTGTTGCCCGGGTATTGTCAGGAATCCAAATCCGTTTGGTTAAAGTACGGTTATTATTCTGCAAATATGCCTCTATTTCTTCCTTTGTCATTAAACGGTCACTACCCTCTATCCGTACATTAACCGGATGCCACTCAGGCCGGTCACTACGGTCAAAGGTGATATTCTCTTTATCCCGTTCGAGGCCTCCCAATAAAGGATGAATGGGACGCATCGCAGAAAGGACTCCGGCGTTTTAAAGCAACCATATCCTTTCCAGCCCGCATCCAGCCTCCAATCAACTGGTCGATATACCTGGGATCACAGGGAGCCCAGGTTTCTTTATTTTCCAGACCATCTTTTTTCGTTATATTATAATTAAAAGTAATTGGAGCCATCGGTACGTTCAGATCATCGGTCAAAGTTGTCAGGATACAACGTTTTATTTGCTGCCCGCTTGAATAAGGCACCATCCGGTTAAATAAAGGATCAAAATAGGCTTTCTGTCCTTCCTGCACACAGAATACAGTATGTTCTGCATGTTTCAGTGTTCTGATGTAAATGTATGGTTTCATTGGATTACAATTTTATTGATTACAAACTATCGCATAATTAAACCGGACTAAAGTCAAAAAATAAGGAATATTATCCACTGGCATCGAATGAATGAGTTTTCCGATATCCTCTGCAAATTTTATATCAGGAATTTGAGGAATAATTTGCTGCAATTCATTCAGAAAAATCATTCGGGAATTAGTTTCCAATATCTTATTCACTTGATTCCTCCTTGTCATGTTACTTTTTTTATCCCCAAGTACATAGGTATGTAACATTTGAGCAATTTCCCGGGATTTTTCCCACAAATCTTCATTATTCAACATAGCTAATATCCAAATTATG
>ENA-ORUB01004327-ORUB01004327.1-human-gut-metagenome-genome-assembly--contig:-NODE-4327-length-11048-cov-9.646320_pt1 | contig 11048 bp, 8 predicted proteins | sample MGYA00241918_ERZ509200 | MGnify/ENA primary metagenome ERZ509200 (study PRJEB26280, sample SAMEA2338853) | human gut metagenome | biome: human gut; feature: human-associated habitat; material: faeces... | reverse complement strand
ATAACAAGCACATCGATTTTCAGTATGTAGTAAAGGGCACAGAGCGTTTTGGCGTCATCGACCATTATTCCAGCATCCCCAACTGCAAGTACCGTCCCGACGTGATTCATTATGATTACGCCCCTCAGAAGGCCCGTTTCTATGACAGCAATCCTGGCGAATTCTTCATCTTCTTCCCGAGGGATTGGCACATCGCCAAGGTGGCAACAGATGGTGAAGACCAGACCATCCGCGTTATCGTAATCAAGGTAGATTATAAGGATTAAGGATAATTGAAAATAAAGAAATGCAGCCTCTCGATTATATAAAAGAGAGGCTGCATTTTTCTTATGGAACTCAAATGGGTCTCAAGCTATTTTATATCATGCTCTCAGCACGTCGCTCAGCAATTCTTTCGTTCGATCTATTAGCTTCATCACGGCTGGTGAAACAATTACCATGATTATCTCTATAAATCATTCTTGCAGCTCCTCCGCCACCTCCGCCACCGGAGTTGGAATGGCCAGCAACAAAAAGAATGAGGATAGCACCTGCTACAACGAGAATTACCTGGATGATGAGACGCAGCAACATCGCGCCCAGACAGATGACTGCCACGATGCAACCTATCAGATAAATAGCGATGAAAGCCGTAATCAGGATGCCTTTACGTTTGCCTACCATCTCGCTATTTCCCCTCAGAGACAGGAAGAAACCGATAACCAGCGAGAGCAGCACTCCTATTATCCAAAATACGGTAAGCACCTCTTCCGTCAGTTCAGTAGTCTGGCTCAAGACAAGAATCAGGATAGATACCGGCAGGATGCCCAGCATGCCATAGAGCGTAGGTTTGATAGAGAAGCCCGACAGCCTTTTCTCTCCGAAAATCACATTTTCATAGAGCTTGATGCTACCAATCTGCGTCATGACAACCAATACGCCCGGTATCACACGGAAGAGCGCACCGAAGAAACCATAATAATTCTGGTCGCACCACCAGAAAACATCCATTCCCATGAAATAGAGTCCCAGGAATTCCAAGAACGTGATGGCAAGAATCATAGCCGGAATGCCATATTCAGCAGGCTTTCGCATTTTAGAATAGGCTGGACCGAAGAGCGACAGCAGCCAGATGGCTATCAGCAAACCGATGATGATAAGATAAGGGGTATAGGTATAGAAGAATCTGCCCATTCCCTGATGCTTCATATTCTGGGTATAATATACTTTATCATTCTTCTGCAAACTCGTCGGGTCGTCTGCCTTACAATAAATAAAGTTAACATCAACCGCATACTTCTTTCCATCCTTCTTAAAGAGATAATACCAGTAATCCTTGCTGAATATCATGTCGTTGGTTCTATGTTTCATTTCAAACACATTGATAGTATCCCCATTTTGCAGATAGAGCGTAGGCTCATCATCCGGTAGCAGATACTTGCCCTCCTTGAGGTGGTATTCGAAACAAGGTGTAGAGTCGTTGACGAAATCATCAACCACGTAAACTTGAGCCTGAGTCATGGCAGCATAGTCCAAGAATGCGAGCACGATGAGCATCATTCTCCGAAACAGAAAAGTAGTTTTTGTCTTTCTCATAAGTTTATGTTTATTAAATTTGTTATTTGTCAGTAAAGTAAAGAGAGCCCGGTTTTCATGGCAAGCGTCCGGACACATCCTATTTGTTGCCGACAAAGATAGCAAATTACTTCGAAATCGGAGTTTCAAAAGGTAAAAACAAAGTGTCATAGCGTAAAAATCAGCCTTTTTTACGCTATGACACTAAAAAACGCAGAGATCCCCCCTGGCATCCCTGCGTTTTCTATATCATTTACCCAATAAAGCACGAACTTCCTCAGGCGTTCTGTTCATCATCTTAGCCACCATCTCCAGGGGCATTCCATTCTCCAGCATGCCCTGCGCCATGCTTTTTATCTGAGTAGCTTGCTCATTTATCTGAGTTGCTTGCTCATTTATCTGAGTTGCTTGCTCATTTACCTGATTAGCCTGCTCACTGATAATCTTATTAAGTTTCATCACCTGCGTATCGCGAGCTTCTATGGCAGAATAGTATTCATCCTCATCATTCATCTCCTGCCGGATATTAGCGCTCATTGTGGCGAGCCCCAGACGGTGAACGATATACATCATATCCGAATCATCCTTATATTTATCGCCCTCCAGACATAACATCTGCTGGTTCTTCTTATCCCTCTGCGACTGGTCGAACACGCTCAGCACCTTGTCGAGCCTGTTGTTTATCTTGCCATGCAAAAGAGGTATCTGCACCAGAATACTGTCATGCGTCAGGCTGTTGATGAAAGGATCATCCATCCCGTTCTCCACCTCTTTCCCGTCATAGTCGAGCGCCTTGTGGTTCACGTATACCACAGCCTTGTCAATATCTCCCACTCTATGACCCAGCAGATACACAGCCACCATCGGCACGGCATATCCCTTGCCCTCTCCCTCCTTTATCATATTCTCCTCAGCATTATACTGGGCAGCCAGATAACGGCGGAACCGCAGCGTCTCGGTATCGAGCCATGTCTTCTGAAGTTCGATAAGGATGAGCCTTACGCTTCCATCCTCTTCTCTCACCCTGGCAGCAAAGTCGATGCGAAACATCGAGATATTGTCGCGGGTGATATTAGGATGCTCATGCCTTCTCATTTCCACGCTCACCACTTCCTTTTTCAGCAGGGCGGCGAGCACGGTTTTGGCGATGCGTTCGTCTTCCATCAGGAATTTGAACACAGAATCGTATATCGGATTAGCTACATAGTAAATCATATTTCTGTTCCTCCATAATTATATTTCCGCTACAAAGATACGAGTTTTCTGCGAAACGGCAAAGTTTTTGAGGATGAAATATCAGAAATGGCTGAAATTAACCGGATTATAGATATAAAAAGAAAGATAGCTCACCAGTTATAAGGCAGCCATCTTTCTTATCTATATACTTAAATACACTTTTATTCTAAGTACGACCCGCCTGTTAATAGTTAGTTATCAACAAATGCGTAACTTTCTTATCATTCCTATTCATAAAGCTCACCAAGTATTCTTTATCAAACGTACGAATATTGATGCCTTCCTTATTATATAGTTGATAAATGAAATCTGTATTTTTGATTATCATCATCCACTTTGCCGGGCAATGATGTAATAAAAACGTAGTCAATCGTTTTTGTTCTTCTCGCGTAAATTCATTTTTAGCATATGTACTAAACTCACTATCATAAGGCCCGTTTCTTCGACAGCAATCCTGGCGAATTCTTCATCTTCTTTCCACGCGACTGGCACATCGCCAAGGTGGCAACAGATGGCGAAGACCAGACCATCCGCGTTATCGTAATCAAGGTAGATTATAAGGATTAAAGATAATTGAAAATAAATATTATTGTGACTCAGAGCACGTTAGTAGGATTTTTTGCAGTTGTGGTCTTGATTTCTCGAAAAAAAAGGCTAATTTCGCACAATTCGAGGGAAATCATTGAAGTTTTTTTATTATACTGGCTTATAATTCGGAAATTTTTGCTAAATTTGTCACGTCATATCAGATTTTTGCTTATTTTCTTTTCGCAACACTAAGATAAGTGAAAATTTTGACATGGCAAAATCCTGGGCAACTTTTAGTTGATCAGGCACTTAAAAAGATTAATCTATAATAGTGTTGCGGAATTAAGACTAAAGACACATGAAGAAAAATTTTCACAGAATCATCATGTCAGCATTGCTGACAGTGCTGGCAACAGTTGCTGCCAGCGCACAGTGCTACATTGTCGGCAGCGACAATGAGTGGAAAACCAACACTGCTGCGGCAGAACTAGCAGAGACCGCCACTACAGGAGTGTATGAGGGTGATGTCACCTTCGTTGACGGTGCGCAGTATTTCGCCGTTACCCAAAAGCTGACAACAGACAATGACGATTGGACAGAGTTTAACAAAAACCGCTTCGCCCCTTCAGTATTCGACGCCATGCTCGTTATTAATGAGCCTATGACCATGGTAAAGGGTAGGGACGCATCTTTCAAAGTGCCAGTCGCCGGTACAGCCTACCGCATGCGCGTCGACTTCAACGCCCAGACCGTCACCTTGCTCGGTAACTTCCCTGACGAGTTGTACGTATGGGGCAGCGACGATGTCTACAACCCCACACTTGCATCTGCCACACTGCCCAAGACCGAGACCGACGGAGTGTATAAGGCAACGGTAGAGTTCTCCTCATGCTACTTCAACATTCTCACCCAGCTCGGCACCGACCCCAACGACTACGAAGCCATACTGCCCTACCGCTACGGTGGCGGTAAGGTGGTTATCAACCGCGACAAGGTCATGACGCTCACAGAGCAGTCATTCCACATCGCCACACCAGGCACCTACGACGTGACTGTAGACCTCCGCACCATGACCATGAACCTCCACAGCGACACCTATGTGCCCGAATATCAAGACCATGTCTACCTCATCGGCGCCAACGGTAGCAACTTCGCCAATCAGGGCGCAGAGCTTACATGGGACGAAGTAGACGGCATCTACACCGGCTATGTGACTTTCTATGGCAACAAGTTTACCATCTCTACCGCTCTCGCCTCTACATATGATGGCTGGGACGAGATTAAAGACAAGCGCATCGGCGCTGTCGCACCAACTGTTGACGTGGAGACCAACCTCACCATAGGTCTAAAGAAGGGCGAGGTGTCTGACTTCATCATCGGAGCATCGACAGATAACCCACTCACCGCATACGTTACATTAGACCTTGTCAACAACCGTCTGACGCTCTACGGCAACGACGCGTCATATCCAATAGGCTACCCGAAAGAGCTCTACACTCTCGGCTGCGACGGCAAGTGGTTCACCAACATACCTGCAAACGTGATTCCTGCCACCGACAAGCCTGGCATCTATGAGGGCGAAATCACATTCGTGGGCGAAGTGGGCGATCTTCACTTCATCGTGTTAAAGCGTCTCGGCGCAGATTGGGACTTTGTCAACGCCAAACGTCTCTCTCCCTACTCCGACCGTGACCCCGCCGATCTTGACTGCGATATTCCTGCCACCATGGAGCCTGACTTTTCGCCCGGCGCCTGGCTCTTCTCTGGCGAGCCAGGCACCTACAACATAAAGGTGGACCTCACACAAGGCAATGGCGTGATACGCATCTCTGCCAAGGGCGCAACAGGCATCACCGCCACCACAGCCGCTCCTGCCACCAAGAACTACTACTACGACCTCAACGGACGATTCCTCGGCAACGTGGAGCCGCAGAAGGGAGTGTATGTGGTTAAAGGTAAAAAGGTAATAAAGTAAAAAAACAGAAAGGTAAAACTACCCCTCTCCAGCTCTTTATCTCAAGTAAGTCAACCCTCTACGTGGTGGGGTATACTTTAGGAGAGCTGGAGAGTTTTTTTATTGCCGTCCGGTAATAACTCAGAAATGAAAATTAGCCCCAGAAAAAGCTCTATTTTCTAAAATTTTTAGCGCTTTTATGCGCTATTCGCTTTGATTTCTGTCAATATGAGCCTGAATGCTTACACTTTATTTTTACCGGACGGCAATAATTATTTACTGAGCCCACTTTAATAAGTCGTTTTTGTTTTTTTATCCTACAAAACGCCATTTGATTATCAGATGGTTACATTTGAAGAATTTCTCAAAAATTACTTTTTCAAGTGGGCTCAAGAACTTATTACAAAGGTCTCTTTTAGTAAATAAAATGTAGTTTCAAAACATAAAAGCGAACTGCATTCCGTACTCAATTCACTGTCACATTCCCCAACATCATAATGAAATGGATGGAAGAACACCATGATGTTACTCAAGATGGGTCTCAAGATGGGTCTCAAGGTGGTATTCAAGATGTCCTCCAAGACGGAGAATTAGATGATTGGATAGAAAACAGATAAAAAAGAATCCAAAGATTACAGCAAAAGAACTAGCTTTATTATCCCAAAAAGGATTAAGTACCATCAGGCGACGCATTGCCAAACTTCCTCATATACAATACGTTGGAAGTGGATATAGTGGACATTGGGAAATCAAGAAATAGAGAATACAAAGAAATGCAGCCTCTCTTTTATATAATCGAGAGGCTGCATTTTTCTTATGGTACTCAAGGTGGGGCTCAAGATGTTACTCAAGATGTTACCCAAGATGTTACCCAAGACAACACCTTCATGTCATCCGCTCCTTGCTAATCTACCCGATGAAGGTTTTCAAATCCACTCTCGGCATAGACATGTCCATCACTACCTTTATAATAAGTACGTTGTGCCAAAACAGAAAGGGCAAAAATACCGGCTATGACCATCAGCACCTGAAGGATAATCTTCAGAAGCACGATGATAACACCCCAGGCAGCTATCAAAAGTCCGACGAGATAAATAACGGAAAAGATGGTGACTATCAAGCCCTTGCCTGCACCCAGCACCTCGGTGTTCTTCTTGGCAGAGATGGCGATACCCGAAACCAAAGTGCCCAAGAAAAGGATGAACATGATGGCATCGCTTACCATCCCTTGCCATCCAAGCCATAACTGCACGATCATGGCATAGGCTATCAACACCGGTAAGCAGGCGGCAAGACTCACCATAGCAGGCTTAAGGCTAAGCTTCCCCTTCTCCTCTGCAGGAACATCGGAGAAAACCAAGGTCTCAAACATTTTAAATGTGTAGAACTGCAAAGCCACTACTGCGCCAAATGGGATTACCCGGAATAAAGAGCCAAAGAATCCATAACGCTCGTTGTCGCACCACCAAAACATATCGCCACCAAGAACCTTGTAGCCTATCACTTCTATTATGGATATGAGAAGCATGCAAACCGGTATAACCTTCAGAGCCAAAGGAACGGCCGGAGAACTCTTGCGAGCCACGAAGAAAGTGGCCAGTATCACACCCATCAATATAAGTACCAGCACTGCAGGCGTATAGGTGGCATAGAAATGACCCAGGGCGGAGTGTTTCTTCACCGTGTCCTCGCTCAATGGATTGACCGTGCCCTCAGGATTGTCGGCGCTGAACTTCAGATCTCCCATATACGCCATATAGGATGCGCCATCCTTCTTGAATGCCACATAATATCCGTTGGCCTTTCCGCACGACTCGATATCCATCCCCTTCGGGAATTTCACACTTTGGATAGGCTCGCTTATCTTCCAAAGCGAATCGGGCTTCGAGGCTACCATACACTCTATGGAATCTCCCCAAAGAGGATCAAGTACAAACTTTTGAGCCGAGATAGACAGACAGCTCAATAATGCGATGAAGAAAAAAGCTAAACGATGTTTCATGATAGTTTGTATAATTAAATGATAAACTAGGGAAATACTAGCAATATAAATTGCCATACGTGTGCAAAGTTAGCTTTTTTTTCTGTACCGAGGGGAGCATTCGGTAAAAAAATAGTTTCATTACGTAAAAACATAATGATTTTTACGCAATGAAACTTCTGGGAAGCCGAGAAAATGCAGTTTTTCTTGCCAAGATTTCCCTTACCCCCATTTCCTATTCTATCACCACTACTACCTCGCTGCCCCTGACCATCGCCTTCTTGATGCGGTCGAAGAACTGGAGGAAGCGTTCCTGACTCTTGAGTACGACCCCGGACGCATGGGCCTCGCCGATGAGGATGCCACCCTGGCGCAGACGGAACGGACCATTGCCCGGCTGCATCATGGGACAAGGAAGGGCATAAAGCTCTTCCAGACACCCGAACTCATGACTCTTGCGCTCCATGCGGCAAAGCTTGCAGGTTTCGGGGAGAGGAAGAGAGGAAGATGAAGAAGAATCATCCCTCATCGGTTCGAGAAAAAGCATCTGGCGGGCGAAGCATTTGCATTTAGCCACCATGATGTGATATTCACCCGGCTCCAGACAGCCACCCTCGCGCTCCATCGTATCACAAATGTACTGATGGCCTGCAACGATACCCTGGCGATTAACTACTTCCTGACTAAGGCGACCAACAATGGCGCCATGATCTCTACGAAAACGATTTAAAAACAACTTCATCATAACACGCAACAACTTAAAAACAACAATAGAAAAACATTTGAAATTCACATTCACTTTCACATTTTCTGAACGTAAAACGACTGGTAATAATCAGACAAATCCTTGCAACCTTCCGGCAACTGATGGTACACCAGCTGAGGGAACATTTCCTTCAGTTTCATATAAAGACCGATGCCCGGTTTGTCCTGATCTGGCCACATGTGAAGATTCCTTCCCGCTAAAAGATTGCGACATTCTTCATTACAAAGCGTAGCACTCGGGATGGCTATTGCCTTGTAACCCATAGACATAGCGCTCCAGCAGTCGGTACATCCCTCGGTAATAACCAATGGCTCTTTTTCTGTCACCTGCGGCAAGATCTGCATCCCATATACCATCGGCTTGCTACCTGGTGCAAACTTAAACCGCGGTTTTTCTTCAGTCTTATCTCCCAGATATCTGCTCTGAACCGTCAGCAGATTGCCATGAACGTCATAATAGGGAATCAACAAGGAAGGACCATCAAAAAACTTTCCACCAAAGCGATAGCCAGCAATGGAGAAATCTGTGCTCACCACTCTACACCAATAGATGTATTCCGGGCGCAACTTTCTCTGAAAGAACAGGAAATCCTTGGCTTTATCTGTCAGTTTCTTACCCATGAGCATACGCATCAGATAATCTACGTCAGGCTTATGCTGAAACTCGCCTCTGAGATTGAGTCTGTCCGTATCACATTCAGATTTTCTATGCTCAGCAACAGCTTTATCCCGATGAAGCACATCCTTACGGTTTCCCGCAGAATGATTACCGGCGCTGATATTGAATCTTCTGCACAGCCATTGGCAAGCCTCCGAAAAAGAGAGATTCTCCCGTTTCATCACCAGGTCGATATTATCTCCACCCCACCCGCATGCAAAGCAATGACAAGTGTTGGTGGAAGTCCAGAAATGCAAACTCGGATGGGTATCATTATGACTGATACAAAGGGCATTATGATACCGCAAACCCATTCCCAATTCATCAGCAACCTCCAGGATGCTGATAGCTCTCAGTTTAGAGAGCGTATTTGAATCAATATATTCTGCCATCTTCTAATTGTCTTTTTTAATATTACCATCACCAATAGTGCCTTTCTGCTGCGTCTTTCTAAGCACCTTTCTATCCTCGCCCTTTGCTGGTTTTTCGAGCCATCCCCATCTGCGCCAGTTGCACACCATGTTACGGGCAGGCGTCTTGAGCTCCTTCTGCTTCAGAAATTCCTCCAGGAACTGATAAGAGAATTCCTGCGGCAACTCGCTGAAATAGTCTACAGTATGATAAGGCTCTCCTTCGCCCTCGGCAGAAATCTGCTCGAAAGCCTTGCCCCACCGCTGCAACATATTCTGCAAGATGCGGTCGGCACAAGCCAGATAGGTCTGCCTAACCAGTTTCCGGATTTCCTTCTCGCTCTTCTTCCCTTCCACTTTGTAAAGCACTTGCATGAGGGCAGCGATGCGGAAGGCTGAAACCGAACTGCGCTTGTAGAAGACATCCATCGACTTAGACATGGTTTTCACCACCTGCTGACGGCAGTCGTTACACCATTTTACCACCGTCTTGTAGAGCCAGCTCATATCTTCCTCTATCTCCTGATGGAATTTTCCATCTTCCTCGTAGCACAACCCGAAGAGCTTATCCAATGTATTCTCCAGCTCATTACGCTGCATATCGGTCAACGCCTGAAACTGAGGTGGATTGTCGCCCAGATGACTGATGAGCGGGCATAAGATGGTTCGGGTTACAGCACCGCCCTCAATGGCAGCCTTGTTCATATATCTGCTCACCGCACTCTGGGTGCCGCAGAAAACGAACGACAGCAAGGCATCTACCATGGCACTATAGCTGGATTCGCTCATGAAATCCTGACCATAGACGCTGCCCAGATCGTATGCCGTCTTGATAACCTGCGAGAGATCGGCAAACTGGCGCTTGGCAGAATGGACGATGGCAGAAATCTCATCGGCAAATTCGAAGAGCGTCTTCGGAGCACCATAAAGTTTGACGGCTGCATCGCATCGCTTGATGAACATGGTGAGCGATACGGTTTCGGGCAGGATGGTGATGTCGGTCTTCGGTTCGGGTGGCAGCTTGCCGTCCTTCTTTCCCTGGCGTCGCTTCAGGGCAGCATACTCCTGCTCCTTGGCTCTCATTTCGCTGTCGCGCTCGATGAAAGGTTTCATCAGGGTACGCATGATGTATCTGGCAAACGACTTTCCGCTCGACTGCTCACCCTCTACGATGACCTGCAACACGATGGCCGATTTTTCTCCCTGATTATCATACACATACTGTATTCTGACACGTGTAAGATAAACGCTGAGCATGGCTGCAGCCACCACCAGCGTAGGATACTTGAGGTCAAAAGGCGAAGTGATCATCCATTCTCTGATGCCCGACGGATAATCCTTATCAGCAATCAGATGATGCATGGGCATCTCTTCATACTCTTCAGCCTGTTCAGCCAGCTTTTTTCCTATCAACCCAGATGATACCTTGTTATTGATTCCGCCCTTGGTATCCTCAGGCTTTGCCACTGGATTAGTCTGAGACGCTTCCTGTGGAGGTGTTTTCTTTACTTTTTCCATAATCAACAAATACTGGTTTTTTCTGAATGCAAAAGTAAGGAAAAAAAGCCTCTCAGGCAATAGGCGTCCTGCCGGTTCGCCTCCTACTAAGCCTCATCGCCGGCAACTAAGCCTTCCCCTAAGCCTCCAGCTCATCTGAAGGCATAAAAAAAGCACTCTTTGCTTGCAAACGAAGCAAAAAGTGCTGATACTGTATTATTTCTAAAAAATCTTCTGTTCAGATATGTTCCTATTCATTTATAATATCATCCCTATTGACATAAGAAAGAACCAAACGGCGAACCACGGCATGAATATCTTCATTAGGGAACTTCTGGCGATATTTCTCCGTAAGGTCTTCGCAGAAACACATCTTGCTATGAACCATAGAAGAAGGAATATGTTGCTGTATAAACACATCGTATGTTGCAACAGGCTTGCCATCCTTTGTGTCGACAGGCACAA
>ENA-ORUB01004324-ORUB01004324.1-human-gut-metagenome-genome-assembly--contig:-NODE-4324-length-11054-cov-2.524320_pt1 | contig 11054 bp, 9 predicted proteins | sample MGYA00241918_ERZ509200 | MGnify/ENA primary metagenome ERZ509200 (study PRJEB26280, sample SAMEA2338853) | human gut metagenome | biome: human gut; feature: human-associated habitat; material: faeces... | reverse complement strand
CCGCCGCCGATGCCGCGCGCTGGTCAAACTGACCCGGCAGATACTCCACCGCGAACAAGAGCTCCGCCTCCGGCAGGCTTTCTCCGGTCACGTCCAGCTGCGGCTCCGAAAACACCGTATGGACCGCGTAATCAAAGAGCTTCCGATCGATGCCCTCCGCGTCGTAGCGGTTCAGCACGCGCACGTTTTGCACGCCGCCGATGCCGAGCAGCTGCAAAAGATCGCTTTTCAAATTCTGTGCCTCATGGTCAAGGCCGCTTTTTTTCTCTACATAAATTCTGTAAACCATTCGCCCTAGTTCCTTCCTGCCGCCAAAGCGCGCGCGCCGATATCGTTTCTGTAATAAGCGTTTTCAAAATGCACCGCCGCCACCGTCTGATAAGCCTTTTCGACGGCTTCTGCCAGCGTCGGCGCGGTTTCTGTCACACCAAGTACACGACCGCCGGAGGTCAAAAGCTTCCCGTCCGTCAGCTTCGCACCGGCCACATAGATATTTTTGTCCTGCGGCATGGTAATTTCAAAACCCGTTTCATATTTTTTCGGATAGCCCTCAGATGCCATGACTACGCAGCAGGCGCTTGACTCTGCAAATCTCACGTCCGCCTCGGACAGCTTCTCGTCATAAATCTTGAGCATGATGTCCAAAAGATCGCTTTCCAAAAGCGGCAGGACAACCTGCGTTTCCGGATCGCCGAAGCGGCAGTTGTATTCGATGACCTTCGGACCTTTTTCGGTCAGCATCAGACCAAAGTACAGGCAGCCGCTGAACGTCCTGCCCTCACGGTTCATCGCCTCCATCGTCGGGAGGAAAATCTCCTGCATGCAGCGTGCCGCGATCTCCGGCGTATAATACGGATTCGGCGCGACCGTACCCATGCCACCGGTATTCAGGCCGCGGTCGCCGTCCAGCGCCCGCTTGTGGTCCATCGAGGATACCATCGGCACCATCGTCTTGCCGTCGGTAAACGCCAGAACCGAAACCTCCGGTCCGGTCAGAAATTCTTCGATGACGACGCGGCTGCCGCTTTCGCCGAAAACCTTATCCTCCATCATGGAGCGTACCGCGTCCCTGGCTTCTTCGATTGTTTCCGCGATCACAACGCCTTTACCGAGTGCCAGTCCGTCCGCCTTAATGACGATCGGCGCTTCGGCAGTTTCCAAATAGGCGATCGCTGCCGCCGGATCACTGAAGGTCTCGTAAGATGCGGTCGGAATCTTGTATTTTTTCATCAGATCTTTGGAAAACGCCTTGCTGCCTTCGATGATCGCCGCTTTTTTATCCGGTCCGAAGGTTTTGATGCCGCGCGCCCGCAGCAGATCCACCGCACCCATGACCAACGGATCGTCCGGTGCGACAACTGCCAGATCGATTTGCTTCTGCACCGCGAATTCCGCGATTTTTTCAATTTCCTTGGCGCCGATATCCACGCATACCGCGTCGGCAGCGATGCCGCCGTTGCCGGGCAATGCGTAAATGGTTTCGATGCTCTGATTTTCTTTGAGTTTTTTGATGATGGCGTGCTCTCTGCCGCCGCCGCCGACTACCATAACATTCATGTATCTCTTCTCCTGCATAGCTTCTAAGCGTTTTTCGTTTTATTCTGCTTGAAATTTCTCTCTTTGATTGATGCGCCGCAATTTACGTCCTGCGCACAAACAGGCAGAAGCTGTGCCCCTGCCGTCTGTTTTTTGCTGTATCAGTGATGGAACAGGCGCATGCCGGTCATCGCCATCACCATCTTATGTTTGTCACACGCTTCGATGACCAGATCGTCCCGGATCGAGCCGCCCGGCTGCGCGATATAGGTCACGCCGCTTCTGGCCGCGCGTTCAATATTGTCACCGAACGGGAAGAACGCGTCTGAGCCAAGGCATACCCCCGACAGCGACGCCAGATACGCGCGCTGCTCACTGCGCGCGAAAGCCTCCGGCTTTTCGGTAAAGAGCTGCTGCCAGTTTCCCTCGCCGATCACGTCCTCATAGTCTTCTGAAAGATAGACATCGATGGCATTGTCGCGCTCTGCGCGCTTGACCTCAGCCTTGAACGGCAGAGAAAGTACGCGCGCATGCTGGCGCAGATGCCATTTGTCCGCCTTCTCGCCTGCCAGTCTGGTGCAGTGAATGCGGGATTGCTGCCCGGCTCCCACACCGATGGTCTGCCCGTTTTCGGCATAGCATACCGAATTGGACTGGGTATATTTGAGCGTGATCAAGGCAATGATCAGATCACGTTTGGCTTCCTCCGTCATATTTTTGTTCTTCGTCACGATGTCCTTGAGCAGCTCCGCGTCAATCGTAAAATCGTTTCTGCGCTGCTCGAAGGTGATGCCAAAGACCTGTTTGCGTTCAGTCAGCTCCGGTTTGTAGTTTTCATCCATGCGGATGATATTGTAGCTGCCCTTGCGCTTTGCTTTTAAGATTTCCAGCGCTTCCGCGTCGTAGTCCGGCGCGATGATGCCGTCAGATACCTCCCGCGCGATCAGCCGCGCGCAGGTCACATCACATTTGTCCGAAAGCGCGATCCAGTCTCCAAAGGAGCTCATGCGGTCGGTGCCTCTGGCACGCGCGTAAGCCGTCGCGATTTCCGAATCGTCCAGTCCCTCGATGTCATCTACAAAGAAGGCCTTTTTTTGGTTTTCGCTCATCGGAAGGCCGATGGCCGCTGAGGTTGGGCTGACGTGCTTGAACGAAGTCGCCGCGCACACGCCGAGCGCCTCGCGGATCTCTCTGACCAGCTGCCAGCTGTTCATCGCGTCCAGCAGATTGATATAGCCGGGTCTGCCGTTTAAGATCTCCATCGGCAGGTCCGCGCCGTTTTCCATGAAGACGCGCGCCGGCTTCTGATTCGGATTGCATCCGTATTTGAGTTCATATTCTTTCATTGCCTCTTCCTTTCGAGTCTTATCCTTGTTCGGGTCTTCGCAGAATTCCGCCTCTGCTTCCTCCCGGGCTTCTGATTTTGCGCCAATTATTTCTGGTTCTTGTTGATGATACGAACTTCCGGATCGCTGCCGTCCGGATTGGTCTGGATGACAAACAGGGAAACCTTGTTTTCTTCGTCCAAAGCCTGCCAAAGCTCTTCCGTCAGTGTGCCGAGTCCCTCCGGAATCACGATTTTGCGCGGTTCTCCGGTAAAGGCCGGCAGCGGCTGTCCGTCCCCTTCATAGGTATGGATCAAATGTCCGACACCGCAGGCAGACGGGTAGGAGAAGAAAAATCTCTCGCATCCGCTTCCTTTCTCGTCACTGCTCTTGAGAATGCTCAGTTCATAAGTAAAATCACTGCCGGTATAGGTCGCTACGCCGCTGATACGCGGCGTATAGTTCGGTTCGTCCGGCTCGAAGCAGCGGGTCTGCAGCGCCTCTCTGGCTGTCCGTCCCTCGGAAAACGCCTGATAGATGGTATCGGTCTGGTCTCCGTTGGTGATGATCAAACGCTGCGGGAATCTAGCCGCCGCGCGATACAGGATCAGCGATGGGTCCTCGACCTTCTCCGGATCGAAAGCCTGCGTATAGAGGCTGCCCGGCTCCTTCACGCTGAAAATACGATTGCGGCTGTTGGCACTCCGGCCCATGATGAAATAGGCAGCCGCGAGTCTGCCGCTCGGTGTTCTGCCAAAAATAATGCCTCTGCCCGGATAGCGGTTCTTTTTGAGATAGTCTCCTGCGGACAAAAGCTTCTGTGCTTCCTGCGCTCCCTTGTGTTGATTGTTCATACTTCTTTCTCCCTCCTGTCATCGTATCATATCTTCGCGCTGCCTGCAAGATATCGCTGCAGCTTGCAGGTCCTATGCTTCCGCGAGAAGCTGCGCGGCAATCTCCTCTGTTGCTTCCGGCAGAATGATCCACTCTGCCTCTTCCATCACGCGCTTCTGTAAGCTCTCCGGTGTATCACCCGGCAGCACCGGCACCGCCTTTTGCCGAATGATCTGTCCACCGTCCGGAATCTCATTGACAAAGTGTACCGTCGCGCCGCTGACCTTCACGCCGTAGCGCAGCGCCGCCTCATGCACATGGATTCCATAAAACCCCTTGCCGCAAAATGACGGGATCAGCGACGGATGAATGTTGATCATCCGCTGCGGGAAACGATCCGTAAACGCTTTGCTGAGAATGCTCATAAAGCCCGCCAGCACGATCAGATCGATCTTGTTCTCCCGCATCAGAGACGTCAGCGCGTCCTCATAGGTCGTCTGATCCTCAAAATCCTTTCTCCGCACGACCTCCGACGGAATGCCGCCCTCCGCGGCGCGTGTCAAAGCGTAAGCGTCGCTGCGGCTTGCGACCACCAGCGCGATCTCGCCGCTCGGCAGCTTGCCCGCCTGCTGCGCGTCAAGCAGCGCCTGCAAATTCGTCCCGCCGCCGGAAACAAATACCGCGATCCTTATTTTTCGCATAAGCTTACCTTCTCACCGTTTTCCGCGGCCGTAACGATCTCACCGAGCACATACGGTGTCTCACCCGCGTTCGCAAGCACCGCGCAGGCACGCTCTGCGTCCTCCTTCGCGACGATGACCGTCATGCCGATGCCCATGTTAAACGTATTGAACATATCATGCTCCGAAATCTCCCCGCGCGCCGCGATCAGTTTGAAGATCGGCAGCACCGGCACCGCATCTTTTTGGATCTTCGCGCAGAGACCGTCCGGAATGCTGCGCGGAATATTTTCGTAGAAGCCGCCGCCCGTAATGTGCGAAATACCTCTGACACTGCTGATCGCGTCAAAGAGCGCCAGCATCGGCTTCACATAGATTTTGGTCGGTGTCAAAAGCGTCTCGCCAAGCGAAGCGCCGCCGAGCGCGTCAACCGGCGCCGTCAGATCAGCGTTTTCTACATCCAGCACCTTTCTCACCAGCGAAAATCCGTTGGAATGTACACCGCTGGACGCCAGGCCGATCACAACATCTCCCGCGCGCATCGTCTTTTTGTCAAGCACCTTCGCCTTATCGACAGCGCCCACCGAAAATCCTGCCAGATCGTACTCGTCCACGCTGTAAAATCCCGGCATTTCCGCGGTTTCGCCGCCGACGAGCTGACAGCCTGCCTGCACGCAGCCCTCCGCGATGCCGGAAACGATCGAGGCGATTTTTTCCGGAAAATTCTTACCGCAGGCGATATAATCCAGGAAAAACAGCGGTTTCGCGCCGCAGCAAATGATATCATTGACGCACATCGCCACACAGTCGATGCCGACTGTATCGTGCTTGTCCATCAAAAACGCGAGCTTCAGCTTCGTGCCGACGCCGTCGGTGCCGCTGACCAGTACCGGATGCGGCATATCGGTAATATCCAACTCAAACAAGCCGCCGAAGCCGCCGATGTCCTCGCTGCCGCCCTGCAAAACGGTTCTCGCGATATGAGTTTTCATCAGTTCCACAGCCTTGTAGCCCGCTGTGATATCCACGCCGGCAGCCGCGTAGCTGTCGGATCTTGATTTTTCGTTCATGTCTGTCGTCCTTTCTATTCCTTTCCGTTCCAGCAGTAGGTGCAGAGCTTGCACGCCGGAAGTCCGATGGCCTCGATCAGATTATCAAGGCTCTGATATTCCAGAGAATCGAAATGCAGTTCCTCGCAGATGCACTTGCGCATCGCTTTGCCGCGTTCGGTTCTTCCGTCAAGATATTCCTCTATATGCTCCGTGCCTGCTTCGCCCTCCAGCTTCAGGATCGCGCGTCTGGCGATCAAATCCATCTCCGAGGTACTCCGGGAAAAGTTCAGATATTTGCAGCCGAACATGATCGGCGGGCAGGCGGAGCGCATATGCACTTCCTTCGCGCCGTTCTCATACAAAAAGCGAACCGTCTCCCCGAGCTGCGTGCCGCGAACGATACTGTCATCCACGAACAAGAGCCGTTTCCCCTCGATCAGATCATGCACCGGCACCATTTTCATCTTCGCGACATGATTGCGCTCCTTCTGACTGTTCGGCATGAAGCTGCGCGGCCAGGTCGGTGTATATTTGATAAAAGGTCTCGCGAACGGAATGCCGCTCGTATTGGCATAACCGATGGCGTGCGGCGTACCCGAATCCGGCACCCCGCTGACATAATCCAGCTTCATGGAATGTCCCACCTCACTGTCGCGTTTCGCGAGCAGCGCACCGTTGCGGTTACGCATGACCTCCACGTTGATTCCCTCGTAATAGGAGTTCGGATAGCCGTAGTAAGTCCACAGAAACGCGCAGATCCGCATTTCCTCCTGTCCCTCGGCAAGCACCGTCACGCGCGCAGGCGTGATTTCGACGATCTCCGCCGGTTTCAGTTCTTGACAGGCGATGTATTCCAGCTTGCGGAACGCGAAAGACTCAAAGGATACGCAGTATCCGTCCTCATCCTTTCCGATCAGCACAGGCAGTCGTCCAAGCCGATCGCGCGCGGCGATCAGATGTCCGTCCTCCTTCAAAATCAAGATGCACATGGAACCTTCGATTTTTTCCTGCGCGAAGCGAATTCCCTCTGCGAAGGTTTCCTTTTGGTCGATCAGCGCCGCCGTCAGCTCGGTCGCGTTGATCTTGCCTCCGGTATGCGCCTCAAAATGCCCCCGTCCGGAAGCCAGAAATTCTTCGATCAATGCCTGCGCGTTATTGATGCAGCCTACGACCGTAATCGCGTAGGTTCCCAAATGAGAACGGATCAAAATCGGCTGCGGATCGCTGTCGCTGATACAGCCGATACAGGCGTTTCCGCGCATTTCCTCGGTAATACCCTCAAACTTGGTCCGGAACGGCGAATTTTCGATTTTGTGGATCTCGCGCTGAAATCCAATTTCCGCGTCTACAGCGGCCATGCCTGCCCGGCGCGTGCCCAGATGAGAATGATAGTCCACGCCGAAAAAAACGTCTAATACAATGTCGCGCTTTGATGTCGCGCCAAAAAAACCACCCAAAACTTTACCTCCGTATTGCTCGTGATCGCGGCTGCGCTTCCTTTGCGCACCGCTTTCGTCTGCCTCTTTTCTCTCGCCTCTTTTCCGATCATCCTAAGCGAAGAAAAGCTCGGAAAGTGTCATCGGGTCAATATAGACGCCGTCCTTGTAAACGCGCATATTGCCGGATGCGATTTCATCGATCAGCATGACATTGCCGTCCGCGTCATAGCCGAATTCAAATTTAATATCATAAAGGTCCAATCCTTTTTCTTTCAGATCATCCGCGACAATCTTCGTGATTTTCTGCGTTTCTTCCTTGATCGCGTCGTACTGCGCCTCGCTCATCACGCCGAGCACAACCAGACCGTCTTTGGTTACCAGCGGGTCACCCAGCGCGTCATTTTTGAACGTCATTTCCACATAAGCGGGCAGATCCGCGCCCTCCTCCACATACTCGTTGTAGCGGCGGTAAAAGCTTCCGACCGCCTTGTAGCGGCAGATGACCTCCAGCCCCTTGCCGAAGACCTTTGCAGGCAGCACTTCCATCGTGGTTTTCGCAAGATCCGCGCTCACAAAATGCGTGCGAATGCCCGCGGCGTTGATTTTTTCAAAGAAATAAACGGACATACGCAGGTTGACATCGCCGACACCCTCGATGGTGAGCCCTACCGCGTTTTCACCCGGATCGAACACGCCATCCTTGCCGGTACAGTCGTCCTTAAATTTCAACAGATAATTTCCGTTTTCCAGTGCGAATACGTCTTTTGTTTTCCCTGTGTAGACCAATTTGTTTTCCATTTTTCTTCTCCATTTCTTTTTCTGTATTGTGAAATAAACGTTGTCATCATTTTTTGCCGCGTGACACGACTGCCTCTACAGCGGCGGATACTGCTCCTCAATGGCGCGATTCTTCGCTAAAACCTTTTGTTTTCCCGCCTCGCGCTTTGCCGCAAGCTTCTCCGCGACGGCATCGTCGCTCACCGCGAGGATCTCCGCTGCCAAAAGCGCCGCGTTGACCGCGCCGTCGATGGCAACCGTCGCGACCGGAATACCCGGCGGCATCTGTACGGTCGAAAGCAGCGCGTCCATGCCGTCCAGTGCGGAGGATTTCATCGGAATCCCGATGACCGGCAGTGTCGTGCCTGCCGCCAACACACCCGCCAAATGCGCAGCTTTACCCGCCGCCGCGATGATCACGCCAAAACCGTTTTGGCGCGCGGCGCTTACAAACGCCTGCACCGCCTCCGGCGTACGGTGCGCCGAATAGACATGCACCTCAAACGGAATCTCCAGTTCCTGCAGCGTATCTGCCGCAGCCTTGACGACCGGAAAATCGCTGTCACTCCCCATAATAATCGCTATTTTTTTCATTTTGCTGCACTCCTTTTTTCTTTTTGTTTCTATCTTCTTTTATCTTCGATATGCGCTCATTTTGATCTTTGCGCTTCTGCTGTCATACTGGTGTTGTGCCCGCTCTGCGCGCCCGCCGGTTTCGACCAAAAAAGAAACAGCGGTTCTGATATATTTATCATAATCCCGCTGTCCGAAAAGTCAACTCATCGTTCGTTTTTTTATTTTGTTTTTTTCGTGAAAATTTCGTTTCGACAACGGAATTCGTATTTTTTACGAACTTTTTATGTTTTGTTCCCATGCTTTGTTCGTCTATATCAAAATTGTCCGGCATATGCACCTTTGCATAGATCGAAAGCGTCCCACGCAGCCTGCCGCTCTCCTATTTGTTGATGAGCTGTGCCAACCGACCCGTCAGATAGTCACTGCGGATCATCGACAGATTATTGACAAAGATCAGATCGTCCGCCTGCTTCTTTTCCACAAAACTGATGAGTTCTTGATCCCAGTAGCGATAATCGATCACATAGACCGTCTGATAATGGTCCACCAAAAACGGCACAAACGCATTGCCGAAGGATTCCTTTACGACAACGCAGGAGGAACCGTCCGTCAGATCTTCGTTGGTAATTTTCGCATACGCATGATCCCCCGCCAAAAAGGCGTTGTATTTGAGCGAGGCCGGATGCTTCGCTACATCATAGATGACCGGATAAGACGGCTTGCTGCCGTTCGCTTCCTCGCACTCCATGGAAATGTTCTTGCTGATCGGTTCGTAAGCCGTCACCGTATCCGGATGCTTTTGGAGCTTTTTGCTCTTTGTATCGTTATAGAAGCTGCCCAAAAATCCGTCAAATTCACGCTTCTCGTGTCTGCCTCTGCTGATCGGCAGCAGATTTTTTGACTCACAGTACGCCTCGTAGGCATAATACGCGCCGTCCGCCGTCCAGTGGTGATCCGTCCCGAAATAGATATATTCATCTCTATGCTGCATCAGCTTTTCGTAAGGATCGATGACCTTGACGTCCTCGCGCAATTTTGCTTCAATCGCGTCCATCGCCTTTTTCTGGTCGCTGGATGTAATCTTGCCGTAATCCGCATCCGGCAGTGTAATGCCGGAGCTTAAGGGAATCAAAAGGTCATATACCGCCGTTTTTCCCTCCAGCGCCTTGGCTGCTTTGTTGACCGCCTTGGCATAGGTTTCCGCCGGTTTATCCAGATAAGTATAGAGTTCATAGGCTTTATCGCCGATGACAGCAATATTGCCCAGTTGATTGACCTTCGCCTTAGAATTGATCACAGGATATACGCCGTCCGCGTTTCCTCCTGCCTGTCCGACGGCTGCCGCGCCGTTCGTTTCACTTTGCTCTTCCTCGTTTTTTGGTTTGTCGGCGTCATCGGTATTCGGCGCCTCCTCTGTTTCGACAAACGCGCCCTCGATGGTTTCCCGCATGGTCTCCGCGTCCGGACTGACGCAGAACACCACATAGCGACCCTTTTGCAGCACGACCGCATTCGCGATTTTATCCGCCTCCGCAGGCAGATAATCCTGGTATGAATCCTGTAAATCCGTCAAATACGTCTGCACCGTTTCCAAGGCGCTCTTGGCGGCATCCGCGTCCGCCAGCGTAAAGATACCGAAGGAATCCGCGTAGGTGCCGTTGCCCATGCAGAGGATTTCCTTCTCCGGTGCGTCGATTGAAATAAAATCACTGATACGCTCCGCTTTGACTTGATAAAGCTCACAGTCAAAGCTGCCGTTTTCCAAAAGTTCCACCGCCAGCGCCGTCTCGTCCAGCTCGTAAGAAGGCTCACTGCCGCAGCCGCTCAAAAGCAGCATCATACAGAAGCACAGCAGGAACAGCAGAGAAAACCGCTGTCCTCTTGCGTCATCTGTTGTTTGTCTATTCATTTTCACGTTGTCTGTTCTCATCTTATCCATTCCCCTTGTTTCTTTTATGACTGCGTGCGCGTGCGCAAAAGCGCTTCGCGCAAATCTAGTATACATCATCTCCGCACGAAAATCCACAGGCAAGTTTTCCAAAATGACCTTAAATAAATTTAATATGCGCGCGGCCGGCCGCGTCAGCATCGGCTGTTGCGAGATCAGCAAAAGCAGACAGCAGATTGTATGCGCAAACAGCCGGCAAATAATTGATGACAAAGCGGCGCGCCGGTGCTAAAATAGAAGAATCACCGCGAAAGTTTTTTCCCCGCGCCTACCCGCGGAGCGAAATCGTCAACATGGTTTCCCGGTGAAAAGATTCAGGACAAAGGTGCGCATAACGAAATCAGAGATTTCTATGCGCACATGGCGCTCACCCATGAGCGCCGCTTCGCAAGGTGCTTTTGTCGTGATTCCGGAAATATCACATAGCGATATTTCCTATATAATAAGAAACGCGAAACAAAAAACAAAAAATAAAAGGAGACTCACTATGCATTCACCCGGTTCTGTAGCATTCCGAATCTTTGGGCTGGACGTCATGTGGTACGGACTTCTGATCGGCGGCGGCTTCCTGCTGGCAACGATCATCAGCTACCTGCGCGCGCCCAAGCACCAAATCAAGCCGGATTTTATTTTAGATCTTGTCATTTGGATGATTCCAGCCGCCATCGTCGGCGCCCGCGCCTATTACGTCATCTTCAGCTGGAGTGACTACGCGGGAGACTGGAAAAAAATTTTAGATATCCGCAGCGGCGGTCTGGCCGTCCATGGCGGCCTGATTCTCTGCTTCCTGGTCGGCTATTTTGTCTGCAAGCATTACAAACAAGGCTTCGTGCGCACTGCTGATCTGGTCGCGGTATCGATTCCGCTTGCGCAGGCCATCGGCCGCT
>ENA-ORUB01004314-ORUB01004314.1-human-gut-metagenome-genome-assembly--contig:-NODE-4314-length-11070-cov-10.816886_pt1 | contig 11070 bp, 10 predicted proteins | sample MGYA00241918_ERZ509200 | MGnify/ENA primary metagenome ERZ509200 (study PRJEB26280, sample SAMEA2338853) | human gut metagenome | biome: human gut; feature: human-associated habitat; material: faeces... | reverse complement strand
AAGGACCTATACGACGAAACGCCCCCTCAGGCAAACCACGCTTGGCAAAATACGCTGGTTTCTGACTCTCAGGCAACTCTTCGATTTTGACAACAATAACAGTCTTACCCGAATATTCCTCCACATTAATAATCGGGCGAATACGGACATTGAACATAGAGTTACACATAGCAACAAAATCAGATTGAATCTTGTCTGTGTTCTCGATATTCTCAGGCTCATAGATAGGTTTGCCGTCTTCTGTCATCCCTGTACGCTTGGCACCAAGGAGAAGATAGCCACCACACAGCCCAGGCTCATTGGCAAAAGCACAAACCGTTTCCATCATGCTCTTGCCAACAGCCGATGCAGACTTGGCCTCTATTCGCCTGTTCTCATCCCAACTATTCAGTTCATCAAATAATTCCTTCGCTGTCTTCATTACCTTATATGTTTTTTATGTTGCAATACCAGCTTAATTTATAAGCCAGCTTGCTATTATTGGCGGTAAAGTTAGGTATTTTTTTGCATTTTTGCAAGAAAAAAGAAATATTTCTTCGATTTATAGAAAAATTATCTTTTAATCATAGGGATTTTCCTTTCCGATTTAGGGAATTCTTCCTGTTTTATTTCAAAAGAAAGCTGTACTTTTGCAACCATAAAACAATATAATAACTTATAAAAACAGTATCGCTTATGAAAAGAAATGAAGTAATGGCGCTCATCGCCACAACCATATTGATGTTTGCCGTATGCCTCTCGGCTTCGGCTAAAGGAAAAAGAAACGTAGAGCGCGGAATGACCAAACAAGAAGTGATTGCCATCTTGGGAGAGCCTAAGCTCACCAGTTTCGACATGTTTGGGGACAAATGGGAATATGCCAAATATAATAATCTGTTTGGAGATTCCAAGTACATCACGGTCTTCTTCGACAGAAACGGAAAGGTTGTGCAGTACGATACAAAAATCATAGAACCCAACAGCCAAACATCGAATGTACAGCAGCCACAACACCCTACCCCACCCATCTACGATGGAAGATGTGATCCCGATGGCAGAATGGATTACGGCTACAGCCTTGATGATGCTTCCTTCTCCAAACTATATAATAAGGTAAAGAAAGCAAGCTTCGACGACAACAAGTTCGACCTGATAGAAGTGGCAAGCCTCGGCTGCTATTATTCCTGCGCCCAGGTGGTCCGCATCATGAAGATATTCCCTTTCGACGACGAACAGCTGAAAGCGCTCAAAATGATGGCGCCACATATCGTGGATCTTCAGAATACAAGCCTCATCTATAAAGTATTCAGCTTTGACAGCGAAAAGGAAAAAGCTGAGGAAATCATCAGAAATAGCAGATAAATAAGGTGATTGATGCGGATTGCAAATCCGTGAGCAAGATGCTGCATCTTGCTCACGGATTTTTCTTTTCCCCTTCCTTTCCATTTTTTCATAAAAATCACAAGGATTGTTAAATTTGAAACTTTATACTAAACTTTTCCGTCTAAATGCAATCAGATTAATATCTTTCTGAAATAAATAAAACAGATAAAAAGAAAATAGAAGAAGATTATGAACGGAAAAGTAAAAAACGCAATGGCTGCTCTGCTTCTTGTGGCGGCACCATTAGCTACACAGGCAAAACAATGGTCGCTGAAAGACTGTATCGACTATGCACTTGCCAACAACATCGCTCTTCAGAAGACGCAACTCACCAAAGCCAGCGCCCAAGAAGATTATCTGCAGTCGAAAGCTGCTCTGCTTCCGTCGCTCAGCGCCAGCACCAACCAAAGCGTGAACTATACTCCTTGGGTGGCTAGCGGTATCAGCGGTGATGGTTTCTCAAGAGCCAGCATCGACAAGGTGTATTATAACGGAAGCTACTCCGTGATGGGTAACTACACCATCTGGAATGGAAACAAGAACCATAATCAGGTTAAACTGAACCAGCTCTCTGCCGAGGCTGCACAGCTCGATTCGGCTACCCAGGCTATCAAACTGCAGGAACAGATTGCACAGCTCTACGTGCAGATTCTCTACTCTACAGAGGCTATCCAGGTGAACAAGGAGAGCTATCTCTCGAGCCAGCAGAACGAAGAACGGGGCAAGGAGATGGTGAAGATAGGAAAGATGAGTCAGGCTGACCTGGCACAGCTCACCGCTCAGCGGGCTCAGGATGAATTCAACATCGTGCAGGCTGAAAGCAATGTGAAGAACTATAAGAGACAGTTGAAGGAACTGCTTCAGATTACAAGCGATGAAGCTTTTGACATCGAGATTCCGAATACCACCGATGAGATGGCTCTCGTGGCTGTTCCGGCAATGAACGGAGTCTATGCTGCGGCTCTCGAAAACCGTCCGGAGTTCAAGACCATCAGGAATCAGTTGGCTCAGAACGACTTGAATATCAAGATTGCGAAGGCGGGCAAGCTGCCTACCATCAGCGCTAACGGAGGTATTTCTACCAGCAATACTTCCATGAACAGCAATGGTCTTGGCAAGCAGTTGAAGACCAACTTCAGCGTTGGAGGCGGCGTAGGAGTGAGCATCCCTCTCTTTGAAAACCGAACCACCAAGACTCAGGTGAACAAGGCATTGATTCAGCGCGAAAGCATCCAGCTCGACCTGAAGAACCAGCAGACCCAACTCTACTCTACCATTGAGAACTACTGGTTGCAGGCTACCACCAACCAAAGCCAGTTTAAGGCGGCAAAGGTTAGCAGCGAGAGTGCCCAGACCAGTTACAATCTGCTGAGCGAGCAGTTTAAGCTGGGATTAAAGAATATCGTTGAGCTAAGAACAGGAAAGGATAACCTGCTCAAAGCGAAGCAGAACGAGCTCCAGGCCAAATACCTCGCCATCCTCAACATCAATATGTTGAAATTCTATAAGGAGGGACATATTTAAGGAGGCGCATAGGGAAGTTAAGAGAAGTTAGAGGGAAGTTAAGAGACAAATGCCCTACGTTTACGAAAAAAGACTATTGTCCCTTAACTTCCCGAACGACCGTAGGGAGTGATAACTTCCCTTAACTCCCTACTTCCCCCCTCCCTAACAAAGTTTTATTATTTCGAATAAAATTAATCTGATTATAAAAAATGAAAAAGTTGAGAATTAGCAAAATCTGGATTGCTGTCGTGGTGATAGTAATCGTTGCCGTGGCGGCATGGGCGATGTCGGGCGGAAAAAAGGAGGAAGATATTAACTTCAAGGAGGAAAAAGTGGCGCTGAAAACCTTGCAGAACAGCGTAACCGCTACGGGTACCATCGAGGCGGTGACCTCTGTAACCGTGGGTACACAGGTGAGTGGTATCGTCAACAAACTCTATGTGGACTACAACTCCCAGGTAAAGAAGGGACAGGTCATCGCAGAACTCGACAAGACCAATCTCCTGAGCGAACTGAATACTGCGAAGGCAAACCTAGCCAGCGCACAGAGCAGTCTGAACTATCAGGCAGCCAATATGGAGCGCTACAAAACCCTTTACAAGAAGGGACTTGTCAGCGCCGATGAATACGAGAATGCGCTCTTAACCTATCGCCAGGCTAAGGAGCAGGTTGCGTCTTCTAAGGAAAACGTACAGAGAGCACAGACCAACCTCGGCTACGCCACCATCACCTCTCCTATCGACGGAACCGTGATTTCGAAGAGCGTAGAGGAAGGTCAGACCGTAGCGGCAAGCTTCAACACCCCAGAGCTCTTCACCATTGCCAAGGATCTGACCAATATGCAGGTAGTAGCCAATGTGGACGAGGCTGATATCGGCAATGTAAAGGAGGGCGACCGAGTAACTTTCACTGTAGATGCCTATCCGGATGATACCTTCGAGGGAACCGTGAAGCAGGTGCGCCTGGAAGCTACAACCACCAATAATGTAGTAACTTACGAGGTAGTAATCTCTGCTCCAAATGCTGATTTGAAATTGAAACCGGGTCTTACAGCCAACGTTACCATCTACACCCAGGAGCGCAGCGGCGTGCTCGCCGTAGCCAACAAGGCTCTCCGCTTTACCCCTACCAAGGAAACCGTGGGCAAGGACATGAAGATTGTAGACTGCAAGGGTAAAAACAAGGTTTGGACATTGAATGGCAACACCCTCACCGCTCATCCGGTAACCATCGGTCAGAGTGATGGAATCAATACAGAAATCACCAAGGGATTGAAGCAGGGCGATAAGATTGTTACGGAAATCGTGGTGAATATTCCGGAAGAGGAGGACGCTCCACAGCAGAGCCAGGGACTGATCAGCGGTCCGGGTCCTAGAGGAAAGAAGAAGTAAAGCTAAAGGAAGTTAGAGGGAAGTGAAGGGAAGTTAGAGGGAAGTGAAGGGACAAATGCCCTACGTTTTACGACAGAAGACTATTGTCTCTTAACTTCCCGAACAACCGTAGGGAGTGATAACTTCCCTTAACTTCTCTAACTTCCATAATAATAATTATTATGTCTGAAACATCAAATAACAACGAGAACAAGAAGGTGGTGATAGAGCTCGACAATGTGCGCCGCGACTTTCTTGTGGGTGATGAAACCGTCCACGCCCTGAAAGGCGTAAGCTTCAAAATCTACGAGGGCGAGTTCGTTACCATTATGGGTAAGTCGGGTTCCGGCAAATCCACCCTGCTCAACCAGCTGGGCTGTCTCGACACCCCTTCCAAGGGTGAATATTACCTGGATGGCGTGAGCGTGCGCAAGATGAGCCGCAACGACAGAGCCATCCTGCGCAACCGCAAGATTGGCTTCATCTTCCAGAACTACAATCTCCTGCCAAAGACCACGAGTGTGGAGAATGTAGAGCTGCCGCTGATGTACAATCCTGCCATCAATGCAGAAGAACGGAAGCAGCGTGCCATCGAAGCTCTGAAGGCTGTAGGATTGGGCGAGAGACTCTATCATAAGAGCAATCAGATGTCGGGTGGACAGATGCAGCGTGTAGCCATCGCCCGTGCCCTGGTGAACAATCCTGCCGTGATTCTCGCCGACGAGGCAACGGGTAACCTGGACACGAGAACCAGTTTCGAGATTCTTGTCCTTTTTCAGAAGCTCTACGCCGAGGGCAGAACCATCATCTTCGTAACCCACAACCCGGATATCGCCAAATATTCCAGCCGCAACATTGAATTGCGCGACGGCCACATCATCAGCGATACCTATAATGACCACATTCTTTCGGCAGCAGAAGGCCTTGCCGCCCTGCCAGCCAATACGGACGAATAGGAGAAGAGTGAAGAACGAAGAGTGAAGAGTGAAGAGTGAAGAATTCAACAGCTTTACTAATCATAAAGTTCAATGTTCAAAATTCAAAGTTCAAAGTAAATGAATTATCAGAATCTTTTTAAGATTGCCATCCGGGCGATAGCAGCCAACAAGATGCGCTCCTTCCTCACAGCCCTGGGCATCATCATCGGTATTGCAGCTGTGATTACGATGCTTGCCATCGGACAGGGAAGTAAGGCGAGCATCAAGGCGAACATCGCCGAGATGGGTAGTAATATGATTATGATTTCGCCGGGTGCCGACATGAGAGGCGGTGTGCGACAGGATGCTTCCTCGATGGAGACCCTGAAGCAGGCAGACTACCAGAGCATCAAGGAGGATTGTAATTACATCAGTGCCATTTCGCCTACCGTAAACAGTTCGGGACAGTGGATCTACGGCAACAACAATACGCAGAGTTCCATCTATGGCGTGAACCAGGACTACCTGAGCATACGCCAGCTGAAGGTGGCAGATGGAGAAATGTTTACCGATACCGACATCAAGGCAGCTGCCAAGGTCTGCATCCTGGGTCAGACCGTAGTGGATTATCTTTTTCCCGACGGCAGTGACCCGATCGGCAAGGTAGTACGTTTCAACAGCATCCCGTTCCGTGTAATAGGTGTGCTCCAGAAGAAGGGTTACAACTCCATGGGAATGGACCAGGATGACCTCGTGCTCGCCCCATACACCACCGTGATGAAGCGAATCCTGGCACAGACCTATCTGGGCGGAATCGTATGTTCTGCCATTACCGAGGAAGCATCGCAGCCGGCTCAGGATCAGATTTCGGAAATCCTCCGCCACAACCACAAGCTGAAGGATGCCACCGAGACCACCGAGGCAGATGAGGATGATTTCAACATCCGTTCGCAGGAGGAAATCTCCAGCATGATGAATTCCACCATGTCCACCATTACCATCCTTCTGGGTAGTGTGGCAGGAATCTCCCTGCTGGTGGGCGGTATTGGAATCATGAACATCATGTACGTTTCCGTTACCGAGCGAACCCGTGAAATCGGTCTTCGAATGAGTGTGGGAGCCAGGGGAATTGACATTCTGAACCAGTTCCTCATCGAGGCGATTCTGCTCTCTGTAACCGGTGGAATCATCGGAGTAATCCTGGGAGTGAGTCTGTCGCTAAGTCTGAATGCCTTCCTGCACATAGCCACTCAGATAGAGCCTTGGAGCATCATCATGAGTTTCGCCGTCTGTACCTTTACGGGTGTGTTCTTCGGATGGTATCCGGCAAAGAAGGCAGCAAGACTCGACCCTATCGAGGCTATCAGATACGAGTAAACTTCTCTAACTTCAGAATATATGAAGCAATCCGTGGGCAATCGAAGTGATTTGTCCACGGTTTTTTGTATTCAGACAAAATATCTCGCAGAAAAACTTCACTATTCGGAAAATAATTTGTAACTTAGCGGCGTGAAACGTAAAAACAAGTGAGATTATGGCAGAAATCGTAAATAAATATCCTGTAGGAATACAGACTTTTGAACAAATCCGCACGAAAAAATATCTATATATAGATAAGACTAAATACATTGTGGATTTTAAAGAAAAAGGTATGAAATACATCTTTCTGAGTCGTCCTAGACGATTCGGAAAGTCGCTCTTTGCCTCTACGCTTCAGGCTTATTTCGAGGGCAGGAAGGAACTTTTCGAAGGATTAGCCATCGCCGACTATGAGAAAGAATGGGTGAAGCATCCTGTGCTCCATTTCGACATGAGCGGCGCCAAGCATTTTGATGCAGATGCCTTGAAAAATTATCTTAATTTAGAACTTTTACCTTACGAAGAACTTTATGGTAAGGGGGAAAGCGAGATTCACCCTAATGAAAGACTGGAAGGAATCGCAAAGCGAGCTTATCAGCAAACTGGCAAAAAAGTGGTAATCATCATCGATGAATATGATGCTCCTTTGCTTGATGTAGTTCACGAGAAAGACAATCTGAGCCACCTCCGACTCATTATGCAGAATTTCTACAGTCCGCTGAAGAAACTCGACCCCTATCTGGAATTTACGTTCATCACAGGCATTACCAAGTTCTCACAGCTCAGCATCTTCAGCGAACTCAACAACCTCGACAACATCAGCATGCTCGACCAATATTCTGCCATCTGCGGTATCAGCAAGACAGAACTCACTACCGCAATGAAACCGGATGTGGAAGGTTTGGGAAGAGCGCTCGGCCTGACATACGAACAATGCCTGGAAGAATTGCGACAGTATTACGACGGCTACCATTTCAGCGAACATGCAGAAGATGTTTTCAATCCGTTCAGCCTGATCAGGGCCATGAATAGCCAGAAGATAGATTCATACTGGTTTGGATCGGGAACACCAACCTATCTGATCAAAACCCTGCAGAAACATCACGTCAATGTGATGGAGATAGAGAGAAAGGGAGCAAGCGTTGACGACTTCGATGTTTCGCCGGAGCAGGTAACCTCAGCCCTGCCATTACTCTATCAGAGCGGCTATCTTACCATCAAGAAATACAGTCCCTTCACCAAGAGTTACAGATTGGGCTACCCAAACCAGGAAGTCAAGATCGGAATGCTCAAGAGTCTGGCTCCCAACTATCTGTCACCCGTATCCATCGACAACAACGGACTGGTGAATGAATTTGTAGAAATGCTTTACGAAGATGATCTTGAGGGGGCTATGGTTCGACTGAAGGCGTACCTTTCCAGCATCTCCAACCGTCTGTCGAACAAAAACGAAAGAGATTTTCAGACGGTCTTCTATCTGATTTTCAATCTGATGGGTGCTCTTATCAAGGTAGAAGAAGACAGTGCCATAGGCAGAGCCGACGCTGTATTACAAATGCCTACCGCCGTATATGTTTTCGAACTGAAATACGATGGTTCGGCAGAGGATGCCATCAAACAGATAGACGACAAAGGCTATCTGATTCCATATTCAGCCGAAGGCAAGCGACTGGTGAAAGTGGGAGTCAACTATAACAGCACCCAGCGAACCATCGGCGACTGGATTATCAAGGAAGAATAAGTTAGTTTTTTAGAAAAGAAAGAAAAAGATAGTTTTTCAAAAAAGATAGAAAACAGATAGAAAGAAAAATGAATACAGAAATATTATCAGCAGATAAAGACCCGATGGGCGCAGCCATTCTCGACTTCCAGCAGTATGGGAAAGCAGCCCGACTGAGAGTGCTGTCTTCGATGTTCGAGGAAGACGAAATGCCAGTGAAACATCTGTTCAGAAGCGTCCCGGAAATGCCGGTGCTGGAGCAGAAAGCCTTGCAGCTAGCCAAGGGACGGGTGCTGGATATCGGAGCCGGAAGCGGTTGCCATACGCTCGCCCTGCAGGAGAAGGGCTTTACGGTGAAGGCGATAGATATTTCGCCTTTGAGTTGCGAAGCGATGAAGTTGAGAGGGGTGAAGGATGCGGAATGCATCAATCTCTTCGACGATCATCTGGGAACGGGTTTCGATACGATTCTCCTCCTGATGAACGGAACGGGAATTGCCGGAAAGATAGAACATCTCCCTGCCCTCTTCCAGCGCCTGAAGGCGTTGCTGAATCCGGGCGGTCAGATTCTCATCGATTCCTCTGATTTGAAATATATCTACGAGAATGAGGATGGAAGTTTCGACATCAATCTGAATGGAGCCTATTACGGAGAAGTTGATTATCAGATGATTTACAAGGATGTAAAGGGCGACCGCTTCGATTGGCTCTACGTAGATTTCCCATTACTGAAATCCATCGCCGAAAGCTGCGGCTTGCACGGCGAGCTGGTGGCAGAAGGCGAACATTATGACTATCTGGCTAGGATTTACTAAGCATATAAAGATAAAAAGGAGTTAAGACCATCATCTTAACTCCTTTTTATCTTTTCCTTCTATTTAATCGTCGAAATCGTGACGTCCGAGAAATCATTCATATAATCAAGAATCTCCAGCGTATGGAACCCCCGTTTGGCTTTTATTTCGATGCTCGCCTCCACAAATTCTTCCTTAGAAAATCTTCGCTCTTTCAGTTCGTAAGAATGAACTTCCATACCTTTCAGCTTGATTTTACTGATGAATTCCTTCACGCTGTCCCTTGACGGGGCAGAGAAATTCAGTTCGATGGTAGAGGTTCCCAACTGCGGTATCAGATAATTCAACACCTCCAGTCCCAGCAACACCATTACCGTAGTAATAGCTGCAGCCACATACATGCCCGTTCCGCAAGCCAATCCGATAGCTGCCGTCACCCATAAGCCAGCAGCCGTAGTCAAGCCTCGAACCACATTCTTCTGGAAGATGATGGTACCGGCACCCAGGAATCCGATGCCCGAAACCACCTGAGCGGCCACACGCGAGGAATCCTTCAGTTCAAAGCCGAATCCATACTGGGAAACGACACAGAAAAGGGCACTACCCAGGGCTACAAGGAAGTGAGTGCGGAAGCCCGCTTCCTTGGCACGGTATTCTCTTTCGATACCTATCGCTCCTCCCAAGATGAGAGCCAGAGACAGGCGAAGAGTCAGGTCTATATAGGTTGCATTCATATTATTCCTTTCTTTTAAAGTTTGCTTGCAAAGATAACATAATTCGAAGACAATACAAAATAAAACTATCATTTTTATTACGAAAACATCTTTTTTCTTTGGTAATTCAAGAAAAAAGCGTACCTTTGCCACGAATGATGTTCGCATCAATATACATGATTCACCTTTTTTAAACGACAAAAGATATGAAGATAACATTATTTTTGCTCTTGGCAACAGCTGTTGTCGGCAGAGCACAAACAACCACAGAGTTGCTACCAGTTGGCACAGAGGCACCTGACTTCCAAATCACCAATGACAAGACAGGCGAGAAAATATTCCGTCTGTCCGATTGGAAGACTAAGACCGATGCAGACGGCAAGGTTGTACCAGGCGTATGGACCGTACTCGACTTCTGGGCTTCATGGTGTCCAGACTGTCGCAAGGACATGCCAAAGGTAAAAGAAATATCAAAAAAATATCTCACGAAGATACAGCTTGTCGGGGTTTCATTCGATACCGACAAGGAAAAGATGAACAAATATCTCAGCAGCAACCACTACGACCAGTGGATGCAATACTGCGAGGGAAAGAAATGGAAGGAAACTCAGATTTCCAAGGATTACCACATCTCATGGATTCCAACCTCCTACCTCATCGACCCTGAGGGAAAAATATACTTCTCTACCGTCAATGCCGAGGAAATGATGCAGAAGCTGGACTCGCTCGACAATTTAGGTAAGCTAACAGCCTTTATAGAGATGCCCCACTACCCTGGTGGAAAGGCGCTCTTGATGAAGCAACTATCCGTCAACACCAAGTTTCCAAAGTTGTGCCAAAAGTATAAAGCCGCAGCCAAAGTAAAAGTGGAATTTATCGTCGAGAAAGATGGCAACGTCTCTGATGTCGGAATACAAAGTTATCAGGTGTTAGACAACCCTAACGGCAAAGATTTCAACAAGCTGTCTGGAGCTGAGCAAACCCAAGTCCGCTCAGAAATTCGCACTCTCTTCGAACAGGAGGGCATCCGTGTTGTGAGCACATTGGGGAAATGGACACCCGGCAAAATAAGGGGCGAGGCTACACGCGTACACTATACCGTTCCCCTTGTATTCAGACTACATTAGAATGGGCTGACAAGTTTCAAGACACGTGGTATGACCAAACAGGAAGTCATCGACATTCTTGGCGACCCCAAGACCAAAAGTTTCGATGAATATGGAGACAAATAGAAATTCTATAAATTCACAAATACACATTATTTAATAATATATATGGCAACAGTTGACGACAAGAAGATCATCTTCTCAATGGTGGGCGTATCTAAGA
>ENA-ORUB01004310-ORUB01004310.1-human-gut-metagenome-genome-assembly--contig:-NODE-4310-length-11073-cov-5.926212_pt1 | contig 11073 bp, 7 predicted proteins | sample MGYA00241918_ERZ509200 | MGnify/ENA primary metagenome ERZ509200 (study PRJEB26280, sample SAMEA2338853) | human gut metagenome | biome: human gut; feature: human-associated habitat; material: faeces... | reverse complement strand
AACGCGGAAAGGTGGATTTCAGCCTTTGGATAGAAAAGAAAGAGAGTGCGGAAAGCGCCACTCCCATCAACCAGACATTGGTTGAGGGATATTACAAGCAGATTTGTGCTATATCAGAAAATCTAGGAATACCTGTGCCGGATGCGACGGACTGGTTTGCCACGTTACTCCGTATGCCGGATGTGATGACGAAGAATGATACGCAGGAACTGAGTGAGGAGGAATGGGCTGTGGTCTATTCGGCTGTGGAAAAGGCTGTCGGTGCGCTGGTGGACTTCCGTAAGCAGGAAGGAGCTGCCCTTGAAAAGAAGTTCCGTGAGAAGATCGCCAATATCTCCCATTTGTTGGAGACTATCGCTCCCTACGAGAAAGAGCGTGTGGCCAAAGTGAAGGAGCGTATTACCGATGCACTGGAAAAGACCTTGAGCGTGGATTATGACAAGAACCGTCTGGAGCAGGAACTCATCTACTACATCGAAAAACTGGATGTGAACGAAGAGAAACAGCGTCTTGGCAATCATCTGAAATATTTTATCAATACGCTGGAAACCGGAACCGGACAAGGCAAGAAGTTAGGGTTCATCGCCCAGGAGATGGGACGCGAAATCAATACCTTGGGCAGTAAGTCCAATCATGCGGAGATGCAGAAGATTGTCGTTCAGATGAAAGATGAATTGGAGCAAATCAAGGAACAAGTATTGAACGTCATGTAGTATCAAATAGTAAATCGTCAAATCGTAAATAATTCGATGGCAAAACTTATCATATTTTCAGCCCCTTCGGGCTCCGGCAAGTCAACGATTATCAACTATCTGCTGACTCAAAATCTGAACTTGGCATTTTCCATCTCAGCGACCAGCCGTCCGCCCCGCGGAACGGAGAAAGATGGAGTGGAGTACTTCTTTCTGACTCCTGACGAGTTCCGTCGTCGCATAGCCAATGATGAATTCCTGGAGTATGAAGAGGTATATCAGGACCGTTTTTACGGAACACTGAAGGAGCAGGTGGAAAAGCAATTGGCTGCCGGACAGAATGTAGTGTTCGATGTGGATGTAGTGGGTGGTTGCAATATCAAGAAATTCTATGGTGAGCGTGCTTTGTCTGTTTTCATTCAGCCACCTTCAGTGGAGGAATTGCGCAAACGCTTGGTGGGGCGCGGAACAGATGCTCCCGAAGTGATAGAGAGCCGCGTGGCGAAAGCCGAATACGAACTGGGCTTTGCACCGAAGTTCGATACCGTGATTGTGAACGATGACCTGGAGACAGCCAAAGCGGAAGCATTGAAAGTAATCTCTCAATTCTTGAACGAATGAAACAACGTGGAGGAGTGTACAACCAGTTGGCACCGAGGAGGAAGAACAGCCCGAAGCTGAACAAGGCTTTGTTGATTATTAATAGCGTTTTGTTCGTCTGCTCCCTTGTTGTGGGTGTATTGTATATACAGCATGGCGAGCCTCGTTCCAGTATTTCAATGTTTCTTATCTCTGTAGTGACGATTTTCAATGCTTGGGCTGCCTGGCGTGCGTTGCAAAGACGTCCTTTGTAAGGTTGTATATGAATAAGAATAAATGAATATAGGAATCTTCAGCGGCTCGTTCAACCCGATACACATCGGACATTTGGCCCTCGCCAACTATCTTTGCGAATACGGGGACCTGGACGAAGTGTGGTTTATGGTCACCCCCCACAATCCGCTGAAGGAAGAAAACGAACTGATGGATGACAAGTTACGTTTGAAGCTGGTGCAGCTAGCCACTGAGGGTTATCCCAAATTTCGCGCTTCCGATTTTGAATTCCATCTGCCTCGGCCTTCTTATACAGTTCATACGTTGGATGCGCTGAAACGAACTTATCCTCAACACACTTTCCATCTTGTCATTGGTTCGGACAACTGGAGGCTGTTCCACCGTTGGTACAAGTCGGAACGTATTCTTGCCGAAAATCATCTTCTGGTCTATCCTCGCCCCGGCTATCCGGTAGAGGCCGCCTCTTTACCTCAAAATGTGCGGACAGTTTCTTCTCCGGTATTCGAAATCAGCTCCACTTTTATCCGTCGGGCCATGGAGGAGGGGAAAGACGTACGCTACTTCCTGCATCCGGCAGTGTGCGATGAACTCAAACGGATGCAGAATGAATCTTTAAACTGAAATAAATGTCTGTATTTGTACGTGTTTTCATATTTATTTCTTATTTTTGAACGTATCAACCTTGAATGCATGGAAGAGTTTTCTTAATACATAGATATTCCTTAATTTAATAATCCGCTTATGAGAAAAGAACTACTGTTACTGGGAGCATTCGGTATGCTGACGACAGCGACGCTTTGTGCGCAAGAGTTTCATTTGCAACCTACTCCCCAAGAATATATTACGCAAAAAGATTCTGTTGATATTCCCCGACAATACCAGATCCTTTCCGGCAATTCCGTGCAGGACGGACCTGCGTTGCCTTTACTCCGTTCATTGATGCCGGAAGAGGTGCTTGGCGCTTCTTTCCGTGTATATATAGGAGTGAAAGGAGATAAGATTATTAAGAAATACCAACATCGGATTCCACGCAAATCCGAAGGTTATTTCCTGAAAATAGAAAAAGACTGCATCGTCATAGCCGGTGCTGACGAACGGGGAGCGTACTATGGTGTACAGACTCTTGCGCAGTTGCTTGCTTTAGACAAGCTGCCTTTGGCTGAAGTGACGGACTATCCCGATGTTCCCTATCGGGGTGTGGTGGAAGGGTTTTACGGTGCTCCTTGGAGTCAGGAGGCGCGTATACGCCAGCTTGATTTTTATGGTCGGAACAAAATGAATGTCTATATCTATGGACCGAAAGACGATCCTTATCACCGGACTCCCAACTGGCGCAAGCCTTATCCTGCTCGAGAAGGAGAAGAGTTGAAAGTATTGGTGAATAGGGCGAAGGAGAACAATGTTATTTTCTATTGGGCCATTCATCCGGGTCAGGATATTCGCTGGAATGAAGAAGACCGCTCGTTATTGTTGCAGAAGTTCGAAAGCATGTACCAGTTGGGTGTGCGTGGTTTTGCCGTTTTCTTTGATGATATTTCGGGTGAAGGGACAAAGGCGGACAAGCAGGCTGAACTGTTGAACTATATTGATGACCATTTTGTAAAAGTCAAGCGGGATGTTGCGCCGTTAATACTGTGTCCCACGGAGTATAACAAGTCATGGACTGATGTGGAGGGGGGCTATCTCACTACGCTTGGTGATAAGTTGAACGAGGGTATCAAGGTGATGTGGACCGGTGATATGGTAGTTGCTACTATAGATAAGTCTACGCTGGACTTCGTCAATCCGCTGCTGAAACGTAAGGCGTACATTTGGTGGAATTTCCCCGTTTCGGATTATGTACAAGACCATTTGCTGCTAGGGCCGGTTTATGGAAACGGGCTTGATATAAAAGATGATATGTCTGCTTTTGTTTCCAATCCGATGGAACATGCCGAGGCTTCCAAAATCTCTCTGTACAGTGTAGCTGATTATACTTGGAATATGGAGAATTATGATAGTGAAACTTCTTGGAAACATGCAGTCAGAGACCTTATGCCACTTCATGCCGAATATTTGGAAATCTTCGCTGCTCATAATTCCGACCCGGGACAGAATGGACATCGCTTCCGTCGTGAAGAGTCCGTTGCCATTCAGCCTGCTCTCTCTGCCTTGTTGAAAGCCTATCAAGAGAAAAACGAGATAGATGAAGATGCCTATCGGCAGGTAGCTGAGGAATGCCGGAAGATAATCGTTGCCGCTGATGGATTGCTTGCGTCGGGAAATGAGAATCGTCCATTGATAACTGAAATAAGGCCTTGGCTCATTCAGTTCAAACAAGTGGGAGAGTATGGTGCGGAGGTGCTGAACATGATACGCCTGCGCCAGCAGAAGGATGCATTTATAGGTAGCTACGAACACGCCCGCGCCCTGCTGGTGCTGATGGGTGAGACGGATGCCCAATATAAAGCGGGCATAAAGAGCGGCAGCCTGCATCTGATGCCTACTTTCAATGCTTTGTTCGAAGCGGCGACAACGGGCTATGATGCAGCGTTCCATGCCGGGCTTGATACAAAGGCTGTTTATTCTCCCTACACGTTGAAGAGCGACGTGAATCAGTTGGCTTCGCTTCCTATTCAGCAGAAGGGAAAGGTGAATACAATTATTCCGTCCAATGAAGTCATCAACTGGCAGGCAGGCGGTGTGCTGACCATTTCGATGGATTATGCCCGCCAGTTGAGTTCGGTGCTTATCGATTTGGGAGATGCGGAGGTTGCTGATTCGAAGTTTAAACTGGAAGTAACTTCGGATGGCACAAACTGGCAGGCGGTGGATTTGAAGCCGGGATACAGAACGCAGGTGAAGGCATCTCTCAAAGATTTGAGCGTTGCGAAGATGAGGCTGGTGAATGTATCCGACACAGAGCAGAAGGTGTATTTCAAAATGTTCCGTTTTACGGAGAATTGATATGGTTCCTGATTCTTAAAATAGAGTTACGCGCCTGGGACGATGCTCCCCGTTGTTCTTAAGATCGGAATGACGGGGAGCACTTTTTTAGGAAGTTATTCAAGGCATTTGTCCAAGTCGCGGATGATTTGCTCTTTATCCATATTTTGTCCGATGAATACTATCTTCAGCATGCGGTCGCCGTATTGCTCGTCCCAGTCTCTTAGCAATCCCGGTTCTTGGCGCATCAGTTCTATCATGTCTTCTTCGGGGGCGGTGGCATACCATTGTCCGGCTTCAGTTATTTTCTTCTGTATACCTGCTTGTTCAAAGAGGAAGGACATGTCGCGGTTGTGGCTGAAGTAGCAGACACCCTTGGCGCGGATAACGCTGCGGGGCCATTTGGTAGCGACATAGTGGTCGAACTTATGAATGTCGAATGCAGGACGGCGGTAGTAGACAAATGTGCCAATACCGTATTCTTCTACTTCACCTCCTTCGTGATGGTGGTGATGACATTTCTCGTGATGATGTTCGCTTTCATGATGATGTTCATCTTCGTGATGGTAATGCGCCTCTTTTTCCTCCTCTTCGCTTACTTGTTGCTCTATGCCACGAATCCATCCGGCGGAAGTTGCGGCACGTTCAAAGTTAAAGAGGTGGGTATGGATAATCTTATCCAGGTCTACATCTGCATAGTTGCACTCTATAATTTGGGCACCGGGTTGCAAGGTGTGGATAATCTGCCTGATACGTTTTAATTCCTCGGGCTGTACTTCTGCTGCTTTGTTCAGCAGGATAATATTGCAGAACTCAATCTGCTGAATGATGAGGTTCTCTATATCTTCCTTATCAATGCCTTTGCGTGTCAAATCATCTCCGCAAGAAAATTCACTTTGCAGACGTAAGGCGTCCACCACGGTGGTAATGCAGTCTAAGCGGCAAATACCGTATTTAGTATACGCTCCTCCCATATGAGGAATGGAGCAGAGTGTTTGGGCAATAGGCTCCGGTTCACAGATGCCACTCGCTTCAATCACGATGTAGTCGAAGCGTTGCATCTTCATGATTTCGAACATCTGCTCTATCAAGTCTGTCTTCAGCGTACAGCAGATACAGCCATTCTGCAGAGCTACCAGGCTGTCGTCTTTCTTTCCCACCACGCCACCTTTCTGTATAAGGTCTGCATCAATGTTCACTTCGCCTATGTCATTGACGATAACGGCAAACTTAATGCCACGTTTATTAGAAAGAATGTGATTTACCAACGTCGTTTTGCCACTGCCTAGATAACCGGTCAACAGCAGTACGGGGATTTCTATTGTATTCATAATCGTTTGGTTTGCTTCAATGATAATGGTCTTCTTTTATTAACTTCCGCAAAGTTATCTGATTTATGTGATAATGGATTGAAAAAAACAAAATTTTGTTTCTTCTATATTATTAAACAGAAAAAAGGTGAAAAGCTTTGAGCCCCTCACCTTTCTTCTGTTGTAGTTGTACTATGGCTTTAGTTCTTACAGAATCCCTTGCGCCATCATCGCCTTTGCCACCTTCATAAATCCGGCCACATTGGCACCCTTCACGTAATTTACATAACCGTCGGCTTCCGTACCATATTGCACGCAAGCTTCGTGAATGTTCTTCATGATGCTCTTCAATTTCTCGTCCACTTCCTCTGCACTCCAGCTCAACTTGATGGAGTTCTGAGTCATTTCGAGACCGGATACTGATACACCGCCGGCATTGGCTGCCTTACCCGGAGCATACAGAATCTTTGCATCTTGGAATACGCGGATTGCTTCAGGGGTAGAAGGCATGTTTGCACCTTCGGACACAGCCATGACACCATTAGCAATTAGTTTTTTGGCATCATCTCCATTTATTTCATTCTGAGTTGCAGAAGGCAGGGCGATGTCTGCCTTTTCACCCCAAGGACGTGCACCTTCTACGTACTTGACACCCGGATATTGTTCAGCATATTCGCGGATACGTCCACGATAGAGGTTTTTCAGCTCCATGATGTAATCCAACTTTTCGCGGTCAATGCCGTCCGGATCGTATACATAACCGTCAGAATCAGACATGGTCAATACCTTACCACCCAATTCCAATACTTTCTCGGCCGTATATTGAGCTACGTTACCGGAACCGGAAATCAGACAAGTTTTGCCTTTCAAGTCAGTACCCTTAGTCTTTAACATTTCCATCAGGAAGTAGATGTTACCGTAGCCGGTAGCTTCCGGACGAATCAGCGAACCGCCGAACTCACGGCCCTTACCGGTGAAAGTACCCGTAAATTCATGAGCCAGCTTCTTATACATACCGAACATGAAACCTACTTCGCGACCACCTACACCGATATCACCAGCAGGTACGTCTGTTTCAGGGCCGATATGACGCCATAACTCCAGCATGAAAGCCTGAACAAAACGCATGACCTCAGCATTTGACTTGCCGCGCGGAGAGAAGTCCGAACCGCCTTTACCGCCACCCATAGGCAGAGTTGTCAATGAGTTTTTAAATGTCTGCTCGAAAGCAAGGAATTTCAGGATGCTCAGGTTTACAGAAGCGTGGAAACGAACACCGCCTTTATAAGGGCCGATAGCGTTGTTGTGCTGCACACGATAGCCCATGTTGGTTTGTACGTTACCTTTATCGTCTACCCAAGTAACACGGAATTGGTAAACGCGATCGGGGATGCAAAGACGTTCAATCAGATTGGCTTTGTCAAACTCCGGATGCTTGTTATACTCTTCTTCAATCGTAGAAAGAACTTCTTCTACTGCTTGATGATACTCCGGTTCGTTGGGGAACCGTCTTTTCAGGTCTTCTAATACCTTAGCTGCATTCATAATCTATTTCTTTTATTGGTTGCTACTATATGTTACCTAAAACAATTCGATTTTCGGTTTGTTTCCTTTTCCTCTCATTGCGGTTGCAAAAGTACACATAAAAATGAAACGAGCAAACATTTTATAAAGAAAATGCGGTATAAAACAACAATTTTATTGTTTTATACCGCAAAATGGAATAAAAAGATATTATTTATCCTCTTTTTAGAGACTTTATGACGGGAATAAATACTAAAGCCGCCGAAATGGCAAGCGTTAGGATGATTGGACCGTCAATTCGTTCGACAGATATCAAAACAATGTAGCAAAGTGCTGCCCAAAGCAGCATAATGCAAACTATTTGGAATTTTGATAACGGTCGTTTCATTTGGCTGCTTTCTTTTTGTCTACGATAGCATCGATAACTGCCACTGCGGTGATATTCACGATATCTCGCACGGAGCTTTCAAAATCGGTAAAGTGGATAGGCTTGTTCAATCCCATTTGGATAGGACCAATCAGTTCGGCATCTGTATCCATGGCCTGCAACAGTTTGTAAGCAGAGTTTGCAGAACTCAAGTTCGGGAAAATCAGTGTGTTTACGTCTTTTCCTTTCAAGCGCGTAAACGGATACTTGGCATCACGCATTTCGCGGTTCATGGCGAAATTCACCTGCATTTCTCCGTCAATGGCAAGGTCAGGATAGTTTTGTTGCATATAATCCACTGCTTCGTGTACACTTACCGGACTTCCTTCCTTATCCGCACCGAAGTTGGAGTAACTCAACATGGCCATTACCGGTGTATGATTGAAGAAGCGGACGGTATATTCCGACAGCTTGGCAATGTCAATCAGCGTTTCGGCATTGGGATGACGGTTAATCAGCGTATCTGCCAGGAAGTATGTGCCTTTCTTGGAGTTCAGAATATGCATGGTGCCGAAATGCTTGTATTCCGGACGGATGCCGATGACTTCCTTGGCAACCTTGATGGTATTGCTGTATTTGGTGTAAAGACCTGTGATGAAAGCGTCTGCTTCACCCGTTTCCACCATCATCATACCGAAGTAGTTACGTTCGAACATTTTGTCGTTGGCTTCTTCGTAAGTGGCTCCTTCGCGGGCACGTTTTTCAGATAGGATGCGGGCATAGCGTTCACGGCGCGGCGCTTCATCCGGATGACGCAGATTTACTATCTCAATACCTTCAAGGCTAAGGTCTAGTTCTTTTGCCAGCTTCTCGATAGCTTCGTCGTTGCCCAATATAATAGGATGACAGATACCTTCAGCCTTGGCTTCCACAGCAGCTTTCAGCATATTGGGGTGGATGCCTTCGGCAAATACCACACGTTGTGGGTTGCGGCGGGCGGTGTCGTAGAGTTGGCGGGTCAGTTTGCTTTCGTAACCCATCAGCTCGCGCAGTTGCAGGCGGTAGGCATCCCAGTCTTCGATGTCTTTGCGGGCTACACCGCTTTCCATGGCGGCTTTGGCCACAGCGCAGGACACTTCGGTGATGAGGCGCGGGTCAACCGGTTTCGGGATGAAGTATTCGGGACCGAAGGTGAAGTTGTTTACATGGTATGCTTCATTCACAACATCGGGCACGGGCTGCTTGGCAAGGTTGGCAATGGCGTGCACGGCAGCAATTTTCATGGCTTCGTTGATGGCTTTTGCCTGCGTGTCGAGGGCACCGCGGAAGATGTAGGGGAAACCGATTACATTATTAATCTGGTTAGGATAGTCGGAGCGACCGGTGGACATCAGTACGTCCGGACGTGCTGCCATGGCGTCTTCGTAAGAGATTTCCGGAGTAGGGTTGGCAAGGGCAAACACGATGGGATGGTCTGCCATGCTGCGAACCATGTCCTGGGTCAACACATTACCTTTTGACAGTCCGAGGAATACATCGGCGCCTTTGATGGCTTCTGCCAGAGTATGTACATCGCGACGGTCGGTGGCAAAGTAACGTTTCTGCTCGGTCAGATTCTCGCGATCGCTGGTAATGACTCCCTTACTGTCCAGCATCAGGATATTCTCACGGCGTGCACCGAGCGCTTCATACAGTTTGGTACATGAGGTGGCGGAAGCCCCGGCACCGTTTACGACGATTTTCACTTCCTCTATCTTCTTGCCTGCCACTTCCAGGGCGTTCAGCAATCCTGCGCTGGAGATGATGGCGGTGCCGTGCTGGTCGTCGTGCATCACGGGGATGTCCAATTCCTCTTTCAGGCGGCGTTCTATTTCGAAACATTCGGGTGCTTTGATGTCTTCCAAGTTGATACCTCCGAATGTTGGGGCAATAGCCTTGACAGCTTCGATGAACTTGTCGGGGTCTTTTTCATTTACTTCGATGTCGAATACGTCGATACCTGCATAAATTTTGAACAACAGACCTTTACCCTCCATGACGGGTTTGCCGCTGAGGGCGCCAATATCGCCCAGGCCGAGCACGGCGGTTCCGTTGGAGATGACAGCTACCAGATTGCCTTTTGCTGTATATTTATATGCATCTTGCGGGTTTTTCTCAATTTCGAGGCACGGTTCTGCAACGCCCGGAGAGTAGGCGAGAGAAAGATCGGTTTGTGTACTGTAAGGCTTGGTGGGTACTACTTCAATCTTACCCGGTTTGCCTTGCGAATGGTAGAGCAAGGCTGCTTCTTTGGTTATTTTAGCCATGGTAGAATAGTTAAATTGGTTATAATTTGGCTGCAAATGTAGGTATAAAAGTTCTAAATTGTAGCTCGCTGTCAATAAAATCTATTACTTTTATCAGTTAATTAGCTTAAAATGCTTATTTTTGGCATCAGATTTTAGAAATTACCCCCATTTATTAACTTAACACATGAGTTGCATGAGAATTTTGAAACTTCCTCTGGCAGGATTATTATTTTGTGTAATGGCACTATTTGCTGGATGTAAAACGAGTAATGAACCTAAGGCACCGGTTGCTCTGACCTGGGAAATGGGTGCAAGTGACATCGAACCCGGATATTATGAGAATACCTTTATTCTCAAGAATATCTCTCAAAAACCTCTAAAAAAGAACTGGACGATTTACTATTCACAGCTTCCCCGAGGGGTGAAGCAGGAAGGAGCCTCTGAAGTGAAGGTAGAGGTAGTGAACGGTAATTTTTTCAAAATGTATCCGACAGACGAATTTGCTCCGCTGGCTCCCGGTGATTCCATGCGGATTACTTTCCTTTGCACTTACAAGCTGGACCGGAACTCCCATGTACCGGAAGGAACTTATTGGGTGGAGACTGTGGATGGTAAAGAGGGCAGTCCGTTGCCCGTGGCTTTGAAGGCGCTGCCGCTTCCTTCTCCCGAGTCAATGAGCGGCTATCCGGATGCGACTAAGATTTATGAATCCAATCTTCGCTTGGCTGGTGCTCCTGCTTTGGTGCAGTCAGACATTCTTCCGTCTGTAAAGAAAGCGGTAGCCATTGAAGGCGATAATGTCGTATTGGAAGGTAAGGTAGCTTTGGCATTTCCGGAGAACTTTGCCGGTGAAGCCAAGTTGCTGAAAGAGAAACTGACTGGTTTGTATGGTTTGGAAGTTGTCGGAAATGCTTCCGTGAAGATTGTGCTGGAAGAACTGCTTGATAGGAAGGAGGCCGTAAATGATGAATATTATACTATCAATATAGGTGACAACCTGATAAAAATCAGTGCTGCCACTCCTCATGGCATTTTTAATGGTACACAGACACTTTTGTCAATGTTGAAGGACAAGCAGACACCTTATTTGCTGGAGGCAGTCTCCATCCGGGATTATCCGGACTTGGCATATC
>ENA-ORUB01004309-ORUB01004309.1-human-gut-metagenome-genome-assembly--contig:-NODE-4309-length-11079-cov-2.497914_pt1 | contig 11079 bp, 8 predicted proteins | sample MGYA00241918_ERZ509200 | MGnify/ENA primary metagenome ERZ509200 (study PRJEB26280, sample SAMEA2338853) | human gut metagenome | biome: human gut; feature: human-associated habitat; material: faeces... | reverse complement strand
AATATCCCGGTCCAAAGCGGTATATGCCGACAACTTCGTTCCACTCGCGTCGATCACAGCCCGTACCGCATCACTGTCCACGCCATCTGCCAGCTTGTACCATATCTCATATGGAGAAATCTTGAAGCTCTGCACCGTTTTCGCATAGTTTGCGACGATCAGATAATGCTCGGTTTCTTCTCCATCCTCATATGTATACTGTACAAAACCCGGCCACGCATCTACAACCGCTACAACCTTTCCGCTGATCGTACCGCGCACCGTCTCCTTCTTCATCACGGAATCCCCATATCTGGAACAATCCACAACATCCCCCACTTTGACCTCCAGTGCCGCTGCCAGATTCTTCGACAGAATCACACCATTTTCCTGCTGTGCCAGTTCATTTAAATATGTATACCAATGAACGTCTCTGTTTAGTTCCTCCTGCAAATACGCAGTCTCACCAAAATCTTTTGTATGGATTCCCATGAACTCACAGTTAGCAATCTTCGTTTTTCCCCGGCTTACCGATATATTGTTGGTTCGGATTACCTTTGCCATGCTCGTGCAAAGTCCCTGCTTGACCGGCTCGTCATATTTGACCGGATCTGGCTCCACATAGTTATAGTCGATATCATTGGCAGACACATAAAATGCCTGCATCTTCCATGTCTCCTGCAAACGGATATCGGCTCCATCTGCATAGCGGATCCGGTTTTCATAGTTCTGGTTGATCGTGCGCGCCGCATTGGCATTGAACAGTCCCATCGCCACGGTCAGAATCAAAAATACCGAGATAAAGCCCTGCTTGCGGAAGTTCCGCGTGATCTGTAAGAACGACGCGTACACTGCCGGACGCCACTTTTTTCTGCCGATATGATAGACAAGCTGCACAAGATAATGCAGCAACCGCAGCACAACAAGTCCCATCGCCACGATAAACAATACAGAATCCAAGAAGATCAACGGATCCATCTTCGCCCCAAGCAGTGCCCGTGCACGGATCTTATCAATCTCCTGGTTGAAATTGTGAAGCAGATAGATTGAAACGCCAAGCAACACGATATCCAGAAAATATTTTTCCCAGAACATCTTCTTGTTGATCTTCTGATCAGATTTTTGCTGTACGATCGATACCCCGGAATGAATCACGACCGGAATCAGGATGAACAGAATTCCAACGGCAGACGCCGCCAGTCCATAGACAAGCATCACTGGTGTAAAATGATACATCGAAAGATTCCCGGCATGGAATGTCAGGAAATCTGTGGTCGATGCAGCCAGCTTACAAAGTCCATATCCAAGTGGCGTTCCAATCAGCATTGCCACCAGACAGAGAATACACGCCTGCAACGCATAGAGCGCTACAATCTGGCTGCGGCGGTATCCCCGGCTCCGCATCATGGCGATCTCGCCCTGTTCTGTGTCGATGATCTGTCCAGTCACCATATAGATAAATGCAAGCACCAGACCAAGCAACGGAAGCTCCAATACCCAGAGCGTGATATCTATCGTTTTCTTGTCCTTCTGGTACTGCTTGAGCAGATTCAGGAACGAATCGGTAAAGCTCTCATCCTCCTTATGAAATTGCTCGATATAATATTGCACATCTGCTACATTCTTCTGATTGATCTTCGTATAATCAAGCAGCACATTGGTCGCATAGTTGATCTTTTCCGGTGCAAACTGCTTCACGATGGCATCAAAGGTTTCCTCACTTACAAACATCTCCTGTTCCATCGTATTCGGTGCTGTATACCAGAAGGTGTCTGTGCTGTCCGCCTCCTTGAAGATACCACAGATCTGCAGCTTCAGCGTTTCCCCGTCTGCATCTGTCCAAAGTGGGAATTCCAATGTCTCACCGACTGTAAAGCCGCAGGCATCCATCACACTCTCGGACAACATACAGCCATACAGATTCCCAGCATACGCATCGTAGTCCTCGCCGACAAGCACCTGTGTATGTGCCAGCATATCCGGCATATACGATACCTTCAGATATTTTCCTTTTCCACCATATGCGCCCTGTGCGGACTGTTCATCCAGCGTCAGAATAGTCTGCGTATTCACCGCCTTTATGGATCCAAGATATTTCTCCCATGTCTGCTGATACCCTTTCACACCGTCGAGCACAGCCGCAGCTGTCTGACGCTTCTCCGTCACATAAGCACCTGTTCTTCCGATCACCGTCGGATATGCCTCTGCTTCCTCACCTGCATTATGAAAGCTGTCCAGCAGCATCTTGTTGAGCGAGCCTGCCTTGAACATTGGCTGACAGGAAACCGCCGCCACAAGAAAGACAAGTCCCAGAAGCAGGCAGGTCGTCAACCATTTTTTGTTTTTAATTTTTTGTAAAACGAACCGTATCATCTTTTACTCCTCTTCCTCTGAAACTGGTCCCGCCAGTATATCTCCCTCCGAAATACCATTAAATATACATGCCACTACATCGCCCTTTTTATATTTGGATGTATCCTGTGCGCTGTTGCAGATTGCTGCATCCACATATTGTTTCTCGATATTTCCATCTACGATTTTCCACACATAATAGAAATCCCCGGATGTCTCCTTGCCTGAGTTCGCCTTCTCTGTGTAGAGCGCATCTGCCGGAATCGTGTACACATCCGAATAAGAAATCAGCGGATAGGAAATTATCTGACTTCCGGTCATATCCTCCACGGATGCGTTCCCGTCTAATTTCACATAGTACATCCGGCTGTCGTCCGTCAGACTCTGCGTGATATAGACACGATTCCCTACCGTCGTGACATAATACTCTTCCTTTGTTCCTTCCGTGATTCCGTTAGAACCACAGATGATGCCCTGTATCGTCTTTCCACTTTCCTCATCCTGCACCGATACAGGTGTCCCGTTCGCAACCTTGCTGTTTCCACCATACAATGCCAATTTCTCCTTCACCGGCGTATCAATCGCCAGAATATCCGAGTCAAGCTCCAGCTTGCCTCCGGTGTCTCTCCAGAAATCCAACACCTCGCCCTCCTGCTCAGCGCAGATTGACATAACACCTGTTCCGTCATTGTTACAGCTTGCCTCCGTATATGCTTCCTCTGACTGCTTGAGCTGATATGTATAATCCAGCGTCTGTATCTGAAAATCCAGATTCTCAATCTGAATATCGACATCCAGCATAGATGAAAGATTCGGATTTGCCTGTTCTTCTGCATCACCGTCGGTTGCTTTCTGTGCATCCGTACCGGTTGCAAGTGGTGTCTGTCCGGCAGTCAACGCTGCCTGCTTTTCCTGTTGCAGCGACCGAAGTGTATTCTCATGTGCCTGCACTGCTTTCGTGCGATTTTCTTTCATATCCTCAATTCCTGACCGCATCTCCGCCAGCTTCGCGCTGCCTTCATTCGTTCGAACCTTGAGTAACACATCGCCCTTTTGCACATAATCTCCATTGGATACACAGATTTCCTGAATTGTACCTTCATATGGAGATGTGTAATTGATCCGCATCGTATCTGCAATCGCATAGCGGTTTGTATAAAACATCGAATCATAATTCGTTGGGGCACTTACCGTATATTCCTCATATGCATCCGGCCATGCAGCCTCTGATGTATAATACACTTTTTCTCCCTCAGAAAGCCCGGATATCACCTCTGTATTTACCGTGTCACTGACTCCTGTCTCAATGTAGCGCTGTTCGCGCTGCTCCCCATTTTTTACATAGACAAATGATCCCTGATCGTCCTCATAGATAGAATCGTTTCCGACATACAGGACATCTTCCACGCGGTCTCTGACGAGATAAACGGCGATTACAGAACCGACTGGCGCGCTCTTTTGAGCATCCTCATACTGCATTCGAAGTGCCGGATATTTCTGCTGATTTTCAGCTGTCAGGCGCTCCTGTGTTGTATAGGCATACTCCCGAAGCGAAATTTTCGCGCCATCCTGTATCGTATAATAACGGTCGTATTTCTCCAGAAGCTTGTCTTTGATCGTTGTATTCTGTATCTGAATATATGTATCCTCATAATCTGCAATCGTGATAACATTCATCGAGCTTGTAACCTGATTGCCATATGTAAACTGACGCACATAAGAAACATACCCGCTTGCAGTTGCCTTGAGGGTTCCATCTTCAATGATCTCCTGCTGCTTCTGAATCTGATCATCGTAATCGGCAAGCTGGTGCTTGTAAAGCAGTTCATCATAATTGGCATTTTCCTGTTCCGTCTCGATCTCTTTTCCTGTTTTCGCAGCACTGTCAGAATCTCCCAGTTGATTTTCTCCCGCCTGTTTTAGATTCAGCTTCTGTATCGTGAGCTGTTGTTTCTGCACCTCCAGCTCACGTTTTTGCACGAGCAGACTCCGGGCTTCTTCCAGATCCTGTTTTGCCTTTTGTGCCGCTTCCAGATCCGCAGTAGCTACCACCTGTCCAGCTTCCACATAATCTCCAACGTCGACAAGGACTTCTGCCACGCTGACCTGTGTCGTCCAGAACACCGCATGTTCTGTTGGCACGATCGATCCATATGCGATTTTCAGATCGCCTACATCTCCCACAGATACTTCCCGGTACGATTCCGTTCCAGATACCGGTTCCAGCAAAGCTGGCGCATCTGCATATTTCGTTCCACAGGCAACCAGAGAGACCGCGCAGAGTACACTCATCAAAAATCCCAGCTGTCGTTTTAGTTTCTGTCCGATTCTCATTTTGCAATCACCACCTTGTCGCCCTCTTTTAAACCATCTTCAATCACTGTATAGCCATCAATCGTTGCCCCAGTCTGCACCTGTACGCCATGTCGGAATCCGTCTTCATCCAGCACATAGACGTAATTGTCATTTCCCACATACACGATTGCATCCTCTGGTACATACAGGACATTCTTGAGCACATTTTTCTCGATCTCCAGATTCAGTGAATCCGAGCTTGGCCGTTTCGCTGAGTCAACCAATGTAAATGTAAGCTGCCGTTTCATCCCGGCATCCGTATCCGACGCCAGCACATCAATCGCTGTCAATCTGACCTCATAGCTTCCAACGCCAAAAGTTGCCGTAAATGTCTGTCCTACCTCAAACGCATAATCATCCTCTGTCGTCGTAGTATAATTGTCCGAGCCATACAGGATCGTTACAACTGCATCTCCGGCATACACGGTTCCATAATCAAGCATATCCGACAGGCTGCTCACAATGCCGCTTCCCTCTGCCTTAATCGTATAAGCTTCCAGTCTTGCGTCCAGATCTTTGATGTACAGTCCTGCAATCTCCTGGTCTTTCTTTAACTGCTCGATACTCTCCTGGTGTTCATCTGTCTGATTAATTGCATCCAGCTTCGTATAATGGTCGATCAGAAGCGCATCCTCTTCCACACGGTTTTCATACTGTCTTCGTTCCTCCGTTATATCCTCCGAAGAGAAGGTGACAAGTGTGTCTCCATTTTGCACGACATCTCCAACATGGACAAATACCTGATCAACCTCCATCTCATCATGATCAGGATAGTATTCTTTCCGTTCAAACTGTTCTGATTTCAATCGCAGATCGAGCACCGGCGCAATGTCTCCATGCACGACTGGCTCGGTTGTGTATGTAATTTTCTCATATTCCGGTATCGTGATCACAAGATCATCCGTCTGGGTTTTGCCGGCACATCCGCTGAGCAGTCCCACACAGAGTACCATCACGGCTGCCATTCGTCTTTTTCTTATCTTTCTCACCACAATCTCCTCACAGTATCCTTTATTTTACTGTTCTTATCTTACCATGAAAATGTATCTAATTTGTATCAATTCGTATATATTATGACAAAAAAGAACTCCAATCTGCGGAAATCCGCAAATTGGAGTTTTATACGTTCTTCTTACTCTACAACGTAAGGGATAAGAGCTACGTGTCTTGCTCTCTTGATTGCAACTGTAAGTGCACGCTGATGCTTTGCACAGTTACCAGTAATTCTTCTAGGAAGAATCTTACCTCTTTCAGAGATGTATCTCTTAAGCTTGTTTGTATCCTTGTAATCAATTACTGCATTCTTCTCTGCACAGAATACACAGACCTTTTTTCTTCTACGAATTGGTCTTCTCTTCATAGGAGCGTCTGGACGATCGCTCTTCTCTGTCTTATTGTAAGCCATTACTAATTACCTCCATTTAATTTCCTTACTTAAATGGTAAATCGTTGCCTGTCAATCCTGTTGGAATATCCATGAATCCATCTGCACTGGCATTACCAGGTGCTGGTCTGTCTTCCTGCTGATATCCACCGCCGTTGTTTCCAGATGCATTCTTGCTCTCTGCAAACTCCTGCTCTTCTACGACAACTTCTGTTGTATAAACTTTATTGCCGTCCTTATTGGTATAGCTGCCTGTCTGAATACGACCTGTAATCGCAATCTTTGTACCCTGCTTCAAATACTTCTCAGCAAACTCTCCGTTTCTGCCAAATGCAACACAGGAGATAAAATCTGCTGTCTGCTCATTTCCAGAATTGTCTCTTCTCTGGAATCTACGGTCAACTGCAAGTGTATATCTTGCGATTGCTAAAGGCTCTGCAGCCTGTGAATATCTAACTTCCGGATCACGAGTTAAACGACCCATCAAAATTACTTTGTTCATCGGAAATCCTCCTAACTATTACTCTGCGTCCTGTCTAACACAAAGATATCTGAGAACAGATTCCATAATACGAACACTTGCTTCGATCTGAGCTGGAGCTTCAGCGTTTGCATCAAACTGGATGAAGTAGTAGAAACCTTCCTTCATCTTCTGAATCTCGTATGCTAATCTCAGCTTGCCTTTTTCGTCAACGTTTGTGATTGTGCCGCCTGCCTTCTCGATAATAGCCTTAGCCTTATCTACAACAGCAGTTCTTGCGTCATCATCAATCTTTGCGCTAACAACCAACGCCAATTCATACTTGTTCATGTTATTGCACCTCCTTATGGTCTATTGGCCTCCGAACTGGTCGGAAGCAAGGAATATAAAAATATATCACAGAGTTAGATATTACCATACGGAATTTTATTTTGCAAGCAATTTTTTCAGAATTTCTCATTTTTTTCGTCGTTATTTCGCGAAATAACATGCAAAGCTCTCGCTTACACCCGACTGTTGTATTAATATAGTATTTATGTTACATTAAATCATAGTAACTACTATATACCATAGGAGGGTTTTATTACAATGAAAGATGAAACAAAATGCCTGCATGCAGGCTATACACCAAAGAATGGCGAGCCTCGTGTTCTGCCTATCGTCCAAAGTACAACGTATGTGTACGAATCTGCCGCAGAAGTTGCCGGCATCTTTGATGATCCAACAAAAGGACTCTGTTATTCCCGTTTTGCCAATCCAACAGTCATGGCAGTCGAGGAGAAAATTGCAGCCCTGGAAGGTGGTGTCGGTGCCATGTGTACCACTTCCGGACAGGCAGCTACCTTGCTTTCCATCTTAAATATCTGTCAGGCTGGTGACAGCATCATCAGTACCCCTGAAATCTACGGCGGCACGATCAATCTGTTCTCTTTCACTTTGAAGAAGCTTGGCATTGAATGTATCTACGTGGATAAAAATATGTCTGACGATGAGATCAAGGCCTGTTTTAAAGAGAATACAAAGCTCGTGTTTGGCGAGACAATCGCAAACCCGGCGCTGACTGTATTTGATATTGAGCGTTTCGCAAATATTGCACATGCAATGGGAGTTCCATTGATCGTAGACAACACATTTGCAACTCCGATTCTCTGTAAACCTTTTGACTTCGGTGCTGATATCGTCGTACATTCCACAAGTAAATATATGGATGGACATGCCGTTCAGATCGGCGGTGTCATCGTAGACAGCGGCAAGTTCAACTGGGATAATGGCAAGTTCCCAGAGCTTGTCGAGCCTGACGAATCCTACCATGGAACCTGCTATACAAAATCTTATGGCAATATGGCATATATCGTCAAGGCAAGAATGCAGCTCATGCGTGACTTCGGTGTATATCCAGCCGCACATTCTGCATTCCTGTTGAATCTCGGATTAGAGACTCTTCCAGTTCGTATGAAGCAGTATACAGAAAATGCAATGGCAGTTGCAGAATACCTTGAAAAGAGTGACGCAGTTGTCAGTGTCAGTTGTCCAGCACTTCCTTCTGATCCAAACCATGCACTTGCAGAAAAATATCTCGGTGGCAAATCCTGCGGTGTTATCTCCTTTATCATCAAGGGCGGACGTCCGGCTGCGGCAAAATTCATGGATTCATTAAAGCTTGCCTCCAACGAAGTGCATGTTGCAGATATCCGTACCTGTGTCCTGCATCCAGCAAGTGAAACACATCGCCAGTTATCCGACGAGCAGCTTGTTGCAGCTGGTATTGATGCTGGTATGGTTCGTTTCTCTGTTGGTCTGGAGAACATCGATGATATCTTAGAGGATTTAGACGCCGCATTAAAAGCAGCTATGGAATAATTGATAGATTCTGTATCCATAAAAAAGGGTTGAAACAACTATGTTTCAACCCTTTTTCTTATCCTGCTTATATCTGTAATTCCAAAACACTTCCGAGGATTGCTTTCGGTTCCTTCACTTTCCGCTCTTCCGCATAGAATGCTTTGTTGTAATCCTGCAATTTCTGCATTGCGATCGGCTTGTCCACTTCCTCATACATCTGTGCATTCTTTGCACTAACCAGATTCGCCATACTAATAAAGCCAGGTTCAATCGCAATACCGCTGTCTTCTACCGGTGTGTCCGACTCCTTCGCCGGTCCCCACCATTTCATACCGATGGTATCTGCGTATTCTTCCGTTGGTGTCTCACACAGAAACTCCAACGCATACTGTTCTACCTGCTGCTTCGTACACACGATCTTCTTGCACCCAGTCACATGTCCTTTTTCATCCACGCGTCCAATCATCGCTGGATACGTGTCTACACTATTCAGATAATGACAATCAATCTCATGCATCCGTAGCTCTGTACGCTTGATGCCGCGTCGTTTCAGCAAAACTGCGATATCCGGTCGCACATTCATCATCCAACGTGCAAGCGGATTTCGATATTCGCGTTCTTTTCCAGACCATCCATTGATATGCTTTCCAAGATCGAACCCCGGATTTTCTATATCCAGTTCCTTATCCAGATTGTAAATCTCCGCAGCATTCACTGCCTTGGCATCTACATCCTCAAGCATCGCCCCCTGCGCCTCTTCACCTGCATACAGTGCACGTAACTTCCGGTTTGCAAATGTCACAAGCTTCCGGTTGAATTCAGCTTTACTGTCCGCATAATTGAAGTAATCACGCAGGAACGCCGGCATATAATATGCCTGCATTACTTCGTAAGTCTTATTTGTAAAATTGTCAGAATCGATCTTGACACGTTTGCATCCGTTCAAAATCTGGAACAGATACGCGGAAAACTGAGCTTCATCCCTACACAGGGAGCGCTCTCCATTTATATAGTCATTGATCAATATGTCCATATGTTTTACCACCATTTATTTTTATCTTAGTTCCCAAAAGTATGTATACCGAGCTTTGCGGCTGATCCCTTTGAGAAGTGCCAGTACATTGGTGAACCGTCACATTCCAGTACCACATAAACTGTTTTATCTTCCGATACATCACTAAAATCCAGATCCGGATAATTCTCTCGGATATCCGGTGCATCACCGTTCGATGCAGTAAATGTACCTGTGTAAGTTCCACCATACTCTTCATCGTTCGATACAAGCGATACAGTTACCTCTCCATCAAACAATCCATCTACCAGATTACCAGAACGGGTTACCGTTACAAGCTCATCGCCAGCGTCCTCGTTGACAGATGTCTCAGTACCTGCACCGTTCGGTTTATCGTTGCTCCATGCACCTTCATAAACCAGATATGCCTGATTATAACCATCCATCTTGACGAACATCGTTCCCTGTCCACTTCGCACACCGTTCTCGTAATCACCATAATAGAAGTAATAACCAGAACTCAACAAAGTAGAATATGTGTAAACGCCCGCAGCTTTTCCTGTATAGGAGCTGTCATAGCCATCCGTTGCATAAACATAAGAATCACCGTCCATATTTGCAACAACTGTACTTGCATTATCGGAACCATCCACGTCCATCATGCCTGCATAATCGGAAGCTGACATCAGGCTGATTACCTGCTCCATCAGATCATGTTTGGCTGTCATCAACGCACGCTCTGACTCAATCTTCTCTGTATAAGAAGAGAAGTCCACATCCGACATGCTGTCCGCATATGTATTGATAAAGGATTCTGCCTGATCATACTGCTGTGCATCCATCATATCATCCAAAACAGCATATGCACATGCCTTTCTTCCACTCAGAGCCGACTCATTCGTACTGTCGAGATCCAAAGCATCTCCATAAGCAGCAATCTTATTTTCATAATCAGAGTTATCCATTGCATCGGCACGGTCTACATATGCAGTTACGAGGTTCTTCTTCAGACCGTTGTCATTTGTCAGGTTATACCCTTCCTTATATGCATCGATCAGAGAATCCGTATCACTGTAAAGATCATCTGCGTATTCATAGAATGCTACGATATCCTCACTGTTCTCTGTTACTTTATCTGCATCAAAGCCCGTGATTGTTGTACGGAACTCTGTGAAATTCTCTCTTGCCCCATCGCTTTCACCGGCACTAATCTGTGCGGATAACAAACCGTTCATAGCCGGAACCCGGTCATCAAAGATACCAAGTGCTGCTTCATACGCCGTGACAGCTTCTTCGTAATTGCTGTCTGTCATCGCCTTCTCAGCAACATCCATCTTCCTCTCATACCGTTTCTCTGGCGTAAAGAACAGGAAATATGCGCCTGCGCCCAGTGCCAATACCACAACGACGCAGATAGCCACGATCAGACCTGTCTTTTTCTTCTTTGGTGAACCATCTTTGTTTACTTTTGGCTGTTTTGGTACCTTCGGTTTTTTCTCCTTCGGAGCTTTCGGTGGTTTCGGCGCCTTTGGCGGCTTTCCACCATTCATCGGCGGCATCTGTCCGTTATTCGGCATCATACCCATCGGTGCTCCCATTGATCCATTTGGCATCTGTCCCATTGGTGCTCCCATCGGTCCATTCTGCATCTGTCCCATTGGCGCTCCCATCGGT
>ENA-ORUB01004294-ORUB01004294.1-human-gut-metagenome-genome-assembly--contig:-NODE-4294-length-11108-cov-2.292590_pt1 | contig 11108 bp, 9 predicted proteins | sample MGYA00241918_ERZ509200 | MGnify/ENA primary metagenome ERZ509200 (study PRJEB26280, sample SAMEA2338853) | human gut metagenome | biome: human gut; feature: human-associated habitat; material: faeces... | reverse complement strand
ACTCAGCAGCTTCCTTAACAGCCTTATCGATATCTTCATCAGACATATTAGAACCTGCTGTGATTGTAATATGCTGTTCCTTACCTGTTCCTAAATCCTTAGCAGATACATTTACAATACCGTTGGCATCGATATCGAATGTAACTTCAATCTGAGGTACGCCACGTCTTGCCGGCGGAATACCATCCAGTCTGAACTGTCCAAGGGACTTGTTATCCTTCGCGAACTGTCTTTCACCCTGTACAACGTTGATATCAACGGCTGTCTGGTTATCTGCTGCTGTTGAGAAAATCTGACTCTTCTTTGTAGGAATTGTTGTATTTCTCTCAATCAGTCTTGTAGCGATACCACCCATTGTTTCAATAGAAAGTGACAGTGGTGTAACATCCAGAAGAAGGATTTCACCGGCACCGGCATCTCCTGCTAACTTACCACCCTGGATAGAAGCACCGATAGCAACACATTCATCAGGATTTAAAGTCTTGCTTGGTTCATGACCTGTGAGCTGTTTTACCTTATCCTGTACAGCAGGAATTCTTGTAGAACCACCGACTAAGAGTACCTTTGAAAGGTCTGAAGCGGTAAGACCTGCATCATTTAATGCGTTACGTACAGGTTCTGCTGTCTTTTCAACCAGTTCATGTGTTAATTCATCAAATTTAGCTCTTGTAAGAGTCATATCAAAATGCTTTGGACCTTCTGCTGTTGCAGTAATATATGGCAGGTTGATATTGGTTGTTGTAGCGCTTGATAATTCCTTCTTAGCCTGTTCTGCTGCAACCTTTAATCTCTGGAGTGCCATTGTATCCTTAGAAAGGTCTACGCCTTCCTTTGCCTTGAAGTCCTCTAACATATACTGTGTGATTACATTATCAAAGTCATCACCACCGAGTCTGTTGTTACCTGCTGTTGCAAGAACTTCGATAACGCCATCACCGATTTCGATAATAGACACATCGAATGTACCACCACCGAGGTCATATACCATAATCTTCTGTTCGTTTTCGTTATCAAGGCCGTAAGCTAAAGCTGCAGCTGTCGGCTCGTTGATAATTCTCTTTACATCAAGACCTGCAATCTTACCGGCATCCTTTGTTGCCTGACGCTGTGCATCGTTGAAATAAGCAGGAACTGTGATAACGGCTTCCGTTACCTTTTCACCTAAATAGTTTTCAGCATCAGCTTTTAACTTCTGTAAAATCATGGCTGAAATTTCCTGTGGTGAGTACTTCTTACCTTCGATTTCCACCTTGTAATCAGTACCCATATGCCTTTTAATAGAAGAAATTGTCTTGTCTGCATTTGTTACAGCCTGACGCTTTGCAGGATCACCAACAAGTCTTTCTCCGTTCTTTGTAAATGCAACAATTGAAGGTGTTGTTCTAAGACCTTCTGTGTTTGCGATAACAACCGGCTTACCGCCTTCCATAACTGCTACGCATGAGTTTGTAGTACCTAAGTCAATACCAATAATCTTTCCCATAGTTATCTTCCTTTCTTAAGGGCTTCTGCCCATCATTTACTGATTAATTTGCAACCTTTACCATTGAATGGCGGATTACGGTTTCTCTGTATGTGTAACCCTTTTCGAATTCTTCGACGATAATCCCTTCACCGACTGAATCATCTTCCACATGCATCACTGCATTGTGCAGTTCAGGATTAAATTCCATGCCGAGTGCTTCAATCGGCTTGACATCAGAATCTTCTAACATCTTCATGGTCTGCTTATAGACCATATCCATGCCCTTCGCAAATGGTGTTTCTCTTTCTTCTTCTGAAATCGAATTGAAACCTCTTTCAAAGTTATCAACGATTGGAAGAAGCTTCTTAATCATATCGGAAGCACCCATTTCAAACATGGAAGACTTTTCCTTCTCAGTTCTCTTTCTGAAATTATCAAATTCCGCCATCTGGCGTTTTACTTTATCCTGAAGTTCTTCAATCAATGCGTCCTTCGCATCCTTTTTCTTTGTATCTATTCCATCGGCAGACTGCGATTCGGATGATTGACTCGCTTCCTTCGGATTTTCGGCATCAGTGTTTTCTTTCTGTGCCTGCGTGCCATCGTCTTCTGCTCCAGCAGTTTTAGCGGCATCAGCGTCTTTTTCTGTCATCTTTACATCATCGACAGACTCTTTGCTATTTTTCTTTTCTTCTTTTTTAGACACTTTCTTACCAACCTTTCCTATGTTTTCTTAAAAACCTCGTCCATCTGCGTCTGGATTGTCTTTAACGATTCTACAACCTTTTCATAATCCATCCGCTTTGGTCCGATAATTCCGATTGTCCCTTTCAAACCGTCCTGCAATTCATAGGTTGCCGTAACAACACTGCAGTCCTTCATGGAAGCAACCGGTGTTTCATTTCCTATATATACCTGAATACCATGGTCGTCCGCTTCTTTGTCTTTCCCCGACTGCTGGTCTGCAATCAATCCTGAAAGACTCTGCTTTTCTTCCAAAGTATATATAAGCTCACTGTTTTTCTTCAAATGCACTGATGATCTCCTGTGCACTCTGGTTATCACTCAGCTCCGGATATTTAAAAATATTCGTTGCACCGCTTGTATAAATCTCTAACTGGTCTTCATTGCTGATTGCTTCAACAATGGCATCCAGCACTTCTTTAACAAGCTGCATATGCTCTCCTGCCTGATTCTCCATCTTGGATACAATGCTTAAATTCATCTGTTCCAATGTCAGCCCCGTCAGTGTAGTATTTAACAGAATGTTCAGCTTTAAAATATTTTCCTGTGAAAGTGCCTCACTGACATCAATCACTTTATTACGGATAATATTGCCTTCCATTACAATAACTGCTAAAATCTTATCACTCTCCAATTGGGAAAGCTGTACGAATTTCAGTTTATTGCCTTTTACCTGCGGTGCTGTAATCATTGTTGCATAGTTCGTATCCTTTGCCAGAACTTTTGCTACATTCTGAAGCAGTTCCTCTACACGGTCTACCTTTTCATTTAAAATATCCCGCATGGAATCAACCTCTTTTTCTCTGTCGGACACTTTGCTTTCCCGGTCTTCTAACTCCTGCTTTTTCTGTGCCATTAAATCGTCCACATATAAGCGGTAGCCTTTATCGGTAGGAATCCGCCCTGCCGAGGTATGCGGCTGTACAATGTATCCTAATTCTTCGAGGTCTGCCATCTCATTTCGTATTGTTGCCGAACTTAATTTTAAATCGGTATATTTTGAAATGGTTCTTGAGCCAACCGGTTCACCCGTTTCAAGATAGTTCTGTATGACAGCTTTTAAAATCTTTAATTTTCTATCATCCAGCTCCATGGCATCTGCTCCCTTCTTATCTTGTTAGCACTCATTTAGGTGGAGTGCTAATATCGATATACTTAAAATATCACTACACCCCCGTATTGTCAACAACAATCTCAAATTTTTTCTATAAATTATTTATAAAATACATAAATTGCAGATGAACAGCAGAAATCCCCGGAAAAGCAGCATGCTCTCCGGGGATTATCTGATTTTTTTCTTATTTAACGTTCAGTGTAAATGCCACGTGGTTTGATTCATTCAGATCTGAATCCGTACAATATACATCCAATGTATATGTACCTGATTTTGAAGTACTGTATGTACCGTTAACTATAATTCTTCTGGATAATGTATCCTCTGTATCTTTATCATCCGTAATAGATGAAATATACTTCATCACATTAAAGGTGTTTCCCGCTTCAACCGTCGCTTCTGTTGCCGATAAAACAAGCTTTGGTCCGCCTGCAGTTGTTTCTGCTTCGCTCTCTGCAGTTGTCTTTTCCGCTTCTGTCGTCTTTGAAGTATTCTTTGTACTGTCTGTCTCTGTCTTTTCTGTCTCGGCTGCCGTGGTTGTTTCTGCCTGGGTCAGCTGTTCTTTTGCTTCAATTTCTTCTTGGCTCGCTTCATATGCAATCATATAACTGTATTTTGATACATTATTATTATGGTCTCTTGCCGCAAAAATCACTTTTGCCCTTGTCATATCCGGCATAATATAGATATTTTCAATGACAATGCTGCTGCTTACATCACCGTCTTTTGCATCGACTGCCTTTGCATAACTTTTAAGCACTTCTTCGCCCTGCTCTGCCGAATACGGTCTGACCTTGGATTCATCTACAGTAATTACCGGAGCAGTTCTGTCTGAGGTCAGATACATCGCCGCGATGATAACCGAAAAGAACACGCACACAGCCAGTAATGCTATAATAACGCCCTGCTTTTTTTCCATTTGTTTCCTCCTCCGTGAAATGGTTAAACTTCCATGTTATATCAGCTATGCATTATTCCTTATCACCATGACTGTAATTGCCGTAATACTTGCCATAATAATTGCCATAGTATTTGCCATAGTAACTATCTCCGGCAAGGTCTACTTTATTCAGAACGCTTCCGAGAATCTTGCACTTTGTCATTTTAAGCTGTTCTAACTGTTTCTGGACGAACTTATAATTAACCATATGCGCTGCAACAACCAGCACTGCACCGTCACATTTCTGTGCGACAATCGCTGCATCTGTAACACTGCCAAGCGGCGGTGTATCAATAATAACATAATCATAAGTATCCCTGAGTGCCTTTACAAGTGCATCAAATGAATTGTTCGCCAAAAGTTCCGAAGGGTTTGGCGGAACGATTCCGGAGAATACTACATACAGATTATCTACATTCGTTGTACAGATTACTTCTTCAAATTTATTCATGCCGGACAGGAAATGAGTGAGTCCTTTAATAGCCTTATTAATCTTATATCTGCCGACAAGAACGGATTTTCTTAAATCAGCATCAATGAAAATTACCTTTTTGCCGGATTCTGCAAGTGATACCGCCAGATTAAAAGAAACACTGGATTTTCCTTCATTCGGTGTAGAACTTGTAAACATAATTACTTTCATATCAGAACCACACAGCTGGATATTGGTTCTCAATGTCTTATAAGCTTCGTTACAGCGGTAATCTAACTTTCTGAGTCTTTCAATGTTAACTGTAGGCATTACTTATCTCCCTTCTTTGAAGAACTGTGCTTATGCTTCTTTCTCTTTGCCGCAGCTTCCGCACTGTCATCTAAATCTTCTGATAAAGGAATCAATGCAAGGGTACTGATTCCAAGATATTTCTCAATATCTTCAGATGTATTAATGGTATCATTCATTACAAATCGTATAACAACAATGGCAATTGCAAGCACCATGCCTAATACAAATGCGATGATTGCATTTTTTAAGCAGTTCGGGCTTGACGGCTTTTCAGAAATATTTGCTTCCTCAAATACATTGACCTTTTCAATCTGCATAATATCACAAATAGAATCTGCTGAAATTTCCGCTACTTTATCTGCGATTCTTTTTGCTTCATACTGGTCGTTGTTAGAAACCGTAATCTCAAGCACACGGCTGTCAGATGGTGTGGATACGCTGATTTGCTTTGCAAGCTTTTCATTTGTCGTATTTAACCCAAGGTCACTGATAACCTTTTCTGTTACGGTACGGCTTTTTACAAGAATCATATAATCCTGTGTCAGCTGTGTTGATGACTGCAAATCACTTAATGTTGTTGTTCCCTGGCTCTGCTTATTTAACACATACAGGCTCGTCTGTGACTGATACACCGGCTTTAAAAGCAGTTTACTTCCAATAAATGCCGCCAGACCGAAAATCACTCCCACTAAGAGAATAATTGCAATCTTACTCATAATAACGATAAAAATCTGTCGTAAATCGATTTCAATTTCGTCATTATTCTTCATCGAATTTTCCATATTCTTCTAGTCCTCCAAATATTCACCTTTAAGAATCCGTTCTGCATTATCACGCAGCAGTGCCTTCGCATAATCCTCATCAAATTTGCGGCAGATATACTTTGCGCATTCCTGAATTCTAGGCGATCTTCTTCCATTACTGTGTGCATCTGTTCCGATAACATCCACGATTTCTTCTTTTAACAGTCTTTTGATAAACTTTTTCACCTTACTTCCGGAATCCCCGATAACAGAACCCGCATTCACCTGAATGACAGCCCCCATGTTCTTTAATTCCAAAGCCAGCTTCCAGTCTCCCAATACGCACATATAGCGTTCAATATGCGCAATAACAGGCGTATAGCCCATCTGCATCACATTGCTGATACTGGTACGCAGATAAGAATATTCCACAGTCGGATGATATTCTATTAAAATATACTTGGAATCTTCCATTGTCAGATGCGCCTGTGCTTCGAGATCATCTAAAATATCCGAAGTATAATAAATTTCCCTGCCAAGTGCCAGTTCAATCTCAGGGCATACATCTTTCATCTGTTCTTTAAACAGTTCAAAATTTCTGCGCAGCTGTTCGTATCCCATTGTACATTTACCAGGATGATAATGTGGTGTTGCCACAATCTTGCGAATACCCTCATCATATGCAATTTTCATCATCTCAATACTGGTTTCAATATTATCCGGACCGTCATCGACACCATATAAAATATGGCTGTGAATGTCAACATAATGAAACGTCGTTAATTTTCTCATAATTCTGTTTCCTTTTATAAAATCTGCAACTTTGACATTATATATCATAAATCACTTTTTTGCAACAAAAGATTGGGGTCATCTGACATTTTTTCCTGTCAGATGACTCCAATTCAAATGAATGTATCTAATTAAATATGTAAAATTCTTTTTACATTATCGCACATCTTATCAACATCACATATAGTATCGTGCAGTACCGGCGCTGTTCTGATGTCTTCAATCGCCTGCGGAACTTTTACCTTAGAAAGCTTTGAAAGCTCATCTACCAGCTCAAAATCAGACATTACATCATACTTATTGTCAATCGCATCCATCACGCTTCTTGTAAACTTATATGGGCTGGCTGTTGATGCAATCACTGTCTTTGTTGTATCACCGGTTTCCTTCCGGTACTTCTCATATACAGATGCCGCAACAGCTGTATGGGTATCAATTACATATCCTGTATCTTCATACAGCTTCTTAATCATTGCCGCATCTTCTGCTTCTGTTGCGTAATTACCGTAGAAGTCCGAAAGCTGTGCTTTCATATCATCTGTAATTTCATACTTTCCTGATTCCTTTAAGGACTGCATAAGTGACGCATTCTTTTCAGCACTGTTACCTGCAATACGGTAAATCAGACGCTCTAAGTTGCTTGAAATCAAAATATCCATTGACGGAGAAGTTGTCAGGACAAATTCTCTGTTTCTGTCATATGTACCGGTTGTAAAGAAATCATACAGTACTTTATTTTCATTGGAAGCACAAATCAGTTTGTGAATTGGAAGTCCCATATTCTTTGCATAAAATGCTGCTAAAATATTACCGAAGTTACCGGTCGGCACAACCACATTGATTGCTTCCCCTGCCTTTACTTCACCGTCTGCGAGCAGGCGTGCATAAGCATATACATAGTAAACAATCTGCGGAACCAGACGTCCGATATTGATAGAATTGGCAGAGGAGAACTGGTATCCGGCTTCATTCATGACCTTTTCAAGTTCTTTATCACCGAAAATCTTCTTAACACCGGTCTGTGCATCATCAAAATTGCCATTGATACCGATTACATAAGTATTGTCACCCTTCTGGGTTACCATCTGCTTTTCCTGAATCGGGCTGACACCGTGCTTTGGATAGAACACGATAATCTTAGTTCCCTTAACGTCAGCAAATCCTGCAAGAGCAGCCTTTCCTGTATCTCCTGAAGTTGCAGTCAGAATTACAATTTCATTCTTTACGTTGTTTTTCTTTGCAGAAGTAATCAGTAAATGTGGCAGAATGGATAATGCCATATCTTTAAACGCAATTGTTGAACCGTGGAACAATTCTAAATAGTATGCACCATCAGCCTTTACAAGCGGTGCAATGACCTTTGTGTCAAACTTTGAATCATATGCTTTGTTAATGCAGCTCTTTAATTCTTCCTCTGTAAAGTCATCAAGCATCAGCTTCATCACTTCATATGCCACTTCCTGATAAGACATCTTTGATAATTCTTCAAAGCTCTTATCCAATGCCGGAATCTGCTCCGGTACGTATAAACCACCGTCTGCCGCAAGACCCTTTAAAATTGCCTGTGATGCAGTAACCTTTACGCTGTCGTCTCTGGTACTTCTGTAAAACAAACTCATTCTCTTCTTCCACCTTTATATTTTCATTCAAATTCTGCTTAAAACAGTATTCAGTTGACATTATACAACAGGATTTTTGGAAACACAATAGCTTTTAAAGTATTTTGTATTTATGTATTTTATGTTACAATCTTTTACAGATACGTAAGGGGGAGCTTTTACGCAGGCAGCGCGAATCCACTCTTATCGCAGAACCGGATACATTAAAATATCTACAAAAGGAGAGTACGTTATGGCAACAGGGGTTTATACAGCATATAAAAAAGACGGCACCGAATACTACCGGGTATCGCTGACCTGTCAGAATAAACATATCAGTCTTGGAAGCTTTGACGATTACAAGACTGCTGCCGCCGTCTATTCCGAAGCCAATGCCATTGTGCGGGATGAAAAAAGTTCCCATTTTGTCAATGCTGCAGAAAAAATAACAAGCTACTCCTCCTGCACTTCTGCACTGGCTTTTGAAAAATTTATGATTCTTTTGAATCTCCGGGATAATAACATTTATATTAAAACACCGGTTTATCTGTGTGATAAATATTTTTTATACTTTTTTTCACCGGAAATTGTGCTGACTTTTGATATTGAAGATTTATTTTACTATTCAGGACACAAAATCATGAGCCGCGGCGGTTATTTTTTTGTCAATGACTTCGGTATGCAGACCAGTATTTTAGCACGCTTCGGTATCCGCAGCCACTCCGTAAAAGGAAAAGATTATTTATTCCGCAACGGTGACGAACACGATTTCCGCTATTCCAATGTTGCCATTGTCAACCGGTACAACGGCGTAGAACAGATTGAAAAAAACGGACGGATTTTATACAAAACCCGTATCCACATTAACGGCAACTATACCATCGGCACTTATACGTCGGAAAATGAAGCCGCGATTGCCTATAACCGCGCCATTGATTTACTTGCAGAACAGCTGCCGGATTTTAAGAACTACACCCGGAATTATATTGAAGGACTGTCCCACATCGAATACGCTTCTATTTATAATACGGTAAAAATTTCACGCAGGTTCCGCCGCTATATCGAACAGTTAGGACTCACTTACTAAAAAGCGGCAGAAATTCAAATCATAGATTCAAGAATTTCTGCCGCTTTTACTATTTTGTGCAGACACAGATTATACTGCGATACCTGCCTGCACAGACACTTTTATCATTTTACTTCTGGTTAATGTAATTAATCAGGCCTTCTGCTTTGATAATCTTCTGCATAAATTCAGGAAATGCCTGACCGGTGTAAGACTTTCCTGTTGTTTTATCGGTAATCACGCCGCTGTCAAAATCCACTTCCACCTCATCACCGGCTTCAATTGCCTTTGCAGCTTCCGGACATTCGATAATCGGAAGACCGATATTGATGGAATTGCGGTAGAAAATTCTTGCAAAGGTTTCTGCAATAACACAGCTTACACCTGCTGCCTTAATTGCAATTGGCGCATGTTCTCTGGATGAACCACAGCCAAAGTTCTTATTGGCAACGATAATGTCGCCTTTCTGAACCTTTTTTACAAAATCCTTATCAATATCTTCCATACAATGCGTTGCGAGTTCTGCCGGGTCTGATGAATTCAGATATCTTGCCGGAATGATAACATCTGTATCTACATTATCGCCATACTTAAATACTCTGCCTTCTGCTTTCATGTTGTTCCTCCATTCTGATACGATTCTTATAATCCAAGGTCTGACGGCTGGCTGATTTTACCTGTAACCGCACTTGCTGCTGCAACTGCCGGGCTCGCAAGATAAATTTCAGAGTCTACATGTCCCATACGTCCTACAAAGTTACGGTTAGTTGTAGATACACAGCGTTCTCCTTCTGCGAGGATACCCATATAACCACCAAGACACGGTCCGCAGGTCGGTGTGCTGACTACTGCGCCCGCACGGATAAATGTCTGAACCAGTCCTTCTTCGATTGCCTGCATATAAATCTTCTGTGTTGCCGGAATAACAATAACACGCAGCCCCTTTGCCACTTTTCTGCCTTCTAAAATCTTTGCCGCACAGCGTAAATCGTCAATACGTCCGTTTGTGCAGGAACCGATAACGACCTGGTCAATCTTAATGTCGTCAAAGCTTCCTACTACATGTGTATTTTCAGGAAGATGCGGAAAAGAAACTGTCGGTTCAATTTCTAATAAATCAATATTGATAACCTGTTCGTACTCTGCATCGTCATCTGCTGTATATTCTACAAACGGTCTCTTTGAATGTTCCTTCATATATGCTCTTGTCAAATCGTCAACCGGGAAGATACCGTTCTTTCCGCCGGCTTCGATTGCCATGTTTGCAATCGTAAAACGGTCGTCCATTGTCAGATTGGCAATGCCGTCTCCTGTAAATTCCATAGACTTATACAGCGCGCCGTCTACGCCAATCATGCCGATAATATGTAAAATAACATCTTTTCCGCTAACCCACTTCTTTGGCTTGCCTGTCAGTACAAATTTAATTGCAGACGGTACTTTAAACCATGCCTTGCCTGTTGCCATGCCGGCAGCCATATCCGTTGAACCTACACCTGTAGAAAATGCGCCGAGCGCACCGTATGTACAGGTATGTGAATCTGCACCGATAATAACGTCGCCTGCAACCGTAAGTCCCTGTTCCGGAAGCAGTGCATGTTCAATACCCATCTGTCCCACTTCAAAGTAATTTGTAATATCATGCTTCATCGCAAATTGTCTGACACATTTGCAATGCTCGGCAGACTTAATATCCTTATTCGGTACAAAATGGTCCGGTACAAGTGCAATCTTATCCTTATCAAATACAGTTTTTACTGTCATCTTATCCATCTCATGAATTGCAACCGGAGATGTAATATCATTTCCAAGTACAAGGTCTAAATCCGCTTCAATCAGCTGTCCTGCCTTTACTTCTGAAAGACCTGCGTGTGCCGCAAGAATCTTTTGTGTCATAGTCATTCCCATGAACCTGTTCCTCC
>ENA-ORUB01004293-ORUB01004293.1-human-gut-metagenome-genome-assembly--contig:-NODE-4293-length-11108-cov-3.618475_pt1 | contig 11108 bp, 8 predicted proteins | sample MGYA00241918_ERZ509200 | MGnify/ENA primary metagenome ERZ509200 (study PRJEB26280, sample SAMEA2338853) | human gut metagenome | biome: human gut; feature: human-associated habitat; material: faeces... | reverse complement strand
CCGTTCACCTTCGCGCGTACGAACGTCATGGGTACGCTGTCGCTGCTCGAAGCTGCGCGGGAGTACTGGGACGGTGATTGGGCGGACAAGCTGTTCTACCACATCTCGACCGACGAAGTGTACGGGGCGCTGGAGCTTACGCGCCCTGCGGGGGATCCTGCGGGCGGCGAGAGCGGCGGCGGTCCTTTCGGCGAGGAGTTCTTCACCGAGGAGACGAAGTACGACCCGCACAGCCCCTACTCGGCGTCGAAGGCTTCGTCGGACCACTTCGTGCGGGCCTACCACGACACGTACGGCATGCCGACGCTGGTTACGAACTGCTCGAACAACTACGGGCCCTACCAGTTCCCGGAGAAGCTGATTCCGCTGTTCATCAACAACATCCGCCACCGAAGGCCGCTGCCCGTGTACGGCCGCGGGGAGAACGTCCGCGACTGGCTCTACGTCGAGGACCACGCGCGGGCCATCGACGTGATCTTCCACAAGGGCAAGGTCGCCGACACGTACAACATCGGTGGTTTCAACGAATGGAAGAACATCGACCTGATACGGGTGATCGTCAAAACCGTGGACCGGCTGCTGGGCAATCCCGAAGGCGCTTCGGAAAAGCTGATCACGTATGTCGCCGACCGCGCGGGCCACGACCTGAGATACGCCATCGACTCGCGCAAACTCAAGCGCGAGCTGGGCTGGCAGCCCAGCCTGCAGTTCGAGGAGGGGATCGAAAAGACGGTCCGCTGGTACCTCCAGAACCAAAAATGGATGGACGACATTACCTCAGGCGAGTACCAGCAATACTATCAGAGCATGTATAAGGAGAGGTAGATATGGCGCTTAACGGATGAACATCGGCTCCGAAATGCAGGAAATAAGCTCTAACAACAAACGAATAGCAAAGAATACGCTTCTGCTCTACTTCCGGATGCTTGTTACCATGGCGGTAAGTCTCTACACCAGCCGGGTGGTATTGAATATTCTAGGGGTGGAGGACTTCGGCATCTACAATGTCGTGGGCGGAATCGTCGCCATGTTCGGATTCATCAACGGATCCATGACCTCTGCGACACAGCGGTACCTGACCTTTGAGCTGGGACAGAACAATCGGGCGCAACTGACAAAGGTTTTTTCGACCAGCCTTTCAATACATGGCATCATATCCTTTCTGATAATAGTGCTGGCGGAAACGGTCGGGCTTTGGTTCTTATGGAACAAAATGCAGATTCCGGCCGACCGCATGAATGCCGCTTTCTGGGTATTCCAGTGCTCGGTAGCGGCATCGGTGATCATGATCATGAGCGTACCGTATAATGCGGCCATCATCGCCCATGAAAGAATGAGCGCATTCGCCTATATATCGATTATCGAAGTCTCTTTGAAATTGCTGATCGTCTGTTTTCTTCGGTATTTTCACACCGACAAACTGATATTGTACGCCGCGTTAATCGTTATTGTCCAGTTCCTCATACGTCTATGTTACAGCTGGTATTGCAACCGGCATTTCAACGAAACAAAATATCGCTGGAGCTGGGACAAGGGGTTATTCAAGGAAATGACAGGATTTGCCAGTTGGAATATGTTCGGCAGTCTGGCGGCCATCACATTTACACAGGGGTTGAACCTGCTGCTGAATATGTTCTTCGGTCCGGTTGTCAACGCTGCCAGAGGTATCGCCGTGCAGGCCCAAACCGCCATCGGTCAGTTCAGCAGCAACTTCCAGACGGCCCTCAACCCGCAAATAACCAAATCATACGCGACCGGCGACATGGAATACATGCATGGCCTGATTTTCCGGAGCGCCAAATTTTCATTTTTCCTGCTGCTGCTGTTATCGCTTCCCGTCCTTATCGAGACAAAAGCGATACTGACGCTCTGGCTGAAAATCGTCCCGGACCACACAGTCGTATTCCTGCGGATCATGTTATGCACGACATGGGTGTATGCCGTCTCCAATCCGTTGATTACAGCCGCTTCCGCCACCGGCAAGATCAAACTATACCAAAGCGTCGTCGGAGGGTTGCTGCTGCTGATCCTGCCGATTTCCTATCTCTGTTTGCGGTTCGGGCTCCCTGCATACAGCGTCTTTATCGTACATTTAGTCATTGAAATTACAGCCCAATTCGCCCGGCTGCTGATGCTGCGGCGAATGATTCGGTTGTCATTGCGGGAATACTTTGCCAAAGTGATCTGGAGTATATCCAAAGTTACGGCAATCGCGCTTGCAGCGCCTCTGGCCGTGGCATACTGGCAGCCGGGAGAAGGAATATGGAACCTTCTGACGATCTTCCTGATTTGCGCCATATCGACAAGCATGTCCGTTTACTGGTTCGGACTTACGCCCGGCGAGAAAATCTATATCTGCTCGAAAGTCTCATCCATCGCATCAAAATTCAAAAAATGATTTCCATTGCTTCGAAGGAGATGTGCTGCGGCTGCGCTGCATGCGAACAGCGCTGCCCCACGTCCTGCATCGTAATGCGTGAAGACGAGGAAGGATTTCTTTATCCGCAAACAGACACGTCGAAATGTATAGGTTGCGGCCTATGCGAAAAAGTATGTCCGGTACTCAATCAGGGCGAAAAGCGGAAGCCGCTCCATGTATATGCGGCAAAAAACACAAAGACTCGGATTCGGCTGCAAAGTTCTTCGGGAGGTATCTTCACCCATATAGCGGAACAGATCATTCAGAAGAACGGCGTGGTTTTCGGTGCCCGTTTCGACGAGAATTGGGCTGTAGAACACGCCTGTACCGAAACGCTCGAAGGACTCGCGGCCATGCGGGGCAGCAAGTATGTGCAAAGCCGTATCGGCCGCACTTACCGGCAGGCGAAAGAATTTCTGGAATCCGGCCGTCCGGTGCTCTTTTCGGGCACTCCCTGTCAAATAAGAGGTTTAAAGCTTTTTTTGGCAAAAGAATATGAAAATCTATTGACTGTAGATTTAGTTTGCCACGGTGTTCCCAGCCCCGAAATCTGGCGACAATATTTACATGAAATAATAGCGACGGGGGGGGGCCGACATCCAAATTCCGAGTTGCGGTCCACATCCCAAATTACGGGCATCAATTTCAGGGACAAGACGACCGGATGGCAGTATTTCAGTTTGCGGTTCTCATTCCGCAGAGAGACCGGGTCCGGTCTTCCGGAGACGGCAGACGTGTCCAGAATACACTATAAAGATCCATTCTTTTACTGCTTCCTGTCGCATGTGACCGAAAGATATTCATGCTACGCCTGTCCGGCAAAAGAACTGAAAAGCGGCAGCGACATCACACTCGGCGATTTTTGGGGATTCCGCGGCACCAAGGACTTTCCGGATGACAACAACGGTATAAGTCTGTTGCTGATCAATACGGATCAAGGCAGCAAATATATTACCGGCACATTACGTTCGGAGCAATCCTATGAGAAAGTCATCAAACAAAATCCGATGATCACCGCCAGTCTTATCAAGGATCCGAGAAGAGATACTTTTTATAAGGCGGTTGCAAAGTCTTCGCTGCACCGGCAGAGCAAAAAACTGAGACTAATAAACAAAATCAAAAGATATGCGAATCGGCTTGCTGACCTTGCCCTTGGAAACAGGATACGGTAGCATATTGCAGGCATATGCGCTGAAAACGGTATTGACGCGGCAAGGGCACGAAGTCATACTCATTCGCCGTCTCGTTAAAAAAAAGCGGTTCAACGGCTGGAACATCTTAAAACGAAGTGTCAAAAAATACATATTCAGAAAACCTGCCTGCGTTTTCTACGACAAGAAAATCTACGACGAATACCCCGTAATTACACAACACACGCAACCATTTATCGACAAATGGCTGCAACCCTTTTCACCGGTCTATTATAACAGCAGTGCATACAAAAGCATCCGCGACTTAAAATGCGACGCCTACATCGTAGGTTCTGATCAGGTATGGCGCAAAGGGTGTATGGAGGAAATCAAAGATTATTACTTCTCCCCGATCGACGGCCGTACAGCGAAATTAATTGCCTATGCGGCGTCATTCGGTATCGACAAATGGGCATATTCGAAGAAAGAGACCCGATTCTGCACCCAGAAGCTAAAGGAGTTCACCGCAGTCAGCGTACGGGAAGATTCTGGTATGGAATTATGCAAAAGGCATCTCAACCATACCGCTGAACATGTTTTAGATCCGACAATGCTTCTGACACCTGCGGACTATCGAGCACTCATCGGCGAAGGAGGTGCCGAAAAGTACGCAAACAAAATAACGGCATTCATATTAGACCGTTCCGACGACAAACTGGCGGCGCTGAAAAAAGTCTCGAAAGTTTTAGCCATGGACTACAACTTTGCAGCGACGGAAACCGAAGACAGACTGGCCCCTCTCGAAAAAAGAATAGCGCCATCCGTAGCGGACTGGCTGAAGGCGATGTATTATGCCGATTATATTTTCACGGACTCCTTTCACGGCTGCGTTTTTTCCATTCTGTTCAACAAACCGTTCGTATTATACGTCAACAGAAACAGAGGCGTCGCACGATTCGAGTCGCTGTTGAAGCTGTTCAAGATAGAGAACAGAACCCTATCCGATTCAAACGGATTGGAGAGTTGCCCCATAAGACAATCCATAGACTGGAAGCCCATAAATGCGAAACTGGAAGAAATGCGTTCAAAATCCATGTGCTTCCTCGAAAATGCGCTTACTGCAAGAGACGAACAATAAAATCCGACTGATGAATATAACCTTTCTGCTACGTCTGTGGCCCGTATACGGCGGCGGAGAAACCGTAACGATCTGCCTTGCCAACGAAATGATAAAGCGAGGATGGAATGTATCCGTCTTGTATTTTAAAAACAATACGCGGGCCGACCTGCCTTTCATCGATCCAGCCATAAAGGCCGTTCAAATACCCGACATCCGCTGCGACGAGTTTACGACACGCTTTCCCGATGCCGACAAAGTAATCGGCTATCTGAAAGAATATATTCAGGAAAACGACATCCATTATCTTGTCAATCAATGGTGGCCAGTCGAATATATCCGTGGAATAAGGGGACGGTATAAGACAAAGATCATCACATGTCTCCATCAGGCACTTTATACCCCAATGATCGAGGGAACGGGAATAAACGGATTCCTGAAAAAAAGATGCACTTCGCTGTATAAATTCTGGAAAAAGAGACATAGTTGCAGGCAGGTGACAAAATTCCTACCGCATACGGATAAATATATTTTCCTTTCTCCAGCCTTTCAACGTCAGTACGAGCAATTTGCCAACTATAAAAATACAAATAGCCAGTTGGGTGCCATCCCCAATCCGCTGGTTTACCCGAACGAAATGCGGCCCGAAGATTTGCAGTCGAAAGAGAAGAGCGTTCTTCTCGTAGGCCGGATGGTGGAAATCCAGAAACGCATAACGCGAGCAATCAAAATATGGCGCGCTATTGAAAACGATCCCCGCTTGGACGAGTGGAACTTCCGGATTGTCGGCGAAGGACCGGATTTGGCCATGTATAAACAACTGGCGGAGGCGTTAGGATTAAAACGGATTTCGTTCGAAGGCTTCCGAAATCCGCAGCCCTATTACAAACAGGCCGCCATTTTCATGATGACCTCCGCCTTCGAAGGGTTTCCCATGACATTGGTCGAAGCACAACAATGCGGTGTCGTTCCGGTTGTAATGGATTCCTACCTGTCGCTGCACGACATTGTTGAAACCGGATACAACGGCATCATCGTTTCCAATGAAGACCTTACGGGCTATGTAAACAAAATGAAAGAGCTGATGACAGACACCTCCCTTCGGGAAAAACTGGCAATGAACGGCCTGCACTCCTGCCGCAGGTTCTGCGTAGAAGAGATTGTCAACAATTGGGAAGAACTGTTCAACGACCTAAGTGCAAACCGCCGATGATTTCGAATGTCAACAAACTCATAATCTGGATATTGCTTTTTTCATGCTGCTGGGGAATTTTACCTTATCAGTTTGTGTTGCTGCCGGTTGTTTTTGCCTTGTATTATATGATAAAAACCATTCTGGAGAGAAGACCCGGAATGTTTAAGAAGTATTTGATCATATATTTCATATTCTTCATTATCAGCGCATTCTCTTGCATGCATTTTGAAGACCAAAGTTTATCGAAAACATTCACTGCTGTAGCTTGCCTGCAACTTTTCCCGGTCATATCTTATTTCATATTTTTATCTGGCAAATACACAATAAAAGACATAGAAAAGGCATTAGCAATCGCCTACGTTATTTTTCTATGCTGCTTCACAATCCAACTGATATATCCCGACAAAATATTCAATTTGGCAACGGACTATATGGACATCGGACGATTTACCATGTACGGACAACTGATCGCCTATATCTGTCTATTCTATTTTTACGGGAAATATTTATTTTCAGGCAAGACCAAATACCTGTTATACATACTGCCCGCGTTCTTCGTCCTTTTTATAGCAGGATTCAGAACCCAGATGGCTGCCATATTATTGGCATTGGGCCTATTTACCTACTCGGTAAAGAAAATCGCCAGTGTAAAATATATGCTTCTGTTCCTTATCGTCATAGGCGTTCTCTCCCAAACTTCGGTCGTTCAGAACTCCATAAACAACATGATGAAGCGGCAGGAAGCGGGCGCCACATTCGCCAATGAGGATTACATACGAGTCATCCAGTTCAACTATTTTACAAAAGAGCACTTCAAATCTCCGGTCGAATATGTATTCGGAAGCGGAATCCCCAACCCCAGAACAAAATACGGTCAGCCGTTCTATACTGTCGATCCTGCATTAGGTCCATATAACGGATGGCATGACTGGGGGATCGTCGGACTGAGCTGGATGATCGGAATTCCGACCGTATTGGCCCTTCTCTTCCCCGTCTTTCGGATCATCAGAAGAAAATGCGACGACAACATTCTCTTTTTGAAATTCTTCTATATTTTTCTGCTGCTGTCAAGTTTCACTACCGTAGAATTCTTTCGAGTAGGTTCCTTCTTCTTCCACGGGTTATTATTTTATCTGTACGAACTATACTATAGACGCTCTAAACATGATAACATCGGACACACTCAAAAGGTATTGGGCCAAACTCGCCGTGTTGTTAATAGCTGACGGAGAGAAAAAAGCACAATGGCTGAAAAAGCACCGCATATTTCATCATATCGGAGAAAACTGCAGCTTCAAAACGAATATCCTTCCGGCGGAACCGTTTCTTGTCTGCCTGCACGATAACGTACGCATCGCCGCCGGCTGCCGATTAATCACCCACAGCATGACATGCAGCGTATTCAACAGGGCCACCGGCTCCAACCGCTTTTATTGTCAATACGGCAAAATAGAAATCCATAGTAATGTTTTCGTGGGGGGGGGAAGTACGATCATGTACGGTGTGACCATTGGTGAAAATTCGATCGTCGCGGCTGGCTCCGTCGTTACAAAGGACGTCCCCGCCGGCAGTGTAGTGGGAGGCGTCCCGGCAAAAATCATAGGTACATTCGAAGAATCCATGAAAAAAGCGGAATTGTTCAGCAGCAATTTCAGGGGCAAAACTACGGATTATTCCGTTGCTGCTCTTTTGAAAATAAAACCCGTTCAGTTCGATATCGACAAACAATGAAGACAATCTGTTATATAATCCCCTATTTCGGGAAATTACCGAAGAATTTTGCACTTTATCTATTAAGCTGTGCGCAAAATCCGACCGTAAATTGGAAAATACTGACTGACGACAGAACGCCTTATGAATTTCCAACGAACGTACACGTCCAATACTGTAATTACGAAGAGGTCAAACAACGGATAAAGGCTTGGTTCGATTTTGAAACCGTGATCGACAGGCCGTGGCGATTATCGCTCTTCAAGCCGGCATATGGAGAAATCTTCGCAGAAGAACTTTCCGGATATGATTTCTGGGGACATTGCGACATTGATCTGATGTGGGGAAATATACGGACATTTTATTCGGAAAACAACCTAAATAAATATGAGCGGCTCGGCTTTTTGGGGCATTCCACACTGTATAAGAACACGCCGGAAGTAAACGCCCGTTACAAGCGGATCGTCCCCGGAGAAATCAATTACAAAGACGTATTCAGCGGCAGAAGCAACTATAGCTTCGATGAAAACGGGATGGATGCGATTTACCGGTATCTGAACATTCCGTATTTCGACGAAGTGGTCTTCGCAGATCTGGAAAAATATGAACCGGGATTCGTTCTGGGTCATTTTCCCGCCTCGGAAAAGGATAAAAACAAATATCAAATATTCACATGGGAAGACGGCAGGTTATATAGAAACTACCTGCAAAAAGACAGAATTCACCGCGATGAATTTCTGTATATCCATTTTTTCTGCCGTCCCATGAAATACTCGGCCGACCGCTTGTCCCCCGACACGACATATTACATGTATCCCGATGTCATGACAGACAAACAGATCGGAGTAAGCGTGAAAAGCTTGAAAAAATACGGTTGCCGAAACAATATCGCCTTTCTTGCAGAGAGCCTATGGACAAATCGGCATAAGATAACATGGCAGCGAATCCGGAGCAATTTCCGCACCTTTTTGAATTATAAACGTCACAGCAACGAATAACAGCACGGAAGCGCACATCCATCAAATGAAGCGAATCCTATTTATCGCCACAGAGTCTGCACCGGGGATGATTCCATACACATCCTCTGTCATAAATGCATTATCGAAAAGCAATGAATTCGAGATATACGCTGTGGTTGTCAATTCCGGAAAACGATCTTACCGCAACTACCTGAAGGAAGTCGAGCATATCGAATACATAGAATATCCCCGCTCCAAACTTCTCAAGTTAATATACAAAATATATCCGGCAAGAATCATAGACACGATAAAAAGAACTGCGAAAACACACAAAATAGATGCAATTCATCTGCTGACAGGAGACTTCTGTCTATTTTTTTATATTCTATGCCAACACCCTAAAGAGCGGTTGTACTATACGGTTCATGACCTGAATCAACACGAATCGGACACAATGACTTTTCCGGGCAGACTCTTGCACAAATACGTCATATGGTGTACACGCACTTACCTGAAGATCATTCCGAATCTAACGACATCATCACGACATCAGTATATAGCTTTAAAAGAAAGTTACCCGAATAAGCGCGTTGTATTCAATCATTTTCCTTCCTTAGTAACCCAAATGATAAAAAATGGAAGGAAACAAATAGAGGAGCTGAAAAACACATCCGATTACATTCTGTTTTTCGGCACTGTAGATCACTACAAAGGTGTCGATCTGCTGATAGAGGCGTACGACCAAAAAGTCTTCCACGACAAGCACAAGCTGGTAATAGCAGGAAAAGGCAGACACTACGTAACCGACAATAAAAACATTATCAGACTGAACCGGTTCATCGAGGATGCCGAAGTCCGAGATCTATTCACCAAAGCCGCAATCGTAGTTTATCCGTATCGTTCGGCCACCATGTCGGGCGTGCTTTCCCTTGCGTTCTATTTCAGGAAGAAAGTCGTGATGTCAGACGTGCCTTTTTTCAAAGAATACGCCAACCGGGACTCGCTGTTCTTCAAAGCCGGAAATGTCGAAGATCTGGCCGACAAGCTGCAACAGGCATTGGATTCCGGCAGCGCCAGCACAAATGCGAATCTGTATCCAGAATTCTATTCAGAGAATATATTGGAACAAGACTATATAAATCTGTACTCATCCCCTGCGAACAAACAGATGTGATGCCATGAAGGTATTGATATTGAATCCGATCCTTTTTACGGCGGACAACAATGTAATTCCGCAAGTCAAATCCATAAAAGACACGATGATTTACAACATGTGTCTAGGATTCAAACGACTGGGACACGATGTAACATTAGCCGCCGCCGAAGAGTATGCTCCTGCGGAAAAAGAAGCGTATGATTTCGAAATTCTTTTTTTCAAATCCAAGTGCAAAAAACTTTTCCCGCCGGCTATGTTGCCCTTTTCTCCTGAGCTATGGCCATATATCAAAGAAAATGAGTTTATAGAAACCCTGGGAGTGGCCAGGGATGCCGGCAGCATAGTATCATATATCAAAGAAAATGAAAAATCATTCGATTTGCTGATCTCCAGTGAAGTATTTTCGTTCCAGTCTTTATTAGCAGCAAGAATCTGTCCCGAAAAAACTATAATTTGGCAAGAACTGACCGATCATCAAAACAAATTCCATCGACTTCCATCGAAAATATGGCATAATGTCATTGTTCGCTTATTCATGCAACGGATTGCAGCAGTAGCTCCCCGCTCAGAGCCTGCTTACAAATTTATTAGCAAATATATGCCGCAAACAGTAAAGCAAATCGTTGATCATGGAATTAATGTCGATAAATTCACCTATTCCGAAAAAAAAGAACGCCAAATAATCAGTTCGTCCCAATTGATTCACCGAAAAAATATCGACGGAATAATTCGGATTTTCCAGCGATTCCATGAAATGGAAGCATATGAAGACATTAAATTGTTGATAGCCGGGCGAGGTGAAGAAGAAGCAAATTTAAAAAAATTAGTGTCGGAATTAAAACTCTCGGAAAGTGTCCGATTTCTCGGATTTTTACCTCAGCAAACACTGAATAAATATATCCGAGAATCTCTTTGCTTTCTTATCAATACGCGAAAAGATCTGAATATGGTTTCCATTCCGGAATCCATCGTTTCAGGGACCCCGATTCTGACAAACACTCAACCGGCTTCAGCCGGCTACATCCAAGCGAATAAGCTGGGAATAGCCAAGAATCAATGGGGAGTAGACGAGCTAAAAGAAATCATCGACAACAACTCCTTTTATGTCAAAAACTGCATCGGCTACCGGGACAACCTGACAAACGTCCATTCTGCGCAATTATTGACGGACATCTATAAAAAATCAATTCAAAAACAGTAAAATACCATTTCCGACATATCAGACGCAACGCCTAACTAGAGAGCCTCAGCATGCTGTTCAATTCATTTGTATTTCTACTTGCATTCCCAACAATCTTCGCCGCATATTATCTCTGTCCGATAAAATGGCGCAGCTGGCTTCTATTGCTGATAAGCTATGCAGTCTATATGAACTGGGTGCCCGTATACGCATTGATCCTCTTGTGGGTAACTCTGACGACC